>Ga0105245_10000476_pt1 | contig 36689 bp, 34 predicted proteins | sample KBSM54metaG_FD_81523 | JGI IMG/M metagenome (GOLD analysis project Ga0105245, IMG submission 81523) | Miscanthus rhizosphere microbial communities from Kellogg Biological Station, Michigan, USA - KBS M5-4 metaG | ecosystem: Host-associated > Plants > Roots > Rhizosphere > Soil | place...
CGGTGCCGAGCTTCCAGAATCCCGCGGGTGTGACGCTCTCGCTTGAGCGCCGGCGACGACTGGTCGAGCTCGCCCGTAGCCGCGAGGTCCTCGTGGTCGAGGACAACCCCTATGGCCTGCTGCGCTTCGAGGGCGACCCCCAGCCCCCGCTGTACCAGCTGGACGGCGGCGACTACGTGATCTATGTCGGGACGTTCTCGAAGATCCTCTCCCCCGGCATCCGCCTCGGGTGGGCGGTCGCGCCACCCCCGGTGATGGAGAAGATCGCCCTCGGCAAGCAGGCGACCGACCTCTGCACCTCGACCCTCACCCAGTACTTCGCGGTCGAGTACTTCGCGGAGGATCGCTGGCGAGCCTACGTCCACAGCCTCTGCGACATCTACCGCGCCCGGCGCGACGCGATGCTCGAGGCCCTCGAGCGTCATTTCCCTCCCCAGGCGACATGGACCCGGCCGGGCGGCGGCCTCTTCGTGTGGGCCACGCTCCCGGAGTACATCGACACCTCCGACCTGCTGGCGAAGGCGCTGCGAGAGAACGTGGCGTTCGTGCCCGGCGCCGCGGCCTATGTCGACGGGCAGCAGGGGAGCAACTCCATGCGGCTGAACTACTCGGGGTCGGACGCGGACGAGATCCGCGAGGGCATCCGGCGGATCGGCGCCGTGGTGGGCGAGCAGGTCGGGCTGTACGAGACGATCACGGCCGAGCACCGGATCCCGGCGCCGCCCCAGCCACCCGAGCCAGGGGACGTGGTACCGCTCCGCCGCCCCCGCCGGGAGACCTGATCGCGGCATGAGGGTCGCCGTGCTGAAGGGAGGCAGCTCGCTGGAGCGCCAGGTGTCGCTGCGCTCGGGGGCGCGAGTGGAGGACGCCCTCGCCTCGCTCGGCCACGAGGTGGTGCCGATCGACGCCGACGCGGACCTCGTCCGCTCGCTCAAGGACGAGCGGCCCGACGTTGCCTTCATCGCCCTGCACGGGCCCGGCGGCGAGGACGGGACGCCGCAGGAGCTGCTCGAGATCCTCGGCATCCCCTACACCGGCCCGGGCGTCGCCTCGTGCATCCGCTGCATGGACAAGGTCCTCTCCAAGCACCTCCTCCGCGCGGCCGGGATCCCGACCCCCGACTGGGTCGCCTTCAACGCGACCGCGTTCCGCGAGCTCGGCGCCGCCGACGCGCTCGAGCAGATCGAGGCTCGCCTCGGCTTTCCTCTCGTCGTCAAGCCGGCGGCCCAGGGCTCGGCCCTCGGAGTCCGATTCGCGGCGTCGCGTGACGACGTCCCGGAGGCCCTGGTCGCCGCGTTCAGCTACGACGATCGGGTCCTGCTCGAGCGCCACGTTGCGGGGCGGGAGCTTGCCGTCTCCCTGCTCGACGGCGAGGCGCTCCCGATCGTCGAGGTCCGGGCGAAGGAGGAGGATCGTTTCAACTACGAGGCGCGCTACGAGATCGGGCGGACCGAGTACGTCTGCCCGGCCGACCTGCCGCAGGATGTGGCCGCGAGCGTCCGTGAGGTCGCTTCACGGGCCTATGAGACGCTCGGCTGCGCCGGGTTCTCGCGCGTCGACCTGATGCTCGGAGAGGTCTTGCAGCCAGAGGTGCTCGAGGCGAACGCGATTCCCGGCCTCACGGACACGAGCCTCCTGCCGATGGCCGCCCACACCGCCGGCCTCGAGTTCGAGGACCTGGTGGCGCGGATCATCGAGCTCGCCCTCGAGGGCGACGGCCGGCTCGCCCGGCAACGTGGCGCCTAGGCCCGCTCGACCATCCCTGCCATCAGCTCGACGGCGTCCTCGTTCGTCAGGGCCTGGTCGCGGACCAGCGACTGCCAGGTGGAGAGCGCAAGGGCGTGGCGGATTGCCGCCTGGACGCGCGCCCTTCGCTTGCCCCGCAGCCCGCGGCCGCGCATCAGGATCCCGGCCATCTCGTCGAAGAACGCCAGCCGGGCCCGCGTCTGCACGGAGAGGCTCTCGACCAGGGGCGCGTCGCGGATCACCCGCGACATCATGTCCTCGGTCTCGTCCCACCAGCCGTAGACGTCCGCGAGTGCCTCACGGAGCCGCTCGGCGGGATCAGCGATCTCCATCCAGCGCGTCGGGTCCGGTGGCGGGTGCATCGCCATGTAGTGGCCAGAGCACGCCTGGAACAGGCTCGGCTCGTCGGGAAAGTGGCGATAGACGGTGGCGCGCTGCACCCCCGCCTCCTCGGCGATCGCACTGACGGTTGTTCGGGCGGGCCCGAGCGTCCCGTGCAGCTTCATGGCCGCCTCCGTGATCGCCTGCCGCGTCCGCTGCTCCTGCTCGGCGCGTAGGCGCTTGCGATAGCGACGTGTCTCGGCTGTGGCGGCTTCGGTGGACATCTGTGTTCACCGAATATTGACAGCTCGGGTTGATGTGTGCTAGCTTCGCGGCACAGCCGTGTTCAACGAAATGAGGGGAGACTCAAGGATGACCATCGACCGACAGACGCTGACCAGGTTCGACGCCTCCCACGGCCCGCGCAGCATTGGGCCATCGGACGGCCGGCTCGTCGAACTCGGCTCGATCGGAGCGAGGATGATGGCCTGGACCGAGGAGACCGGCGGCGGCTTCTCGCTCGTCGAGCACCCGATGCCCCCGAAGCATCTGGCGGTGGGGCTGCACAAGCACTCGCGCGAGGACGAGTACAGCTACGTGGTCAAGGGACGCATGGGCGCCATTCTCGGTGACGACGTCGTCTACGCCGATGCGGGCGACTTCGTCTTCAAGCCGCGCGAGCAGTGGCACACGTTCTGGAACGACGGGGACGAGCCCTGCCACATCCTCGAGATCATCGCCCCCGGCGGCTTCGAGCACTACTTTGACGAGCTCGGAGACATCGTCGGTGCGGATGGTCCCCCGGACCTGGACGCGATGATGGCGCTGAACCAGCGCTACGGGCTCGAGATGAAGCCGGAGACGGTTCCCGAGATCTGCGCGAAGTACGGGCTCTGGCACCCGATGCTGGAGATGACGGCCGCCTAGAAACCGGACGGGGAGCCGAGGAGGCTAGGAGTCCTCGCCCTTGGCGAAGTCCTCGGGCGTGACCTGGTCGAGGAAGTCCTTGAACTTCTCGACCACCTCCTCGGTGTCCTCGACCTCGTGCTCGAACTCGATCGACGACTCGTCGATGACGTCGTCGGCCGCGAAGATCGGCGCCGAGGTGCGAACGGCGAGTGCGATGGCATCAGAGGGGCGCGAGTCGATCTCGAGCTCGGAGCCATTGACGGAAACCGTGATCGACGCGTAGAAGGTGTTGTCGCGGAGCTCGGTCACCGAGACCCGCTCGCATTTCGCGTCGAGCTGCTCGAGCAGGTCCGACAGCAGATCGTGCGTCATCGGGCGGGGCGTGGACGCGCCCTGGAGCTTCATCAGAATCGCGGCCGCCTCCGGATGCCCGATCCAGATCGGTAGGAACCGGTTGCCGTCGACGGTCTTCAGCAGCACGATCGGCTGCTTGCCGACCATGTCGAAGCTCACGCCGTAGATCTGCATCTGTTGCAAGTGTGTCTCCGAGCCCTCGCTGGCCTGTGCGGATTATAGGTGCGGGTCTGGGGTCGCCATCCGGCCGAATTTGGCGCGCCGCCGCCGAAGGGCGATAATCGTGGGCGGATGTCCGAAGCGCGTCAGCAGGCCTACATCGAGGCCCCGGTCGAGATCGTCTGGGACCTCCTCGCCGACGTCGACCGCCATCCCGAATGGTGGCCCCGCGTCCTCTCGGTCGAATGCGATGGACTGGAGCCCGGCTGCAACTACCGGCAGGTCACCCAGACCCCGATGGGCAAGGACGAGATGAACCTCCACGTCGATTCCATGGACGACTGCAGGAACCTCGTGATCCGGTGCGTCAATACCGGCACCTTCGTCCGCTGGACCCTCGCCGAGGCCCGGGACGGCACCTTCGTCGACGCCACCTTCGGCATCGAGCCCTTCAAGCTCCAGTACCGCGTGTTCGACTGGACCATCGGCCGCCGCTTCTTCCGCAACTGGTTGGACGAATCCCTCGACGCGATGCAGCGCGTAGCAGCAGAGCGCACCGAGCCTCGCGCCTCCGTCGACTAGCGACGCACCCCCATCCCGTCGACCATCTCTCCTCCTCTCTACTGCTTCGCCGCCCGGCGACTCCCGACGTTAGCGCCGCGGATCGGGTCAGGCCGTGCGCTCTTTCTAGAATGAGCGGCTCGGGGCGATTAGCTCAGTCGGTCAGAGCGCCTCTCTGATAAGGAGGAGGTCCCTGGTTCGAGTCCAGGATCGCCCATGCGTCCGTGGTTGGGCTGGCATGTAGCCTGGCCCGCGCATGCCTCGCCGCCCCGACATGCCGGCCCTGCACCGGTCGTCGCTGGCCGACGATCCGATCGAGCAGTTCGGGGCGTGGTACCAGCAGGCGGCGGCCGAGGCGTCCCTCGTCGACGCGATGGCGCTGGCGACGGTGGATGCCGACGGGGCGCCGGACGCGCGGATGGTGTTGCTCAAGGGCTTCGGCCCGGACGGCTTCCGCTTCTTCACCAACCTCGGCTCGGCCAAGGCGGGCCAGCTCGAAGCCACCCCGAGCGCTGCGCTCATCCTCTACTGGCGGGAGCTCGACCGTCAGGTGAGGATCCGGGGCGGCGTCGAGAAGCTGCCCGCGGCTGACGACGACGCGTACTTCTCGAGCCGATCGCGGGACGCGCGAATCGGCGCGTGGGCATCGCCGCAGAGCCAGCCGATCGCCGATCGCGGGACCCTCGACGCGCGCGTCACGGAGGCGGGCGAGAGATTCGCCGGCGAGGACATCCCCCGGCCCGAGTTCTGGGGCGGGTTCCTCGTGCGGCCCGAGCGGATCGAGTTCTGGCAGGGCCAGGCCGCCCGCCTGCACGATCGCTTCGTCTACACCCGCGCCGGGGACGGGTGGGAGATCCAGCGGCTGGCGCCCTGACGCGCGCTAGTCCCGGCGGGTCGCCCGTGCGAACGCGTGCAGCTCGTCCAGGTCGTCGAACTGCATCTCGACCCGAATCCCGCGGCGGGCGGCCCGAACGCGGACGCCGGTGCCGAGCGCCTGCTCGAGCGTCTCCTCGGCGCGCGAGAGCGCCGCTTCCTGGTCCGAGTGGGGGACGAGCTTCGGAGTCGGGCTAGTCGAGCCCTTCGCGTGACGCTCGGTCTCGCGGACCGACCAACCTCGCGCGGCGGCTTGTCGCGCCAGGCTGCGGCGAGCGTCGTTGCCGTGCACCTGGAGAATCGCGCGGCCGTGGCCCTCACTGAGCTCGCCTGAGGCGAGGAGTTCGAGCACCTCGTCCGGCAGGTCGAGCAGGCGGATGAGGTTGGAGATCGCCGAGCGGCTGCGGCCGAGGCGACGGGCCAGCTCCTCCTTCGAGAGCCCGAGGTCCTCGACCAGCGCGGCGCACGCGCGGGCCTCGTCAACCGGGCTGAGGTCCTCGCGGGCGACGTTCTCGATCAGTGCGGTCTGGAGCCGGTCCGCCTCGGCCTCGTCCCGAACAATCGCCGGAACTGTCTGGACGCCCGCCTCGCGGGCCGCCCGCCACCGGCGCTCGCCGGCGATGAGCTCGTAGCGGCCGTCCGGGAGGGGTCGCACGATCAGGGGCTGGACAATCCCCGCGTCCGCGATCGAGGCCGCGAGGCTCGTGATCGAGGCCGGGTCGAACCGGGTCCGCGGCTGCTCCGGGTTCGGCCGGATCAGCTCGAGCGGGAGATCCCGGAGCTCGGGCCCCTCCGCGGCCGTCTCCGGGATGATCGCTGCGAGGCCCCGTCCGATTCCCCTCCTGCTCAACCCTCAACCTCCACTTGAGACTCATCTACCCGGCGCCGTTCCACCGAGACCAGGTCCGCGCGCTCGCGCTCTGCGAGCTCGGCCGCCAGCTCCCGGTAGGCGACGGACCCCTGGGACGTCGGCGCGTGCTCCACGACGGGAACGCCGAAGCTCGGCGCCTCGGCCACTCGGATGTTGCGCGGGATCACGGTGCGGAGAACCAGGTCTGAGAAGTGTCCGCGGAGCTCGCGCTCGACGTCCTGCGCAAGCCTGGTGCGGTCGTCGTGCATGGTGATGACCATGCCGGTCAGAACGAGCCCGGGATTCATCTCGCGGCGAATCAGGTCGAGGGTCTCGAGGAACTGGACGAGGCCCTCGAGGGCCAGGTACTCGGCCTGAACCGGGACCACGACCCGGTCGGCGGCAACCAGGGCGTTGACGGTGACGGGGCCGAGGGCGGGCGGGCAGTCGAGCAGCGTGAGGGCGAAGCGCTCACGCACGGGACCGAGCGTCTCGCGAAGGGTGCGCTCGGATCCCTCGATGCGAGGCAACTCAATCGACGCGCCGGCCAGGTCGCGGTTGGCCGGGACGATCCAGAGATTGTCCGGGCCGGCGGGTCGCGCCGCCTCGGCGACGGAGCGCTCCCCCATCAGGCACTCGTAGCTCGAGGGACTGAGCTCACGCCCCAGGCCGAGGGCCACGGTCGCGTTGCACTGCGAATCGAGGTCGCAGATGAGCACCTGGTCGCCCCCCTGAGCGGCGCAGGCGGCGATGTTGACGGCCGTCGTCGTCTTGCCCACGCCGCCCTTCTGGTTCGCCACCGCGTAAACCGATCCCATCGGCGCACGACCTTACCGAGTGGCCCAGCGCGCAAATCGAGAGTCGTCTACGTGCCGAAGGGCCGCTTCTTCGCCATCCCGGGCCTGCGCGGCAGTTCGGGCGGCGTGGCGCCGGTCTTCCGCAGCACGTGGATGTGCCGGTTCCGCGAGCCGGCATAGGGACCGACCCAGCTGACGTCCACCCGGCCCATCTCGATGCGCTCGGCGACGCGGTCCATCTCCGCCTCCTCGTCCGGATCACGCCTGCCCTTCCAGGCGACCAGGACGCCCCCGTCGACGAGGAGCGGCGACGCGAGCTCCGCAAGGGTCGCCAGGCGCCCGACGGCGCGGGCGGTCACCGCGTCGTATGCACCGCGCCCTCCTGCGGGAGGCTCGGAGCCCGCCCACTCTTCGGCCCGCCGGCACACGACCCTGGCATTGCTCAGCGCGGCAGCCTCGATGGCCCGCTCGATGAACTCGCACTTGCGGGCGGTGGCCTCGATCAGGTCGATCCGAGCGGCCGGCAGCGCGGCCGCGAGCGGCAGCCCCGGAAACCCTGCCCCCGCCCCCACGTCGGCGATCGAACCGGCGCCCCTCAGCGCCTCCACCTCGAGGCCGCTCAGGGAGTCGGCGATGTGGACGCGCCACGCATCCTCGGGGTCGCGGACGCTGCTCGGCGCGGAGGGATCGGCCGAGACCTGCTCGACGAGGGCCTGGAGGGCAGCCCGCGTCGAGGGGTCGAGGTCGTCGGGGCCCGCGATGGGGCTGGTCAATCGCTCAGCAGCGGGGCGACCACGACGCAGCGCTCGGGCTCGTCGCCCTCGCTGAAGGTCTCGATCCCGGCGCGTTCCTTCAGGTGCTGATGCACGACGCGGCGTTCGCTCGGGGTCATCGGCTCGAGCTCGATTTCGTTGCCCGACTTCAGCGCCCGCTCGGCTGCCCGGTCGGCCTGGCGCTCCACGGCATCGCGGCGGCGCTCCCGGTAACCAGCAGCGTCCACCGTCACCCGCTTGCGGTCCGGGCGCCCCTGGAAGGCCGCCCGGTAGCAGAGGAGCTGCACGGCGTCGATCGTCTGGCCGCGGCGGCCGATCAGGAGGCCGAGGTCCTCCCCGTCGACCCGGCCGATGATCTCGTCCTCTTCCTCGGACACCTCGACGCTGCCGTCGACATCGAGCTCGTCCACGATCCGCTCGAGAACCGCGCGCACGCGGTCGACGGGCTCGTCGGCGAGGGCCTGGTCTTCCTCGGCGGCCATTGGCGCGAGTCTAATCGCGAGCCGCTCGCGGTGGCGGTAGATGCCAACGTGAAGAGCCGGGCGATCTCGCCCGGCTCCCACGTACGGACAGATGCAGGCGGGCTATCGAGTGGAGCTTGTTGCCTGCGGCGTCGCGCGGCGGAACAGGTCCTCCGCGCTCTCCTGCACCTCGTCGAAGCGGTGCTCGACGTCGCGGCGCGCCGTCTTCACCTGGCGCTCGGCATCCCGACGGTTGCGCCGGAGCGTCCGCAGCGCCTGATCGCGCTGGCGCTTGACGGTCCGCTCCGCCTGCTTGCGGGCGGTCGCACCGCGGCGCTCGAACCGCCGCAGGTTCGTCGTGGCGCGACGCTGGATCCTCTGCGCCTCGCGGCGTGCATCGGTCTGGCTCCGGAGCGGCTTGAGGGTGTCCACCACCTTCTCGCCGCCCGCAACGACGGCGCCGACGGCCGTGTCCGCGACACGCTCCGCCTCGAGCGCGACCACCTTCAGGCGGCTCTGCTCCGCACGGGCGCGGGTCTCGGCGGCCTTCTTGGCCGACCGGCGTCGCTTCGCCTCGTTCCGCTTCCGCGTGGCCGCTGCCTTCTGGGCGGCGACCCGCCTCTCCGTTTCAGCCATTGGTTTCACCTTTCTCGCTTGCGTTCTTGTTACGGATAACCCCGCTTACCCCCTCAGGAGGCGGGGAACCGTCGATCACTTACGCAGGCGTCAGGCGCTAACGGCGCTTGCGTTTCTTCTTGCGCGGCGGTGGAGGAGGGGCCTTGGTCTCCTTGATCTCCTCCGGGGTCGCCGGCGCCGGCGCGGGCATGACCCGGTTGACGATCCACTGCTGGCCGAGGCTGAAGAGGTTGGTCGTGATCCAGTAAACGGCGAGCCCCGCCGGTGCGTTGATGATGAACGGGACGATGATCAGCGGGAAGAGCAGCATCAGATAGCGCTGCGCGGGACTGGCCGTGGGGCTCGTCGCCGTGGTCAGCAGGACGCTCGCAGCCGTCGTGGTCACGAAGAGGACGATCAGGACGATCAGCTCGGCGCCCTGCGGCGCCTCGATCACCGACTTCACGAACAGGAAGCCGGGCGGTGGGCTGGCCATCACGTCGGCCTGGAAGGTGTCGCCGCGCAGGAGCTGGTAGATCGCGATGAAGAACGGGATCTGGAGGATGAACGGGAGGCACGACGAGAAGGGGTTGACGCCCTCCTTCTTGTAGAGCTCCATCGTCTCGCGCTGAAAGCGCTGCGGGTCGTCCTTGTACTTCTCCTTGAGCGCCTGGATCTTCGGCGCGACGAGCTGCATGCGTCGCATGGAGCGGATGCCGCGGAGCGAGAGTGGCAGAACCGCGACGCGCACGGTGAAGGTGAGCGCGATGATCGCGATGCCCCAGCTGAAGCCGACGTCGTCGTGGAAGAACTTGATGATCGAGTCGGCGACGTCGATCAGCGGCTGCAGGATGTTGGCGAGCGGCAGGATCACGCTGCGGCCTCCCGCCGGTGGCGCTTGAACAGGGTCTGGTTCTCGACCGGGTCGTAGCCACCATGGCTGAACGGGTTGCAGCGGAGGAGCCGCCAGCCGGCCAGCACCAAGCCGCGCAGCACGCCGAACTCACGCACGGCATCGATCGCGTACGCCGAGCAGGTCGGGTAGTACTTGCAGCGCCGGGGCATGGCGGGCGAGATGAACCGCTGGTAGGCCCTGATCGGCGCCAGGATGACGCCCGAGAGGAAGCGTTTCACGTCAAACGCTCCCGCCCGCGAGGCCGGCCTCGGACATGAGCGCTCCGAGCGCCTCCGCGACGCCCTTGGCGCCCTCGCGTTCGAGGAGCCCGGCCACGTCCGGTCGCGCGACCAGCACGAAGTCGCGCCCCGGTACCTCGGGGGCCAGCGACCAGAAACTGTCTCTGAGGGCGCGCTTCACGGCATTTCTCTCTACGGCGCCGCCGACCTTGCGGCTCACGGAGACCCCCAAGCGGATGTCCTCCCCCTCGGTCTCACCCGTCCCTCGCGGAAAGGTGTAGAGCACTAGGAAGCGGTTGGCGTGCGACTGGCCCTCACGATAGACACGATCGAAGTCGCCGCTCCGTGACAGGCGCCCACGCTTGCGCCGCCCGCCCGGCGAGCCGGCGCTCACGGCGTGAGCCGCTTGCGACCCTTGCGGCGCCTGCGCTTGAGGACCTGCCGGCCGCTGCGCGTGCGCATGCGGGCGCGGAACCCGTGAGTGCGGGCGCGCTTTCGCTTCTTGGGTTGATACGTCCGCTTCACGACCGGCGAGGCAGTATAGGCGGTGCTTCGTCGGTCCCCGGGCGTGCCGCCGGATGGGCGCCTCGCCTTTTTCGCGCAGGATGCGGGCTCGCCTTCGGAGCCGGCGCGGAGGCTCGCAAACGCGGTTCTATGATCGCCCGCCAATGCCCGAAGACACCCTCCACGACGATCTCGGTTCGATCTGGGAAGGCGTCACGGAGGACCTTCGAGCGAGCCTTCCCGCCTCCACCTACGACCTCTGGCTCGCTCCCCTGCGTCCGGTGTCGGCGGAGGGCACGGCCATTCGGCTCGCCGCACCGCGATCGATGCGGGCCTGGGTCGACCGGCGCTACCGCGGCGCGCTGGAGACGGCCCTCCGGGCCCAGCGCTGCGGCCTCGAGCACATCCTGATCGTGGAGGAGGGGGCGGAATCGACCACCCCAGGGTCCACTCAGGGGATGGAGGCCGTCGAATCCCTCGACCTCGACCCGAGGCACACCTTCGAGCGCTTCGTGATCGGCTCCGGCAACCGCCTGGCCCACGCAGCCGCGCTCGCGGTGGCGGAGCTCCCGGGCGAGGCCTACAACCCGCTCTTTATCCACGGCCCGCCGGGCCTCGGGAAGACCCATCTCCTCGGCGCAATCGCCGACTACCTGCGCCGCCGGCGACCCGAGCTCACGGTCCACTACACGACCGCCGAACGGTTCACGACCGAGTTCGTGACCTCGCTGCGGAAGGACGGGCCCGAACTCTTCAAGCTCCGCTACCGCAAGCTCGACGCGCTCCTCATCGACGACGTCCAGGCCCTCGAGGGCAAGGAGCACACCCAGGAGGAGTTCGTCCACACCTTCAACGCCCTTCACACCGCCGGCAAGCAGATCGTCCTCACCAGCGACCGGCCGCCGGAGGCGATCAGCCGCCTCGCGGAGCGGCTGCGCGACCGCTTCGAATGGGGACTACGCGTCGCCATCGGCCCACCCGACCTGCGCACCAGGACCGCCCTGCTCTGGCGCCTGAGCGGTGAGGTTCCGCTCGAGATCGCCGACCCGGCGGTCCTCCACGACATCGCCGGGATCGCTGCCGGCAACGTCCGGCGGCTCGAGGGAGCCCTGACCCGGATCGCCGCCCTCTCATCGGTCCTCGGCGAACCCGTGAACCGAGCTCTCATCCGCAAGGCCCTCGAGGACCCTGCTGCCGGCGGCGCCTCGACCGGCCCCCGTGACCCGGAGCCGGGATCGCCGTCCGTTCCCGCGATCCAGGGCGCCGTCTGCTCGATCCTCGGGATCTCGCAGCAGGCGATGCTCTCCCCCTCACGTGCCTCCGAGGTCTCCCGCGCACGGCAGATGGCCATGTACCTCTCACGCGAGCTGACAGACCTGTCGCTCGCCGAGATCGCGCGTCAGTTCGACCGCGACCACACGACGATCCTGCACGCGGTCCGTGTCGTCTCAGCCCGCGCCGCGGGCGACGCCGAGGTGGCTGACACCATCCACCGAATACGAGAGCTCCTCGGTGCACACGAGCCGGCACCGTTGCCGCCTCCTCAACGTCCCACCAACCGTCCACCCATCCCGTCCACAACCGAAACTCCGCAGGTGAAGCCATGAACGTCAGTTCTCCACAGCCATCCACCACACTCAATACATCTGAATCAGATAGGAAGATGCAAGGTGTGTCGATGAAGCTCTCACTTTTACGCGAAAATCTGTTCGCGGGTCTCCAGATCGTCAGCCGCGCCGTTTCGACCCGCTCCACGCTGCCGTCACTCGGCGGTATCCAGCTCGACGCCGCGGGCTCGAGCCTCACGTTGCGCGCCACCGACATGGAGCTCGGGCTGACAATGGTGCTCCAAGAGGTCCAGGTCGAGAGCGAGGGCACGGTCCTCCTTCCGGGTCGGCTGCTCGGTGACGTCGTTCGCAGCCTTCCGCCGGGCGAGGTGACCCTCGCGCTCCGGCCGGAGCAGCGGGACGTGGAGCTGACCGCCTCGGCCGCCCGCTTCCACCTGCGGACGCTGCCCGCCGAGGACTTCCCCCGCCTCCCGGAGCTTGCCGAGGACGCCGCGACCCTGCCCTCCGGCCCGCTGGCGGAGACGATCGATCGCGTGGCCCGGGCCGCCTCCCGCGACGAGGTGCGACCGATCCTGACCGGTGTCCTCTTCCAGGCCGACGGATCGAAGCTCACCATGGTCGCGACCGACTCCTACCGCCTGAGCGTCAAGCACACGGAGCTCGAGGCTCCGCTCAGCGCCGGCATCGAGGCCAACGTCCCGGCGCGCGCACTGCGGGAGCTTGCCCGGATCGTCGGCCAGGGCGGCGGCGAGGAGGTCGCTCTGTCGCTGGCTCGCAACCAGGCCGTGTTCCGCTCGGGCAACGTGGTGCTGTCCTCGAGGCTGATCGAGGGCCAGTTCCCGAGCTGGCGCCAGCTGATCCCCGAGTCGTTCGAGCATGAGGTGCGCCTCCCGCGCACCGAGCTGCTCGAGGTCTCGCGACGGATCAGCCAGCTCGCGCAGCGCAACGCTCCCCTGCGCTTCGCCTTCGCCGAGGGCGAGCTCACCGTTGCCGCGGAGACCCCGGAGGTGGGCGACGCAAGGGAGGCGATCCCGGCGCCGTACTCCGGCGAGCCGCTCGAGATCGCCTTCAACCCGCAATTCGTGATCGAGGGCATCGAGAGTGTCGACGGTGAGGAGTTGGTGATGAAGCTCAGCTCGCCGCTTCGCCCGGGCCTGCTCGAGCCGATCGACAGCGAGGACTTCAGCTACCTCGTTATGCCGATCCGGCTGAACGTCTAGGAGCGAGCCATGCTGGTGACGCGGATTCGCGTCCTCGGCTTCCGCAACCTCCGCACCCAGGAGGTCGAGCTCGGCCCGCGGATCTCGCTGCTCTGGGGTCTCAATGGGTCCGGCAAGACCAACCTTCTCGAGGCGCTCTACATGGCTCTGGCCGGCCGGTCGTGCCGGACCCGCACCGACCGTGAGACGATCGCCTTCGGGGAACCTATGGCTCGAGTGGAGGTCGAGCTCGACGACGCGGGCGAGGTCTCCACCTTCCTGTGGTCGCTCGCCCGCGCAGGCGACCGCCGCCATCTGCGCGACGGGGCCCCGATGAGCCCGGAGCTCGCCGATCGACGCCCGCCGGTCGCCGTGTTCCTCCCCGACCGGCTCAGCCTGGTCAAGGGGCCGCCGGCGGACCGCCGAGCGCACGTGGACGGGCTGCTCGCCGCGCTGTGGCCGGCACGCGCGGAGGCGAGGCGGCGCTACGGCCGGGCGCTCGCCCAGCGAAACGCGCTGCTCGGTCGTATCCGCGCGGGGATCGCGACCGAGGACTCGCTCGAGGCGTGGGAGCTCGAGCTCGCCGCCTCCGGCATCGACCTCATGGAGGCGCGCCGCGACGCCGTCGAGTTGCTGGCTCCGGAGTTCGCGAGCGCGGCCTCGGACTTGGGCCTCCCCGCAGAGGGCTCCCTGCGGTACCGGCCACGTTCCGACGCCAGCACCCGCGAGGGGCTGGCCGCCGAGCTCGCCGAGCGGCGGAGCGCTGACGTCGAGCGCGGCTACTCGCAGCACGGCCCCCACCTGGACGAGCTCGAAATCGCGGTCGGCGGTCGAGCGATCCGGCGCTACGGGTCCCAAGGTGAACAGCGAGCCGCCCTCCTCTCCCTGCTATTCGCCGAGCGCCGTGCGCTCCTCGAAGCTCGGCGGAACCCACCGCTCCTCCTGCTCGACGACGTGATGAGCGAGCTCGATCCGGATCGCAGGGAGCTCCTGTCGGCGCGGCTTGCCGAGGGCCCGGGCCAGACTCTCATCACCTCCACGGAGGCCGCGCACCTACCGGCGACGGCGGAGCGCACGGAGATCGCGATGCGGTCCGGCGCCGCCGCGCGCGAGGTCGGTGGAGCGGATGCGGCGGACCAGGCGTTCGCGGCATGAGGCACCGGCGAGCGCCGCGCCGGCTGGGGTCGGCGCTGCGCCCGGCGCGCGCCCGAGCGCGCCCGAAGACGCTGCTCGCGGCAGTCCAGGAGTCGTGGCCCGGCATCGCCGGGAAGGCAATCGCCGCCGAGTCCGAGCCGGTCGCGGAACGCGACGGAGTGATCACTGTCGCCTGCCGTTCCGCGACCTGGGCCCAGGAGCTCGACCTCCTTCAGTCAGAGCTTCTTGAGCGCTTGAACAGAGCGCTGGCGGAGTGGGACGAGGAGGGCGAAAAACCGCGGATCACGGGCCTTCGTTTCACCGCCGACGCGGCTCGCCATCAAAGTTGACCCGTTTAGCGCATTTTGTGCACAATTTGCAGGCGTTTTCAGCGGCCCTCGCGGCGATTCCGACGGCCTCTCCTGGTATCCTTATGTGAACTTGGAAGTACACCCCGAAGCGCCCGGCGTGCCCTCCTGGCGGCGGACTGGACGGTCGGGGTTTCTCTTGCCTCCAGGGATTTCAGCCAGGCCATCGAACCGAGAGGACTGAGTGGCAAGTCAAGCCGGAACCGGCGGCACGCCGAAGCCAGCCGCCAACAAGACGCAGCGAAAGAACGAGGCCTCGGCCGCCAAGCCCGGCCTGCGCGGGCGCGCGGCGAGCGACGGGTACAGCGCCAAGGACATCACCGTCCTCGAGGGGCTCGAGGCCGTCCGCCTGCGTCCCGGGATGTACATCGGGTCGACCGGCCCACGAGGGCTGCACCACCTCGTCTACGAGGTCGTCGACAACTCGGTTGACGAGGCGATCGCCGGCTACTGCGACCAGGTCAGCGTCACGCTGCATCCGGACAACAGCGTCACCGTCGCCGATGACGGCCGCGGCATCCCCGTCGAGGAGCACGAGAAGGAGAAGCGCCCGGCGGCCGAGGTCGTGATGACGACGCTGCACGCCGGCGGCAAGTTCGGCGACGGCGGTGGCTACAAGGTCTCGGGCGGCCTTCACGGGGTCGGCGTCTCGGTCGTCAACGCCCTCTCGGAGCGGCTTCACCTCGAGGTCCGGCGGGACGGCCACGTCTGGGAGCAGGATTACGAGCGCGGGACGCCTCAGGGCGATCTGAAGCAGGGCTCCGAGACCAAGGAGACCGGGACGACGATCACGTTCCTCCCCGACGGCGAGGTGTTCGAGGACGTGGTCTTCGACTACCAGACGCTGGTGGAGCGGCTCCGGGAGACGGCCTTCCTGACCCGGAACCTGCGTATCGAGCTCGTCGACGAGCGGGGCGCCGGACAGAGGGAGACCTTCCAGTACGAGGGCGGCATCGTCGACTTCGTGGCCCACCTCAACGAGAACAAGGACGTGCTGCACCGCAAGACCATCTACTTCGACAACGAGACCGACGACGGTCAGGTCGAGGTTGCGATGCAGTGGAACGCGTCCTACCAGGAGTCCATCTTCACCTTCGCAAACAACATCAACACCCACGAGGGCGGCTCGCATCTCTCCGGCTTCCGCTCGGCGCTCACCCGCACCCTGAATGCCTACGCGCGCGAGAAGGGCCTCCTGAAGGAGAAGGACGCCAATCTGAGCGGCGAGGACGTCCGCGAGGGCCTCACCGCGGTCATCTCGGTGAAGCTTCGCGATCCGCAGTTCGAGGGCCAGACGAAGACCAAGCTCGGCAACCCGCCGGTCGAGGGGCTCGTCAAGGAGACGGTCAATCGCAAGCTGGGCGAGTTCCTCGAGGAGAACCCGGGCGAGGGGAGGCGGATCCTTCAGAAGGCAGTCGACGCCGCGCGAGCGCGCGAGGCCGCGCGGAAGGCCCGTGACCTGACGCGGCGCAAGTCCGCGCTCGAGAACTCGACCCTGCCGGGGAAGCTCGCCGACTGCTCGGTCAAGGACCCCGCGCTGGCGGAGCTGTTCGTCGTGGAGGGCGACTCGGCCGGCGGCTCGGCCAAGCAGGCGCGCGATCGCAACACCCAGGCCGTGCTTCCCCTCCGCGGCAAGATCATCAACGCGGAGAAGAACCGGATCGACAAGGTGCTCTCGAACCAGGAGATCCAGGCGCTGATCACCGCGATCGGCACGGGGATCCACGACGAGTTCAACATCGAGGACCTCCGGTACCACAAGGTCGTGTTGATGACCGACGCGGACGTCGACGGGGCGCACATCCGGACGCTGATCCTCACCTTCCTCTACCGCCAGATGCCGGATCTGTTCGAGGGGGGTTACGTCTACATCGCCAAGCCGCCCCTTTACGGCGTCAAGAACGGCAAGCACGAGATCTACATCGAGAAGGAGTCGGAACTCGAGGAGCTTCTGTTGCGCGACAAGCTCGAGAAGTTCTCGTACACGAACGGCTCGTCCAAGAAGCGCACGTGGACGGCGGCCCGCTGGCAGCGGTTCACCCGCGACTTCAAGGAGTACGACGGCTGGACGGCGGCGTTGCAGGCGACCTTTGGTCACGAGGCGGTGAGCTTCCTGCTGGAGTCGCAGATCCTCGACGAGGGCGCGGCGAGCATCGCCGGCGTCCGCAAGCTCATCGAGCAGCCGGATCCCGAGGAGGAGCCGTTCGAGACCGAGGTGGTCTCGGCCAACGACTCCGAGATCGTGATCAAGGCGATTCATCGTGCGAGCGGGCTCGCCCGCACGCACCGGCTCTCCGCCGACCTCTTCAGGTCGACCGAGTACCGGCGGCTCGCCGAGGTGCACGCGAAGCTGGTCAAGCAGGTCGGTCGGCCGCCCTTCCAGGTGACGCTCGGCGCCAAGCAGCGCGAGGCGCTTTCATTCGGGGAGCTGCGGCAGGTGACGCTCGACCTGGCAAAGGAGGGGATGAGCCTCCAGCGCTTCAAGGGCCTCGGAGAGATGGACGCCGAGGAGCTCCGCACGACCACGATGGACCCGGAGTCCCGCACCCTGCAACGGGTGACGATCGAGGACGCCGCGACCGCGGAGCGCCTGTTCACCGACCTGATGGGTGACAGCGTCGAGCCGCGCAAGGTGTTCATCGAGCGCCACGCGAAGGAGGTCCGTTTCCTCGATGTCTGATCGGAGTCAGTAGATGGAAGGCTCGCTGGACGCACTCACCGGCCGCATAGAGGACCGGCAGCTCGAGCAGGAGATGCGCTCCTCTTACCTCGATTACGCGATGAGCGTGATCGTGGGTCGCGCGCTGCCCGACGTCCGGGACGGTCTGAAGCCCGTGCACCGGCGGGTCCTCTACGCGATGCACGACCTGGGCCTGCAGCCAAACCGGCCGTTCCGCAAGTCCGCCTTCATCGTCGGCGAGGTGATGGGTAAGTACCACCCGCACGGCGACCAGGCGATCTACGACACCCTGGTCAGGATGGCGCAGGACTTCTCCCTGCGCTACCCGCTCGTCGGCGGCAAGGGCAACTTCGGGTCGATCGACGACGACCCCGCCGCGGCCATGCGGTACACGGAGGCCCGCCTCGACCGGCTCGCCACGGAGATGCTCCGCGACATCGAGGCCGAGACCGTCGACTTCGGCCCCAACTACGACGAGAAGGCGCAGGAGCCGCTGGTGCTGCCGGCGCGATTCCCGAACCTGCTCGTCAACGGGTCGTCGGGGATCGCCGTCGGCATGGCGACCAACATCCCGCCCCACAACCTGACCGAGGTCGCGGCGGCCGTCACGGCCTACATCGAGAACCCGGACATCGACCTGGCCGGGCTGATGGAGTACGTGAAGGGCCCGGACTTCCCCGGCGGCGCGCTGATCATGCGCGGCGAGGGGATCCGCGACGCCTACGCGTCCGGTCGCGGCTCGATCAAGGTCCGCGCCAAGGCCCACATCGAGCCGATCAAGGGCGGCAAGGAGGCGATCATCGTCTCCGAGCTCCCGTTCATGGTCAAGAAGGGTGGCGACGGCGGGCTGATCCAGAAGATCGCCGACCTCGTTCGCGAGAAGAAGATCACCGGGATCTCTGACCTGCGCGACGAGTCGGATCGCTCAGGGATGCGACTCGTGATCGAGGTCAAGCGGGGCGAGGTCTCGAAGGCTGTCCTCAACCAGCTCTACAAGCGCACGCAGATGCAGACGAGCTTCGGCGTGAACATGGTCGCCCTCGTCGACAACGTCCCGCGCACGCTGGGGCTGCGCGAGCTCATCCACCACTACGTGGTCCACCAGCGCGAGGTCATCACCCGCCGGACCCAGCATCAGCTGCGCCAGGCCGAGGCACGGGCGCACATCCTCGAGGGGCTCCTGATCGCGCTCGACAACCTCGACGAGGTCATCGCGCTGATTCGCGGCTCCGAGGACCCGGACGCGGCGCGCTCGGGCCTGATCGACCGCTTCGAGCTGTCGGAGGAGCAGGCACAGGCCATCCTCGACATGCGCCTGCAGCGCCTGACCGCGCTGGAGTCGGACAAGGTCCGGGCCGAGCACGCGGAGCTCCTCAAGACGATCGCCGAGCTGCGAGCCATCCTCGGCGACGAGTCCCGCATCGACGGCCTGATCAAGGACGAGCTCGCCGAGGTCGCCGAGCGCTATGGCGACGAGCGCCGCAGCGAGATCACGTTCGCGGAGGGCGACGTCGACATCGAGGACATGATCGCCGACCAGCAGATGGTGATCTCGATCACCCACTCCGGCTACGTCAAACGGCTGCCGCTCGCGACCTACCGTCAGCAGCGCCGCGGCGGAATCGGCGTCATGGGGATGAACCTCAAGGAGGGGGACTACATCGAGCACCTCCATATCTGCTCGACCCATGACTGGATGCTGTTCTTCACCAACCGCGGGAAGGTGTACCGCCTGAAGGTCTACGAGCTCCCGGAGGGAGCGCGCACGTCCAAGGGCAGGGCGCTCGTCAACGTCCTGCCGCTCAGCGAGGGAGAGCGGGTCATGGCCGTAAAGCCGACCCGCGACTTCTCGGAGGGCAAGTACCTGGCCTTCGCGACCGCCAAGGGCATGGTCAAGAAGACCGAGTTCCCCGCCTACAACACGCCGATCCGCGCCGACGGGATCATCGCGATCAAGATCCGCGACGGCGACGAGCTGGTCCAGGTCCGCCTCACATCAGGCAGCGACGACCTGCTGATGGTGTCGAAGTCCGGGCACGCGTCGCGATTCAGCGAGAAGGCCGTGCGGCCGATGGGCCGCGACACGTCTGGCGTCAAGGGGATGAACGTCGCGGCCAAAGTCAACGGCGTGCAGAACCGCGTCCTGACCATGGACGTCGCGCGCGACGACGCCGAGCTCTTCGTGGTCACGGAGAACGGATATGGCAAGCGCACGTCGGTCTCGGAGTACCCGGTCAAGGGAAGAGGCACTAAGGGCGTCCTCACTATGAAGCTCACCGCCAAGAAGGGCGGTCTGGCCGGCGCCCTCATCGTTCGCGAGCACCAGGACCTGCTGTTCATCTCCGAGAACGGCATGGTCCAGCGCACCAACGCCGGCGGGATCTCGCAGATGGGCCGGGCCACGCAGGGCGTGCGGGTGATGAACATGCGCGAGGACGACCGGGTGAGCGCCGTCGCGCTCGTCGTCGAGTCGGGTGCATCCGTTGCCGACGAGGAGTCCGCCGCCGAGGAGGCCGGCGAGCCGATGGTGATCGCGACCAACGAGGCCGGCTCGGACAACGGCACCGACTCGGAGGGCGACGCCTCCTAGATACGCTGCCGCGCAGTGGAGCAACTGCGCGGTCGAAACGCCCTCGTCACCGGCGCCGGTGGCGGCCTCGGTGCCTACATCGCGCGGGCGCTTGCCGGGGAGGGCGTCAACCTCGCGGTCACGGATCTGCCTGGCTCCTCGGTCGACGGCCTGTCGGCTGAACTGCGCACCCGCGGCGTCCAGGTGGAGCACGCCCCCGCGGACCTGACCGATCGCGATGAGCGGCGGCGGCTCGCGAGCTGGGCCGCGGACGCCCTCGGCCCGATCGACATCCTCGTCAACAACGCCGGCGTGGAGTTCGGCGGGCCCTTCCTCGACACGAGCCCGGAGCAGCTCGAACTGACCGTGGCGGTGAACCTGCTCGCGGTGATGGATCTGACCCGGCTGCTCCTGCCCGGCATGCTCGACCGGCACCGCGGTCACGTCGTCAGCATGGCCTCGCTTGCCGGCAAGATTCCTCCTCCGCAATTGGCGTCATACGGGGCGACCAAGCACGGCGTCGTCGGGTTCACGGGCGCGCTGCGCGCCGAGCTTGCGGACGAGCCGGTCGGCTTCTCGGCGATCTGTCCCGGCTTCGTGGGCCGGGTTGGGATGTTCGGCCGGCTGGAGCCGTACATCGAGGGGGGCTCGGTCCCGATGGGCACCATTTCGCCGGAGCGGGTGGGTGACGCGGTCGTGCGCGCTATCCGGGAGGATGTCGGCGAGATCGTCCTCAACCGCCGCCCGGTCAAGCCGCTCATCCTCCTGAACGCGATCGCCCCCGGCGCCGCCTCGCGCCTCGCGCGCTTGCGGCCCATCCGCGAATCCATGGAGCGGATGCGGAAGGCGCGCGAGCGCTACGACGCCGCGCAGCCGTCTCCAGGCGACTAATCACTTGTGGCGACAAGTCGCCGCCCCACGTGCCTGCACCACATCCTCTCGATTTGCTTCAATCGTCGTACCAGAGAAAGGAGGTGGTCCTAACTTTGCCTGACTTGTTTCTTGGGACGCTGGAGGTGCAGGGCCGCTAGGTGGCGGTCGGCCGGTGATATCACCGGCTAAGGCAGATCAGACGGCAATGGTTGCCGCTCTGATCAGTGCGGGCCACCCGGCGAATCCACCCCGGGCACCGGCGAGAGAGGAAGGCGAGGAGCTACGTCCCGCCCCGCCACGAGATCCTCCCTCGTTTCCACCCGCACCTTTGAGCGAAGGGCCGCCTCCGGGCGGCCCTTCGTCTTAGATCACCGACCGGTCAGGCTGCGACTAAGTACGGTTCCCAGGCAACGGGGATCCGTGGGCTGGCCAGCTGGATGAAGACGGTCGGCCCGGGAGGTCTCGGGCTGGAGCGGGGGTGCATGCGGGCCTCGCGTGGCGTGAGGTTGCCCTTCTTCCGGTTGCACGGGGCGCACGAGGCGACGATGTTCTCCCAGACCGATTGACCGCCGCGGCTGCGGGGGATGACGTGGTCCACGGTCAGCCCGGCTGCGGCCTGTCGGCCGCAGTACTGGCAGGTCCAAGCGTCGCGGGCGAGGACCGCCTTGCGGGTGATCTTGCGGCGGTGCACGTCGCGTGGGACGCGGACATAGCGCACCAGCCTGATCACGCAGGGGCGCTCGAAGGTGAGGCGCTCCGAGTGGAGGGCGCCCTCGCCGCGCTCGAGGATCTCCGCGCGGTCCTTGAGGACGAGCACGGTGGCGCGCCGGACGTTGCAGACGTTGATGGGCTCGTAGCTCGCGTTGAGGACGAGGACGCGGCTTCCGATTCCCGGGTGCCCGTTATGGCCGTTCAGGTGGGCGTGTCCGTTGACGTGGGCAATGACCCCGGGCTCCGGAGTACCTGCGCTCCGAAGCCCTACATGAGGGTCGTCCGCCGCCCTGTCCATAGCGCCACGATTGTAGACATAGGTCCAGTCCGGTCCCGGACCCCAGTGCCGTCGCAGCGGGCCTCAGGTCCCAGGCACGCCGTTCGCCGCGATCGGATAGCTGCCCAGGATTCGGACTGACTCGGCCTTGCCGCGGAGCGCCTCGATTCCCTCGGCGACCGAGGGGTCGCGCTCCCTCCCCTCGAGGTCGCAGAAGAACATGTAGCGGCCGAGCCCCTGGCGCAGCGGCCGGGACTCGATCCGCGTGAGGTTGACGTCCCGGCTGGAGAACTCCGTCAGCGCCTCGACGAGGGCCCCGGGGTGGTCGGCGCCGAGCTCGGAGAAGACCAGGGTCGTCCGCCACGGGCCCTCACCGGTGGGCTCGGTTCCCTCCGGGGCGATCCACACGAACCGGGTGACGTTGTCCGGGTCGTCCTCGACGCCATCGCGCAGCACCACGCAGCCGTAGATCCGCGCGGCCGAGGCGGCGCCGAGCGCGGCCCACGGCTCGTCGGATGCGGCGACCATGCGCACCGCGTCGGCGGTGCTGGCGGCGGGGCGGACGGTGGCGCCCGGAAGCTCCTCGCGAATGAACCGCGCGCACTGCGCGCTCGCCTGCGGATGGGACAGGATCACCTCAATCCCGTCCAGGGGCAGCTCGGTACGGGCGATCAGGCTGTGGCGGATGGCGTGGTCGTGCTCACCCGCGATCGCGACCCCGGCCGCCTCGAACGCCAGGGTGTCGAGCGTCGAGCGCACCGCACCCTCGATCGAGTTCTCGAACGGGACGAGCGCGCGATCGGCCTCGCCTTCGACCACCGCGCGGATCGCCGCATAAACGCTCGGGCGCGGCTGCGGCTCGATGTCGGCGTTCGCAGCAGCCGACAGGAGGGCGTCCTCCGAGAAGGTGCCCGCCGGCCCGAGAAACGCGATTCGCTGCGCCATCAGGCGCGGAAGGTTACGGCGGCGCGCACGTGATCGCGGGTAGCTAGTGGAACGTGAGCTGGTACGTGAAGCGGTTGTTGGTGGTGATCTGCTCGCCCGGCACCGGGTTCACGGTGACCTCGAGCGTCAGCGGCGTGTTCCTGGGCGGCGCCGGCTTGATCGGCAGCGCGGCCGTCTGGGTCGAGCCGACCGCAATCGAGCCGATCGTGGCGGTCCCCTGGATCGTCTCTGGGCCGCCCGTCAGGCTGAAATTGACGCCGACCCCCTTCTCGTCGACGCTGCCCCCGTTGGAGACCTGGACGTTGATCTGCGCGCCGCTGGTGCCCCCGCTGATCGTCGCGGGGGTGTCGGGAGTCAGCGCGACGTCGCCCGGCTTGACAGTCGTCGCGACGATCGCGAGGCCGTGCACGCCCTTCGACGTCTGAGTACTGCTCGAGATCGACGACAGCGCGGTCGATACCTGTAGCGGGTCGAGCCAGCGGGTCGGGTCGGCCATGAACACGCTGGCGGGCGCCTTCTCGTCGATTCCCTGGTTCTGGAGCTCGGCGTCGATCTGGCCCTGGGCCTGCTTGTAGAGAACGTCGCTGGCGAGGAAGTACTGCATGTAGTCCGAGATGGACGAGAGCGCCTTGTCGCGCGTCGGCCCCGGGTTCCCCAGCGCGTTGGACATCTGGTTGGAGATCCCGGTCAGAGCCTGGGCGCGGAGCTGATAGGCGAGCTCGAGCTGGCTCTGCGCGTCGCTCAACTCGCCCGGCGTGCTTAGCGCGTCGACGCGGCTCGAGAGATTCTCCGCCGTTCCTCGATCCGAGGCGATCTCCGACTTGAACTCGACGGCGCTGTCCGTTCCCGGGTCGTTCAGCTTGCCGAAGAAGTCGCCGGAGAGCTGGCTGGTCTGAGACGTGACGGCGTTCAGGTCCGAGACGTAGTTCTCAAAGCTGCGGGTCTTGCGTGCGTCCAGACATCCCTTGATGCCCAGGACGATCAGGATCAGGATCACCACCACGATGCCGATGCCAAGGGCTCGGCGCAGGAGGAGTTGTCGCTGGCGATCGGGGCCGCGCCGGGAAGGCGGCCGTCCGCCGCCGCTGGGTGGTACCAGTTCTTCCTCGTCGAGGAATGCCAAAGCTCAGCCCCTTCAGGGGTGTGCCTTCAAGGCGGAGAGTATGCCCTGCGCCGGTGGTCACCGGCGAGGTGCCCGCATGTGAGCTTGCGAAGCGCGGCAGGTTAGCGTGCGCCGGCGGCGAAAGCCTAAGCCGGAATGGTAGGTGAGGTGGTGATGGATCGCTTCCGGCTCCTGGAGCGCGTCGGGTCGGGTGGCATGGGAACGGTCTACCGCGCCTTCGACGAGCGGCTCCAGCGCCAGGTCGCCGTCAAGGAGATCGCCAGCTCCGACGCCGGCCGGGTCGCCCGCGAGGCCCAGGCGGCGGCACGCCTGAACCACCCGGGCATCGTGACCCTGTACGAGCTGGGGCACGGGGACGGCCGGGCCCTCCTCGTGAGCGAGCTCGTGGAGGGGGCGACGCTCGCTGAGCTGGCACGAACCGGGGATATCTCGGACCGTGAGGTCGCAGAGTTCGGAGCCGACGTCTGCGAGGCGCTCGCCCACGCCCACGAGCGCGGCGTCATCCACCGTGACGTCAAGCCGCAGAACGTCATCGTGCGGGTCGATGACGGCGCCGGGCGCCGCGCCAAGCTCATGGACTTCGGCATCGCGTCTCTAGTGGGGGCGCCAACCCTGACGGCCACCGGAGAGGTCGTGGGCACGCTCGCCTACATGGCCCCGGAGCAGGCCGAGGGGCTCGACGTCTCCGAGCCCGCGGACGTGTACTCCCTCGCCTTGACGCTGTACGAGTGCTGGACGGGCTTCAACCCTGTCGCGCGCGATACGCCTGCGCAGACCGCGCGGGAGATCGGCAATCCGATTCCGTCCGTTCTCGAGTACCGGCCCGACCTCCCGGCGCATCTCGCGGAGTGCTTGGATGCGTGTCTCGATCCGGATCCTGAGCTGCGGCCGGGGCTCGACGATCTCGACCATCACCTCGACGCCTCGATCCCCAGGCTGGACGCGAATGGCGCGGTGCCCGCCCGCTCGGACGCGGCGGAGCCGCGCCCCGCCCGTGAGCACGCGGTCCTGCTGCGGGTCGGCCAGCTCGCCGCTCTGTGCCTGTGGGGGGTCGGCACCGCGCTGATCGCCGTTGCCGCGAACCGACCTGGGCTGGCGCTGGTCCTGGGGGTGCTGACTGCGCCCGCGATCCTGGTCGCGTCCTGGCTTCCCTGGGCCGGGATTCCGGTCATCGCGCCGTTGCTCGGCGCCGCTTCGGCCGGGGCGGCCTATCCGGCCGTGGCGGGAGCTCGCGGGACGATCCGCGAACGGCTCGTGCTCGGAGCCCTCGGCTGGTACTGGATGCTGTGCGGCGCCGCGACCCTGGGGCTGGGATCGGCGGGCGGCCTGGTCGACGACCCGCCGCACGACTGGACTCGCTCGACGAGCGCGGCGGCCAAGGCGCTCCTAGGGCCGCTGCTGGCGCCCGAGGCTGTCCTCAGTGCCGCGATCTTCGGTGCCGCCGCGGCCCTGCTCGGCCTGGTGCTGCGAGCCGGCCACGTGGCCGTGGCGCTGGTGGGCGCGCTGCTCTGGGCCGCGGGGCTCGAGGCCGCCCTTCGCCTGGTCGCGGATGGCGCGCTCGCGGGGACGCCCCTACTCGTGGCCGCCGCGGCCCTCGTGGTCGTGATCCTGGAGTTCAGGCGGCGCGGAACCCTCCCCGCCGGCCGCAGCGCACCCGTACCCCGGCAGCAGCCAGTTTCGGGGGCTGAAGCCCCCTCACCTACATACCCGCCGGGCATCAGCGGAGGCGACCCCGCGTCCGCTTGAGCTGCCTGTGAGGCCCCGGAGAGGCGGACCTCGCGCCTGGCGTCACCACTAGGATTGTCAGCGCGCGTACAGGGAACAACGCGTTCCCTGTACCCGTGCATGCGCACGTTGCGGACCCGGAAAGGGAGCACCCATCAGCGTCCTGAGAAACCTTGAGCAGCGCATAGAGAACCTCGTCGAGGGGGTGTTCAGCCGTGCCTTCTCCTCGCAGGTCCAGCCGGTGGAGCTCGCGCGCAAGCTCGCCAAGGAGATGGACGCTCACCGGACCGCCTCGGTCGCCCGGACGTACGTCCCGAACCAGTACACGGTCTGGCTCTCGGCCGAGGATCACGAACGCCTGGAGGGCTATGAGCGATCCCTCGAGCAGGAGCTGTCCGGATACCTGCTCGAGCACGCACGCCGGCACGACTACGCGCTCCTCACCCGCCCCGAGGTCAACCTGGAGACCGACGACCGCCTCCGGCTCGGCGAGTTCGGCATCCAGACGCGCCTGGTCAAGCCACCGGCGCGGCAGGGCGAGGAGCCCTCGCAGGGAGAGCACGGGCACACGATGGTCTACTCGGTGCCTCCAAAGCAGACGCGTAAGGAGCGGCGTCGTCCCGAGGGGCGACTGATCGAGACGAAGGCGATCGTGACGATGGACGATCGCCGCTATGTGCTCGACGGGCCGATCGCCGTGCTGGGCCGGTCGCGCGAGGCGGACTGCGTGTTCGCGGACCCCAACATCTCGCGCCAGCACGCCGAGCTGCGCCGCGGATCGACCGGCGACTGGCAGATCGTCGACCTCGGCTCCACGAACGGAATCAAGGTGAATGACCGGCGCGTGGACCGCAGCCGGCTCTCGCCGGGCGACGAGGTGACGCTCGGTACAACGAGGTTTGTCTTCGACATCGAGCAGTAGCCACTAGCTGTCGATGGACACCGAACCGATCGCGGTCGCGCTGAAGTTCGGCTTCCTCGCCGTCCTTTACCTGTTTCTGCTCTGGGTGGCGAGGAGCGCCTACCGCGAGCTGCGGCGAACCAGCGCGCCGGCGCCCGAGGCGACGGGGATCCACACGACGGTCGGCCCGGGCGGGCGCTCCGCCGCCACGGACGCCTGGCTCGTCGCCGTGACGGGCGGCGACCTCGAGCCCGGGGAGCGCTTCGACCTCTTCGGCGGCATCTCCATCGGGCGCTCGTCGGACGCCGACGTGCGCATCGAGGACCGGTTCGCGTCCGGGGTCCATGCGCGCCTGTATTCCCGGGGGGCCAACTACTACGTTGAGGACATGAACTCGACCAACGGGACGTTCCTGAACGGCGGGCGGCTTCGTGGGGAGGCGAAGCTGAACGACCTCGACGAGGTCAGGATCGGGAACACGGAGTTCCGTTTCGAGCTCGACGTCCCCGGCGGGTGACCGCGAGCGTGCATCGATGCTGAAGGTCGTCGAACAGGCATTCCGGACCGACACGGGGCGGCAGCGCGACGCCAACGAGGACTCGTACTTCGCCGACTCGCCGGTCTTCGCCGTCGCCGACGGCATGGGCGGCGCGCGGGCCGGCGAGGTCGCGTCGCGCCTGGCGGCTGAGTCGTTCGACACCGTGCAGCGCGGCACCGAGTCACCCGAGGCCTACCTGAGGGCGATCGCGAAGACCGCGAACGCGCGCATCCACAGGGTGTCCCAGTCCGACAAGTCCCGGTCGGGCATGGGGACCACGCTCACCGCCGCGCTCGTCGAAGGCGACGAGGTCGGATTCGCCCACGTCGGCGACAGCCGCGCCTACCTCTTCCGGGACGGGGAGCTGAAGCTCCTGACCTCGGACCACTCGCTGGTCGAGGAGCTGCGGCGCCAGGGCAGGCTCACCGACGAGCAGGCCGAGGACCACCCCCAGCGCTCGATCATCACCCGGGCGCTGGGCCCCGAGCGCGAGGTCGAGGTGGACACCATGACCTACCGCGCCAAGCCGGGCGACGTCTACCTGCTGTGCTCGGACGGCCTGACGACGATGGTCAAGGAGGATCAGATCGCCGAGACGCTCCGGGAGTCGCCCACCCTCGACGAGGCGGCGAACAGGCTGATCGCCGCGGCGAACCAGGCGGGGGGCCGCGACAACATCACCGTCGTCGCCTTCCGGGTTGACGACGCCGAGGCGCCGGTCAGGGCCGACGATCAACACACTCTCGTGGGGCCCGCGGCCGAGGAGGCCGGGCTCACCGCCGCAGGGGTCGAAGCCGCGGCCGCTCAGGAGCGGGCGCGGCGTGGGCGCGAACCCGCGGTCGCCACGCGAGGCGGCGCTGCTGCCCCGCGGCCGCGGCGCAACTGGCCGCGGCGAACCGCCAAGGTCCTCGCCGTGGTCCTCATCACCGTCGGCCTCGCGGTGGCGGCTGTTTGGGGCGTGCGGCAGATCTACTTCCTCGGGTCGGACTCAGGCGGCCGCCTGGCCCTGTACCGCGGACTGCCCTACACCCTCCCGCTCGGCATCAACCTGTACTCGGAGGTCTACGCGGCGCCGATACAGGTCAACTCGATCCCGCCGAATCGCCGCAACAGCGCCACCGACCACACCCTCCGCTTCCACGACGACGCCGCGTCGCTGCTGCAGGACCTTCAGGCCGCGGCGGAGCGGCGCACCGGCAGGAAGCAGGCCGCCGCGAACAAGGGCCAGGGCGGCGGCCAGCAGCCGTCGGGGGGCGCGCAGGGAGGCAAGCCTGGAGGCGGCGGGGGCAAGCAACCTGGCAGCGGTGGGGGAGGAAGCGGCGGCGGTGGAAGCGGCGGCGGCTCCGGTGCCTCCGGTAGCGGATCGAACAACAAGAGCGGCGGGAGCGGGTGAGCGCCAGAAACCGCGAGCTCCTGGCCCTGATCCCGGTCGCCATGCTGGTCGCTGCCGGGTTCGCCGCCGTCCTCATCGTCGAGTCGAGCCAGATCAGCGACATCGGCCTGATCTACGGCGGCTATTTCCTGGCCGTCTGCGTGGGCGTCCACATCTTCATCCGCATCCGGCTGCCGTACGCGGACCCGTACCTGTTCCCGCTGTGCGCGCTCTTGGCCGCGATCGGGCTGGTGATGCTGTTCCGAATCAACGACTCGCTGGCCCTGAAGCAGGCGTCGATCTTCGTCGCCGGGGGCATCCTGCTCGCGCTGACGATTCTGCTCTTGCGGGACTACCGCGTCCTCCAGCGCTACCGCTATCTGATCGCGACCGCGGGCATCCTGCTCCTCATGGCCCCACGGCTGCCGGGCGTCGGGTCGCAGGTCAACGGTGCCTACCTGGGAATTAATCTCGGCCCGCTGTCGTTCCAGCCCGCGGAGATCGCGAAGATCTGCATCGTCATCTTCCTCGCCAGCTACCTGGCAGAGAAACGCGAGCTGCTTACGGTCGCGGCCCGCCGCATCGCGGGGGTGACGATCCCGCCGATCAAGCACTTCGGGCCCGTGCTCGTGGTCTGGGGCGTGACGATGATCATGCTCGTTTTCATCCGCGACCTGGGGAGCTCGCTGATGTTCTTCGGCGCGTTCCTCGCGCTGCTCTACGTGGCGACGTCCCGGCTCTCGTACGTGATCGCAGGGCTCACGCTCTTCTTCGTCGGCGCCACGCTGATCGCCTCGCAGATCGCCCACGTCCAGGACCGCGTCGACATCTGGGAGCACACCTTCGACACCAACCCGTGCCACCTCACGAAACAGCAGATCAACCAAGGGCAGGACTGCGGGCTCGGGCAGATCCAGCAATCGCTCTTCGCGCAGGCCGACGGCGGCTTATTCGGCCAGGGCCTCGGTGAGTCCCTGCTCAAGCTTCCAGGGCCGTTCGCGCCGCACTGCGAACAGCCCTTCCCGGACTGCGGCAGCATCCTGCCCGCACCGCACACGGACGAGATCTTCGCGCTGATCGTCTCCGAGCTCGGCCTGTTCGGAGGTGCGGGTGTGATCGTCGTTTATGCGCTGATTGCCGCCCGCGGGTTCAAGACTGCGGTGATGGCGCGCGACGGGTTCTCGAAGTTACTGGCGACGGGCCTGACGGCGGTGTTCGCGCTGCAGGCGGTGGTGATCATCGGGGGGGTGGTCAAGTTCATCCCGCTGACCGGTGTGACCTTGCCCTTCGTCAGCTTCGGTGGCAGCTCGGTGATCGCGAACATGATCCTGCTCGCGCTGCTCCTGATGATCTCCAATGACGCGCGCAAGCCGCCGGCGCCGCGTGAGGAAGACGAGTACGAGGGGCTGCCAGCATGAACACCCCGATCGTCCGTCTGTACGCGTTCATCCTGCTGCTCTTCGCGGCCCTCGTCGGGTTCACGTCCTACTGGGCGGTGTTCGACTCCACAGCCCTCAAGGGGGAGACGGCGAACCGTCGCCCGCTGATCGAGGAGCAGCAAGTCAAGCGCGGGTTCATCAAGACCTCCGACGGGGTGACGGTCGCCGAGAGCCATCCCGTCGGCGGAGGCGCCCATCCGGTCTACGTGCGCAGCTATCCGCAGGGGTCGCTCTTCGGGAATCCCGTTGGCTACAGCTTCGTCAACGTCGGTCAAACCGGAATCGAAAATTCGGAGAACGCCGTCCTGGCGGGTGAGCGCAACGAGTTCAGCTCGATCCTCGATCAGCTCCGTGGGATTCCCCAACAGGGGAACAACGTCACGCTGACGATCAACTCCCATGCCCAGCAGGTCGCGACCCAGGCCCTGCAGAACGCGATTGCCCAATACGGGATCAACGGAGCCGGCGGCGCCGTCGTCGCGCTCAACCCATCGACGGGAGCCGTTGACGCGATGGTGTCCGAGCCGGGGTACGACCCGAACCAGGTCAAGAACACCAGCACCTACCAACAGCTCAACTCTGACAAGTCGGCTCCCCTCCTGAACCGGGCGCTCCAGAGCACCTATCCGCCCGGGTCGACGATGAAGGTCGTCACCGCCGCCGCCGCGCTCGACTCCGGCAAATTCACCCCGAACAGCGTGCTCAGCGGTCACTCGCCCCAGGTCATCGGAGGCGTGCCGCTGTCGAATGCCGGCGGCGAGGAATTTGGGGACATCAACATGACTGAGGCCCTCACCGCCTCGGTCAACACGTACTTTGCTCAGGTGGGCGAGCAGCTCGGTACGTCGACGATGGTGGAGTACATGAAGCGGTTTGGCTTCTACAGCGATCCCCCGCTCGACTATCCGCCCATCGAGATGGCGCCAAGCGGGCCCTACAACTCGTCGGGTGACCTGGTCACATCGGGCTTCGACGTGGGGCGCGTGGCGATCGGGCAGGGTGGCGCGGAGGGCCAGGACCTCACGACGCCGATGCAAATGGCCGAGGTCGCGGCCACGGTGGCCAACGGGGGCAAGCTCATGCAGCCCACGTTCGTGCAACAAGTCACCGATTCCGACGGGCGGGTGACTCAGAAGCTGTCACCGCATGTGCAGTCCACCCCGATCAGTCCGCAGACCGCTTCCGAGCTCACGACCATGATGACCCACGTCACCCAGGACCCGCAGGGAACGGCTGCGGGCCTGTCGGTGAGCGGCAACGTCCCCTTCGCGGGGAAGACGGGAACCGCCGAGATCAGCGGGTCGCTCAATGGGGTCAATCAGCCTTGGTTCATTGCGTTCGCGCCGGCGACGAATCCGCAAGTCGCGGTCGCGGCGACGATCGAGCGCTGTCAAGGCTGCTTCGGTGCTCAGGCAGCAGGCCCGGTGGCGACGCAGGTGATCGACAGCCTGCTGAACGGCGGCTGATGCAGCTCGCGCAGGACACCGTCGTCGCCGGGCGCTACCGGCTCCTCGGACGCCTCGGCTCCGGCGGAATGGCGGACGTGTGGTGCGCGGAGGACTCGCTGCTCAATCGACGGGTCGCGCTCAAGTTCCTGCACGCGCGCTTTGCCCAGGACGAGCAGTTCGTCGAGCGCTTCCGCCGCGAGGCGTCGAGCGCCGCCGGGCTCCAGCACCCGAACGTGGTCGGCGTCTTCGACCGCGGGACATTCGACGGCGCCCACTTCATCGCGATGGAGTACGTAGAGGGGGCCTCGCTCAAGGACCTGATCGAGCGCGGCCTCTCGGTGCCCGAGGCGGTCGAGATCGTCCGCCAGGTGCTGGCGGGGGTGAAGTACGCGCACGAGCACGGCATCGTCCACCGCGACCTGAAGCCGCAGAACGTCCTGGTGGACTCGGAGGGGCGAGCACGGGTGACCGACTTCGGGATCGCCCGCGCCGGCGCCTCAGAGATCACCCAGACCGGCTCGGTGCTCGGCACGGCGCAGTACCTGTCACCGGAGCAGGCGCAGGGCCTGCCTGTCACGACCGCATCGGACATCTACTCGGTCGGTGTGATGCTCTACGAGGCGCTCACGGGACGGGTGCCGTTCGACGCCGACTCCCCTGTGACGGTGGCCCTCAAGCAGGTCTCCGAGCGACCGCGCCCGCCGAGCGAGCTGAACCCCGCGGTCTCGCGTGCCCTTGACGGAGTGGTGCTTCGGGCCCTGGCCAAGGACCCGGTGAACCGATTCGCGTCGGCCGAGGAGTTCCTGCAGGCGCTTGACGTCGCGGAGCAGGACCCCACCGGCGCCGCGTTCGGCGACACCGCCTCCTACGCGGCGGTTGCGGCCGCAGCCGGGACCGCGCCGCCGGCCCCGCCGGAGGAGCCGCCGGAGGACCGGGGCTTCTTCACGCCGTGGCGGATTGCGCTCCTGGCGCTCATCCTGCTGCTGCTCGCGGGGGCCATCGCGTTCTTCCTGCTGCGGGGCGGGGGGACTTCGGACGTGCTGGTACCCACCGTGCTCAACAAGTCGAAGGGCGAGGCGACGAAGATCCTGACTGACGCCGGGTTCCAGGTATCGCCGGACCCGGTGCCCAGGGCGAACGCGATTCAGGGCAAGGTCATCGAACAGGACCCCACGGCCGGATCTCGAGCACCCGAGGGATCGACGGTCACGATCACGTACACGATCGGGCTTGGCAAGGCGCCCATCCCGGATGTCTCGGGGAAGAGCCTTTCTGAGGCCAAGAAGACACTGAAGGACGCAGGGTTCAAGACGAATACCGTCCAACAGCACTCGAATCACGTCAAGAACGGGATCGTTATCGGAACGGACCCGCCGGCCCAGACCAAGTTCGAACGCGGGCAGTCGGTGACGATCCAGGTCTCGAGCGGCCCTAACCTCGTCAAGGTTCCCTCGGTCGTCGGTGTCGACCAGGACGTCGCCGACACCCAGATCCGCGACGCCGGGCTGAAGCCTCACTTCCAGAAGCAGGAGTCCACCCAGCCCAAGGGGCAGGTCATCGACCAGAGCCCGAGCGAGGGAACGAACGTCCGGAGAAACACGACCGTGACCGTGGTGGTGTCGAGTGGTGTCGGCAAGGTGATCGTCCCGAACGTGGTGGGCGAGTCCCGGGATCAGGCCACGAGCGACCTGCGGGCGGCGGGCCTGAGCGCTCGGGTGGTGAAGCAGACGACCAGCGACCAGAACGCCGACGACCAGGTGATCAATCAGGCACCCTCCGCGGGGACCAAGCTCCCTCGCGGCGAGGCGGTCACGATCAACGTCGGCAAGTTCAAGGAGCCGACCACCACGACCACAACCACCACCACGACCACCAGCTCCACCAGCACGACGCCCTGATGCGGGTCGCGGTCCTCAGCGGGGGGCGCTCCAGCGAGCACGAGATCTCGCTCGAGTCGGGAGCCTCGGTTGCCGCCGGGCTCCGGGAAGCTGGCCACGAGGTGAGCCCGGTGCTGCTGGAGCGGGACGGGCGCTGGACCCACGAGGGGAGCGAGGTGGAGCTCCGCGCCGGCGGCGGCCTCCTCGGCGCTGACGTGGCCTTTCCGGTACTGCACGGACCGTTCGGCGAGGACGGGACGGTCCAGGGCCTCCTGGAATGCCTGGACGTCCCCTACGCCGGCCCCGGCGTGCTGGCGGCGGCGATCTCGATCGACAAGCTGATTTTCAAGCGCCTCCTGGTGTTCCACGGGATCCCGCAGGTGGACTTCTGCGAGGCCGGTGAGGAGGGTTGGCGGGAGCGCGTCGCGGCGATGGGCCTCCCGGTCTGGGTCAAGCCCGCGCGCCTGGGCTCCAGCGTCGGCATCAGCAAGGTGACCAGCCCCGAGCGCGCGCTCGACGAGGCCGTGGAGCTTGCGCGGCGCCACGACCCGCGCGTGATCGTGGAGGCGAACGGCGGCGGCAGGGAGGTGGAGTGCTCGGTGATCGGCAACGAGGAGCCGCGGACCTCACCGCCGGGAGAGATCGTCGCCCATGCCGACTGGTACGACTTCGAGGCCAAGTACTCGGAGGGCGGGATGGACCTGGTCGTGCCGGCGCGGATCGGCGACCAGGCCAACGCCCGCGTCCGTGAGCTGGCAGCGCGCGTGTTCAAGGCGATCGACGGGAGCGGGCTCGCGCGGTGCGACTTCTTCGTCCTTGACGACGGGGAGGTGCTCGTCAACGAGCTGAACACGATCCCCGGCTTCACGTCAACCAGCGTCTTCGCGAAGCTCTTCGAGGCGGACGGCATCGCTTACCAGGAGCTCTGCGACCTGCTCGTCCACTACGCGCTGGAGCGCCACGAGGCGCAGCGCGAGTTCCGCTTCTAGCTCTTCAGCCCGACCTCGTTGATCTGGACGTTGTAGCCCGTGGGCGTTGATGCCAGCTTCGTGATCCAGATCAGGTAGTACTTGGCCGTGCGGGGCGAGAGCTCGATTTCCGAGTCGGTCTGCATATCCGGCTGGTCGCCGATCGGCTTGCCCCAGCCTTGGAGGGTGGTGGGCGGTCCGGAGGCGGAGGCGTAGATCTGCGTGCTCCAACCGTTGACTTCGGAGCGGATGCGCATGGTGCGGGCGACGGCCGGCTGGGCCGTGGTCACGATCATGCCGACGCCGGGCTTGCCGACGGCGGCTGCCGTGGTCGGCGCCTGGTAGGTCTCCGTCGTCCAGCCGGTGCCGGGATTTCCGTCGATCGCGAGCTTGAGCTGGTCGTCGTTCTCCTGACCGTCGCCGGGCGACGGGTCGAAGGACTGCGTGCCGGTGATCTCAATCGGCGCGCCGGTGGGAGCCGGCGCAGGCGCCGGGCTTTCCTTCTTGCCCGTTAAGGCAGTGATCAGCAGCGCCGCCGCGGTCGCCGCGAGGACGATGAAGACGCCCGCCGCCGAGACGCGCCGCGTGGTGAGGATCTTGCGGCGCTTCTTCGGCACCGTGTCGAGGACCGTGGTCGCCTCTCCGTGCGCGCCGCCGGCACGCGCGACCTCGACCTCCAACGCCGCCTCGAGGTCGGCGAGGCAGCTGGCCATGTCGGGGTAGCGCGTCTTGGGCTCCTTCGCCGTGGCCCGCTCGACGACCGCGGCCAGCGCGGAGGAGACCTCCGGGCGCTTCTTCTGCACGTCGGGCATCGGCTCGTTCACGTGCTTCATGGCCACGCCCACGACCGTCTCAGCCGTAAAGGGGACCTCGCCGGTGAGCATCTCGTAGAGGAGAACGCCGAGCGCGTAGATGTCCGTGCGCGCGTCGACGCCGCGGCCCATGGCCTGCTCCGGGGAGACGTAGTCCGTGGTCCCGAGCACGCGGCCGGTCTGCGTCAGGCCGTCCGCCTCGAGCGAGCGAGCGATGCCGAAGTCGGTCACCTTGGCGCGCCCCTCGGAGTCGATGAGCACGTTCTGGGGCTTGACGTCGCGGTGAACGAGCCTTCGAGCGTGGGCGGCCGAGAGGCCGCGCCCGATCTCGATCGCGTAGGCGGTGGCCTCGTCGACCGGAAGCGGACCCACCCGCTCGATGCGCTGCTTCAGGGTCTCGCCGTCGACGTACTCGAAGACGATGTACGGGTGGCCGCCGTCCTCACCGGCGTCGATGACCGCGACGACGTTTGGATGAGAGAGCTGCGCCACCGCGCGCGCCTCCCGACGGAAGCGCTCGATCTGGTCGGGCTGGTCCGACATCTCGCGATGCATGACCTTCACCGCGACCCAGCGCTCGAGCGTGCTGTCGCGCGCCAGGTACACCGTGGACATCCCGCCGCTGCCCAGCTTGGATTCGAGGCGGTAGCGCCCCGAGAGTACGGTGCCGATCAGGCTGCTTGCGAGCCCGGTTGTCGCTTCGTCCGCCATTCGATAAGTATTTTCGACACTCACCCTAAGCCCCCGCCCATCGCGGCGTTCGCTGCACGCCAATGCCCGCTTCCGTCCGCTATTACACAGATCCGGCCTGCCCGTTCTCCTGGGGCAACGAGCCCCAGCTTCGGCGGCTCATGTGGGAGTTCGGTGATGGCCTCCGGTTCTCCTGGGTGATGGGCGGGTTGGCGCGCTCGTACGGGCCGGACTACCGGGACACCGAGTCCGGGGTCGGCGCGGGCACGAACCTGTACGCCGACCTGATGGCGCAGTGGCTGGGAACGGCCGCGGATTCGGGGATGCCGGTCGACGCCCGGGTCTGGAGCACGAACCCGATCGCGTCCACCTATCCGGCGTGCCAGGCGGTCAAGGCCGCCGCGGAGCAGGGCCCGGACGCGGCGTACCGGTACCTCCGCAGGCTGCGCGAGGGGCTCATGACCGAGCACAAGAAGCTCGATCACACGGAGGCACTCGTCGGCGAGGCGGGACCCGCCGGCCTGAACGTCGACCGATTCCGCATCGACCTCGTGTCGAACGCGATCACCGAGGCCTTCGCGGCCGATCTCGACGACGTGCGCGCTCCGTCCGCCGAGGCGAGGGAGCAGGGCAGGGTGTCCGAAACGGAGGGCCGCGAGCGAATCACCTTCCCCTCCGCCGTCTTCCGCGGCGAGAACGGCGACGATCACGGGGTCTTCGGACCGCACCCCTACGAGGCCTACCGGGACGCGGCCCTCGCGGCGGGCGCGGAGCCGATGCGCACCGGGCCGCCCGAGCCGGCGGAGGCGATCGGCCTGCTCGGCCGCTGCGCGACGCGGGAGCTCGAGGAGCTGACCGGAAGGCCGCGCCCGGTGCTCGAGGCGGATCTGTGGGCGCTCGCGCGCGATTGGAGGCTCCGCCCGGTCGGCGTGCTGGGCGGGACCTTCTGGGAGCTCGCCTAGCCCTCGCTGGAGCGGATCAGGTCCACCAGCTCGGGTGGTGCCTTGTCCGGTGAGCCGGAGTCGAACGGCGGGTCCGGGTCGTACTCGATGCCCAGCTGTATTGCCTGGGCCACGGTGTCGCCCGCCATCCGGGCGGCCAGCGTCAGCGCCATGTCGATGCCCGCCGAGACTCCCGCGGCGGTCAGGATCTTGCCGTCCTCGACGACTCGCTCCTGCACCGGCTCGGCGCCCAGCTTCTCGAGCCGGTCCATGTAGGCCCAGTGCGTGGTCGCGTGCTTGCCATGGAGGATGCCCGCAGCGGCCAGGACCAACGAGCCCGTGCAGACCGACGTCGTCCAGGTGGTCCCCTCGTGAACGGCCCGCAGCCAATCGAGGACCTCATCGTCCTCCAGTAGCGGCCGGTTCCCCTGTCCGCCCGGAACCAGCAGCACGTCCGGGTCCGGCAGGTCCCCC
>Ga0105245_10000480_pt1 | contig 36564 bp, 36 predicted proteins | sample KBSM54metaG_FD_81523 | JGI IMG/M metagenome (GOLD analysis project Ga0105245, IMG submission 81523) | Miscanthus rhizosphere microbial communities from Kellogg Biological Station, Michigan, USA - KBS M5-4 metaG | ecosystem: Host-associated > Plants > Roots > Rhizosphere > Soil | place...
AAGGCAGCGTGACGAAATGATCGACCGCCCGCACCACCACCGCCATGCCGGTCGCCGCCAGCAGCGGCGGGGCCACCGCGCGGGCGAGCGCCGCAGCGCTGGTGCCGATGATCGGCATCGCGATATAGGCGGTGAAGCCGGCGAGGATCGGGAAGGCCGTCAGCCAGGTCCAGGCAAGGCCGGTCGGCCCGCCGCGCACCGTCAGCAGGAAGCCGAGCGGCATGATCACCGCGCCCGCCGCCGAGGAGATCACCTGGATGCGGGTATGGCCAAGCGCGGTCGTCGCGGGCGCGAACAGGATCTGCAGCGTCACGAACGGCATCGCCAGGGCAAGGATCGCGACGATCGGCACCGCCTCTGTCCATTTCGGGCCGAGCATCGTCTGCACGAACGGCGCAGCCGTGGTCGCTAAGCCGAAATAGAAGGGCAGCGACACCATCATGATGATCCGCACCGATTTCTCGAAAGCATAGGCCGCCTCCCCGCTTCTCCCCTGCAGCCGCGCATAGGCGGTGAACGCGACCTCGTTGAGCGGCGGGATGAACTTGGCGGTGACGATCTGTGCCAGGAACAGCGAGGTGGTGTAGAGCCCGAGCCGGTGCGGATCGAGCGCACGGCCGCCGATAAAGACATCAGCCTGGGTCTGGATCAGCCACAGGAATGCGCTGAGCAGCATCGCCCCGCCGAACCGCACGGTCGCGCCGGCACCGGCGAAATGGAAGCTCGGCCAGACCAGCAATCGCGCCGCGACCGTCATGCCGATCGCCCGCGTCCACACCAGAGCGAGCGGCGCGAAGACCAGAGTCCACACGCCGAAGCCTGACAGCGCGCAGAGGATCGAGGTCAGCGCGCCCGCAGCCGCCGCGATCAAGTTGACCTTGGCCTGGCGGTGGAAGTCCATTGAGCGGGCGAGCAAGGCGCTGGGCAGCACTATGAGAGGGTTGGCGAGGTAGAGGAGCGACTGCACCACCAGCAGTTCGGCGACCAGCGGCTGCTTGAAATAGGCCGCGGCAAGCGGCGCGGCCGCCGCCTGAAGCAATGCGATCCCGACATTCAGCGCGACGAGCAGGCCGAACACCTGGCGCACGTCCTTCGTCGTAATCGTCTCGGCGCGGACCAGCGCGCCGGCAAAGCCGCCGCCATTGAGCAGGCTCAGCAGCACCAGCACGCTCTGAGTCATCGCGAACAGGCCGTAATCGCCTGGGTTGAGCAGGCGGATGACGAAAAAGGTCGATGCCCACATGCTGATCTGAGCAATGATCTGGCTGCCCGACCGCCACATCACCGCCTTGACGACACGCGAACCGATGCCGGCGGGCGCCGCGGCTTCAATCGGCGTCGTCATATCATTCACGCTGGCACCACCCCGCTGCGACGGCAGCGAGCGAGGATATAGGCCGCGCCGGGTAGACGAAGCGTAAAGGGCGCGAAAGAAATTCGGCCTTGTTCCAGCCGTCGCGCTTGACTGCTGCGCGCGCGACATGTCACGCGGGATCTTCATCAGTTGCCAGCGAGGCAGCCTTGCAGACACAGCGCACGCTCCACCGCACACTTGGGCCCCTGGAGATCGTGTTTCTGGTCTTTTCTGCACTGTCACCGGCAATGTCGGTGTTCATTTACGGGGACGGCGTGCTGCGCATGGCCGGCACCGGGGCGGTGGCTGCGGTCATGGTAGGCGGGTTGATCGCGGCGGTGGCGGCTTATCTCTATGCCGAACTGGGTGCGGCATTTCCCAAGGCCGGCGGCGTCTATCCAAGCCTGGTCGGACTGCTGGGGCCCTTCTGGTCCTTTCCCTACATCACCATGATGATGGTGGCGGCGCCCACCGTGACCGCCTTCGGCTTGCTTGGCTTCGCCGACTATGTCCGCGTGCTGTTTCCGGGCGTGCCGCAGCTGCCGGTGGCGCTGGGCTGCACGGTGCTGGCCTGCGGGGTAGCGGTGCTGCGCGTCCGCACCGGTGCCGTCGTCACGGGTCTCTTCCTGCTGCTGGAGGTCGTGGCGCTCGTGCTTCTGACCGCGATCGCCCTGGCCCATCCGAGCCGGTCGCTTTGGAGCACCATGGCGCATCCGGTCTGGCTGGATCACGGCGTCGCCACGCCGCTTCCGGTCGCGACGCTGGGTCTTGCCGTGGTCTCCGCCATCTTCACCTGCTCGGGGGCCCATTGGGCGCTCTATTTCGGCGAGGAGCTCACGGATGCGCCGCGCCGGATCGGGCCGCTGGTCACCTGGATCGGCAGATCGTGCGCCCTGGTCATCGCCGTGCCCCTCATCCTGGTGGTATTGAGCGCGCCGGACCTGCCGCGGATCCTCGGTTCCGACACTCCGGTCTTGTCGTACATGACCCTGGTCGCTGGGCCGAAGCTGACGGCAGTGATCAGCGGGGTGCTGGTGGTCGCCATCTTCAACGCGCTTGTCGTCGGCATCATGGGCTTTGGCAGGCTCTATTACTCCACCGGCCGCGACGGCGTCTGGCCCGGGCCGGTCAACCGGGTGCTGGCGCATGTCCATGCCGGCTCTCACACGCCAATGGCGGCGACCCTCATCGTCTGTCTCGCCTCAGCCGCCCTGATGCTGGTGGGACAGCGGACGCTGTTGATCTTCACCTCGATGCAGAACATCCCGGAATATCTGCTGCTGGCGATCGCGGTTCTGGTCGGCCGACGGACCGGTGCCAGCGGCGGGCCATTCAAGGCGCCGCTGCATCCACTGGTGCCGCTGATCACCCTGATCGCGGCCGGCGGCATGATCTACTCGGCCCTGATGGACCCCATGGCTGGCCGCCCGGCGCTGCTGCTGGTCGCCGCGTTGTTCGTCGGCAGCTGGATCTATTTCCGCGTCCGCGCCAAACATCCGTCAGCCCCGGTGCCGGCGACGGCTGAAGAGGTGCTTCCCTGACCCCCGCTGCGGCTGAGCCCGGTCTGGCGGCCGGCACCGGCCTCCCGCGCCCGGCCGCATCCGAATTCGACGCGATCCATGACCGAAGCGCCTATGGATCGGCGAAATGGGCCAATCGGTGGGACGAATATTCCCCGGCGATCGAGGGCGATGGCATTTTGTCGCTATGGACGGCGGACATGGATTTTCGCGCGCCGCAGCCCGTGATCGACCGGCTGGCCGATGCTGCCCAGCACGGCATCTATGGCTACACCCTGCGCGATCCCGCCCATTTCGGGGTCGTGCAAGCCTGGTTCGCCGAGCGCCACAACTGGACGCCGGGCCTGGATACGCTGCTGCCCGGGTCGGGCGTCATGCCCTGTGTCGCGGCGATCCTTCGCACCTTTACCGAACCCGGCGATGGCGTGATCGTGCAGACGCCGGTTTATTCCCCGTATTTCGAAGTCATCAGCGGCAACCAGCGGCGCCTGCTGGTCAATCAGCTCCTGCTCGACGGCGATCGCTATCGCCTCGACCTCGAGAATTTCGAAGCGCTGGCGCGATCCGGCGCGAAGGCGTTCATATTGTGCAATCCGCACAATCCGTCCGGCTATGCCTGGACGTTCGAAGAACTGACGGCACTCAACCAGATCTGCGAACGGTACGGCCTCATCGTGATCTCGGACGAGATCCACTGCGATATCCGGCTGAGTGCCGCGCCGCATATCGTGTTCGCCTCGATCAGCGAGAGCGCGGCGCAGCGGTCGTTCGTCTGCCTCGCCCCGACCAAGACCTTCAACCTCGCCGGCATGCAGTGCGCGGTCGTCTCGGTGGCCAACCCCGAATGGCGGGCACGGCTGTTCGACACCCTGCGCTTCTCGTTCATGATCAACCCCAACTTCTTCTCCCGGCTGGGCTTCGAGGTCGCCTATCGCGAGGGCGGCCCCTGGCTGGACGCCGTCACGGACTATCTCCGCGGCAACCTCGATCTGGTGACCCGCTTCGCCGTTGAGTCCTTGCCGGGGCTGCGGCCGATGCGACCCGATGCGTCCTTCCTGGTCTGGATCGACGCGCGGCCCGTCGATGATCGGGTTGGCGACGTGAAGGCGTTCTTCCTGAACGAGGCGAAGGTCAACCTGTACAGCGGCCGCGTCTACGGGCCTGGCGGCGAGGGATTCATCCGCCTCAATATCGGCTGCGCGCGGCCCCTGCTGCAGGACGCCCTGCAACGCATGTCCAAGGCGTTGGGGGATGGAGGCGCCGGTCGCGGTTAGAAGGATCTTATGCGCCCACAGGCCGCCTGTACAAAACTTGTCCACAGTTTATCTCCGATTCAGCACCGTTCGCCGGAACCGAAGCAGCCCCTCCCCCGTTTTGCCTGGGATTAAAGGGGACTTCCAATGACGATACGCGACCTGATGCCTCGGCCGTGGCAGCCTTATCTGGGCGCCGGCCTGTTCGCCTTTTCGCTCGCCCTGCTGGCTGCGGTAGCGCCCAACATCGTGGCGATCGCCTGCGTGCTCGGCGGCGGCGCGGCTCTGGCCCTGTTCGCGCTGGCCCGCTCGCGTTTCGGCCTGATCCTGATGACGTTGCTGATGCTGGCGATTTCGGGATGCGCCCTGCTCGCCGCATTCATCCTGCACAGCTTCTCCCTGCTGCCGGTCGGCGCGATCCAGATCGTCGCGATCCTGCTGCTCGAAAGCCAGGAAAGCCGCTTCTGGATGGAAGGCACGCCGGCGATGAGCGTCGGCAAGCGCCGCCTCGCCTGACCTGCCCGTTTGGGCGGCCGGCCGTCGATTTCTGAAGCATGGGCAAGACCTTGCTCCAAATTATGGCCCATCGTCGCACATTGTGCTCTATTTTGGCCGATGCCGCGCTTTTTCCTGCATGTCGTGAACGACACCGCGTTCACACGGGATGATGAAGGCCAGACCTTCGCCAGCCTGGCGGCAGCGTGCCAGGAGGCGAGGCGCACGATCGGCGAGATCATCGCGCAGGACGTGACGGGCGGCCTGAACACAGTGCACCTGACCGTCATGATCGATGACGAAACCGGCATCAGGGTCGCGAACATCAAGGCGGTCACCCATCTGGTCGTTTCGCTCAGCCCGTTCGCGGGCTGACGCCCGGCAGGGGCAGAGGCGCCCCGAAATGGCGGCGCATCGTCGCGATCAGCAACATGATCGCGGCAAGGATCAGCACCGCCGCCGCAACGAAGGGCGCGCCGGGAAAATAGACGCCGTGAGCGTTGGCATAGCGCTCGAAGATATGGCTCATCACCACTGGTCCGATGATCGAGGTCAGGCCGATCGTACTGGCGATCGCGCCCTGCAGCTCGCCCTGGCTATCCTCGTCGATCCGCGTCGTCATCATGCTCTGCAGCGCGGGAAAGGCGATCCCGGTCACGGCGCCGAGGACGATGCCGAGATAGACCATCCCGCCCGAAGCCGCTAAGGCGAGCACGAGATAGCCCGGAATGCCGAACGCAAGGCTGATCACCGCGCTGCGCCGTTCGCCGAAGCGCGCGATGATCGGGCCGGTGAGAATGCCCTGCCCGATCGCCAGCAGGGTCCCGAATAGCGCCACCGACAGGCCGATCTGCCAGGGGGACCAGCTGAATTTTGCGATCAGGAAAAAGCTCCAGGTCGAAATCTGCGATTGCGCCGCGAGCTGCATCAGGAAGATGGTGCCCAGTACGCCGAGGATGAAGGGGATTTTCGCCATATGCCCCAACATGCCGAGCGGATTGGCGCGCGCGAATGTGAAGGCGCGGCGGCGTTCCACTGGCAGGGTCTCGCGAAAGGTGAAATAGCCGATCGCCGCGCCGCTGAGCGCAAGCAGGCTGGCGGCGACGAACGGCAGGCGCAGGCCAAAGGTACCGAGCATGCCACCGATCGCCGGGCCAAGCACGAAACCCGAAGCTCCCGCGCCGCCGAGAATGCCGAACTGACGGCCACGTTCCTCGGGCGGAAAGAGATCGGCGATACAGCTGTTCCCCGCCGCCCAGGTCGCGCCCATCACGCCCGAGATCAGCCGCCCGGCATAGAGCCAGGGAAGCGTCGGCGCCCAGGCCATCACGCCATAATCCACGCCGAGCGCGGCAAGCGTGACGAGCAGGACCGGCCGCCGCCCGAACCGATCGCTCATGCCCCCGACCAGCGGCGCGAACAGGAACTGCATCGTGGCATAGATGAGCAGCAATTCGCCGCCGATGATCGCGGCATGATCGACGGTCGTGTGCGCGAGGCTTTCGACCAGCGCCGGCAGGATCGGGATGATCAGCCCGATCCCGGCCATGTCGATGAACACGATAAAGGCGATCAACAGCAGGCGGTTATCAGGCTTGGGCATATTGTGGTTCGTTCCCCCTCCGGGTGATGCGTTCTAGGGGGTGTTTGGGCGATTGGGAACGGGCCGCCGCGTGTCCAGCCGTCACCCCGGGCTTGTCCCGGGATCCATCGTGCCGCAAACCAAAATGCCGCGGCTCTCGCGGAGGGATGGACCCCGGGACAAGCCCGGGGTGACGGGGGTGATACATTGTTGACGTCCGACCCGACCGAATCCTTCTCCACCCGCCCGACCGGATCGCGCGTCCTTGGCTATGCAGCCGCGCTGCTGATCCTTGTCGGCCTCCCGGTCGCCGCGATCCTCTGGATGACAGCCGTCCCGGGCCATTCCTGGGCGGCCCCCCTGCCCCCGCTCGACCCCGGCCAGCAGCAGATCGCGGCCAATCTCGAAGCGCATGTCCGCGCCATCGCCGGCAAGCCGCACAATATCGAATACCCCGCAGCGCTCGAGGCGGCCGCGCAGCATATCGAGGATGCGCTCACGGAAACGGGCTATGCCGTCCATCGCCAGCCGCTCGACCCGGATCGGAGCGAGCGCAATATCGAGGTGGTGATCGAGCCCGCCAGGCCGAACGCCCAGACGCTCGTCATCGGCGCGCATTATGACAGCGCCTTTGATGCACCGGGCGCCAATGACAACGCAACCGGCACCGCGGGCGTGATCGAGCTTGCCCGGCTGCTCGCCGATCTGCGCGGGAAATCGGGCTTGCGCATCCGGCTCGTACTGTTCGTCAACGAGGAGCCGCCCAATTTCCAGACCGCGAACATGGGCAGCCTCGTCTATGCCGAACGCCTGAAGCACACAGGCGAACTGGTGATCGGCATGCTCTGCCTCGAAACGCTCGGCTATTACAGCGATCAGCCGCACAGCCAGCATTATCCGGCGCCGCTCGACCTGCTTTATCCAAGCACGGACAATTTCGTGGCCTTTGTCGGGCTGACTTCTTCACGCAGCTTTGTGCGCAAGACGGTCGGCGCGTTCCGGGCGCAGGCGCGATTCCCGAGCGTCGGTGGCTCCGCACCAGGCTTCATCACCGGAATCGACTGGTCGGATCACTGGTCGTTCGAGCAGGTCGGCATCCCTGCGGTGATGATCACTGACACCGCAGTCTTCCGCTATCCCTGGTATCACATGCGCGGCGATACGCCCGACAAGGTCGATTATGCGAAGCTCGCCCGCGTGGTGTCGGGGCTCGAACGCGTGGTCAGGGGCTGGGCTCTGCCACGCGTTTCGAAAAACCTGTAAGCCGCCTGCGGTGCGCCGGCCGTCCCGTCGCGTGGCTCGTGCCTGCGCCGCCATGATGTGCCACGGCGGCGACGCGGGGGAACAACGCCTGCTGAGGTGCGGTGCACCTAAAGCCTATAACTGCAGACCGAACCGAGGCGCGAGCCACGTCATCAGCGCATAAAGGACTATGGTCAGGACGCACCCGGCAATCAGCGCGAACCAGAAAGAGATGCCGTGGCGGAGGAGCGCCGGGATCAGCAGGAACATGGGCAGAGAGGGCAGGACGTACCAGAAGGTCGCGCCCGCATGCGCTGCCATATTCTCGGCGTCGGGCTTTTCCGACCACAGCCAGATCATCCCCAATACCGAGACCAGAGGCAGCGAAGCGATGAGCGCGCCAAAGCCCGGATACCGCTTGGCGACCGTCGAGGCCGCAGCGATCAACAGGCCCGAAATCAGCGCTTTCAATCCAAGATAGAACATTTCCCCATAGTGCGCCCTCCACCGACAATGGCAAGCGTCGGGAGGAGGCGTAAGGCCTCGACCCGTAGGTCACCCTGCCGGCCCGGTCATTGCAAGGGTGACGACGAGCTTGCCGGGCTGGGCGTCGTCAGCTCTCTGGCCCAGCTGTATTCGAAGGGCAGGCCGGGCTCCCCGCCCCAACCTCTTCCCGCCCATCGCTCGTGGCAGCGGCATAGAGCGCCGCCGCCCGCCAGAAGCACAAGGCGGCCAGCACCGGCGTGACGGAGATGATCAGCATCGAATAGCGGATCGCCTCCTCGCCGAAACGGGGCGTTAGCAGGTCGCTGAGCGCCCCCACGACGCTTGGTCCCGCCGCATTGCCGATCAGGCTCGCGCCGAGTAGCACGACGGAAATCCCCAGCGCGCGGCGGCGCTCGCCAACGACATTCACCACCGCGGCAAAGATCGGCGCCTGATGGATCAGCGTGAAGAAGTTGCTGAGCGCAAAGCCGCCCACCCAGGCGAGGTGCGAGTTGCCGAGCAGGAACAAGGCCTCTGCCGGGCCTGCGAACAGGCAGGCGATCGCCGGAATGCCGATCCGCCAGAAAACGCGGTGCTTCGGCAGCCGATCAATCAGCGCGCCGCCAAGCAGGATGCCGAACAGGCCGATGAACCCGCGCGCCGGGCCGATGATATTGGCGACTTCGCTCACGCCCAGATGATGGACGCGTACGAAGAAGGTCGGCGTCCATGCCCCCGATGCCCAGACATTGGCACCCATCAACGTGACGCCCGCAAAAATCCACGCAAAGCAGCGGTTGGAGAAAAGTCCTGCGAGATCGCCGAGCAGCGAACGCGCCAGCGGCAGGCGCTGTGGGGGCGGCGTGGTCCGCTCGGGCTCGCGCACGGTGAGCATCAGCAAAAGCGCCAGCAGCACCCCGGGAAGCCCCATCACGACGAACATCGCGCGCCAGCCATGGGTTTGCGCGATCCACCCGGCGAGCGGGAAAAACAGAATGTAGGAAAGCGGGGAAGCAGTGCCGAAAAACGCCATGGCCAATGGGCGCCGTTCGGGGGTGAACCTGTCCGCGATGATGGAGTTGGAAGGTGCCATGCCGCAGGCTTCGCCGGCCCCCATCAGCAGCCGTACCACCGCCAATTGCCAGATGCCGCTGATGAAGCCCGTGCAGGCGGTCATCACGCTCCAGAAGGCAAGTCCCGCGGCGATGATGTTGCGCCGGTTCGCGCGATCGGCGAGCCAGGCGATCGGAATCCCCAGCACCGAGTAGAAGAGGATGAATGCAAGCCCGGATACCAGCCCCAGCACGGTGTCCGACGAACCCAGCTCGCGCTTGATCGCGGGAAGTGCCAGCCCCAGCAGCGAGCGATCGAGATAGTTGAAGACCGAAACGAGCGTGAGGACCAGCAATGGCCAGGTGGCCGACCAGGGCCAACCGCCACCGCCTTTGTCCGCTGCCCCGCTCATAGCCGGGATGCCCGGGTTTCTTGCGCGGTGATGAACTCGAGCAGGGCCGGCTGCCCCGCCTCAGTCGCCGCGATACCGCGCAGGATCGCGGGCACGATCTCGTCAGGCGTGGTGATCCGCTCGCCATATCCGCCCAGCGCGCGGGCGAACTCGGCATAATTGCCCGAGATGTCGGTCGCGCGGAAGCGCTCGGTTGCGACCGGCATGATCGGCAATTCGATCGCCATCGCCGAATTGTTGAGCAGGATGGAAAGGATCGGCAATCGCTCGCGAACCGCCGTTTCGAAATCCATGCCGGTAAAGCCGATCGCGGCATCCCCCCACACATTGATGCACAATTTGTCGGGACAGGCGACCTTGGCGCCCATCGCCAGCCCGAGGCCATAGCCGAGCTGGGTCGTCTTGCCCCAGCCGATATAGCTGAGCGGCGCGATCGACTTCCAATAGGGCGTCAACTGGTCGCGCGGGCTCCCCGCGTCGTGGGTGATGATGGTGTTGGCCACGTCCACCGTGCGCTGCAGGTCCCAGAGGACGCGGTACGGGCTCAGCGGCGCGTCGTCGCTTTCCAGCAGCGGCAGCCATTCGGCAAGCCACCTAGCCTCGACTTCGGCGATCTCGCTCGCCACCGGGCCTGGATCGCGCGCCGAACTCAGCCGGGCGAGGCACGCCTCGATCAGCATCGCCAGCGTCAGCTTCGCATCGCCGACCAACGCATCGACGCACGGTACGCCCTTGTTGATATCCGCCGGATCCAGCGTTGCGTGAATGATCTGCGCGCCCGCTGGCATGGCGACCCCGAACGCGGTCTCGGAAAAGCTGCAGCCAATGCCGAGGATAAGATCGGCATTGTCCAGAAAATGGCGAAGCTGGCCGGGGATCGCGGCACCGCCCGAACCGAGCGCCAGCGGATGAGTCTCGTCGAACGCGCTCTTCCCTTCGAGGCTGGTCGAGACCGGCGCCGCGAGCAGCTCCGCGAGCGAACGCAGCTCGTCATAGGCCTCCGCCCAATGCACGCCCTGCCCGGCATGGATCACCAGCCGTTTCGCCGCGACCAGCCGGTCCGCAACGCGCGCCACGGCTTCGGGGTCCGGTGCGTAGCGCGTGGTGACGACCGGGGTATAATCGAGCGGCTCGGGCACATCCTCCTCGAGCACGTCCCAGGGCATTTCCACCAGCGCCGGGCGCAGCCGGCCGTTGCGCAGCGCCGAAAACGCCCGGCGGAGGATCGCCGGCGTGTCTTCCGCGCGCAGGATCGGCTCTGCGGTCTTGGTGATATCCCGCATCGAGATGCACGCATTGTAATTGTCCGGCACATGCGCCAGCCGCCGGGCATAGCCTTGCGGCAACACAAGCACCGGCACGCTCTCGGAATAGGCCTGCGCGACCGCGCCATAGGCGTTTTCAGTGCCGGGCCCGTGCTGCATCGCGAACACCCCCATGCGCTTGCCGCGCGTCAGGCGGGAGAGCGCATCGGCCATGTGCAGGCCGGTGCGTTCCTGGCGGACGATTACGGTGCGGATGCCCCGCGCCGCCGCCTGTTCGAGCACAGCATTGCGCGGATATCCGAAAATGACGTCCACCCCCTCGCGCACGAGGATATCGGCAATCGCGGCACCGACCTTCACGCTGTCTTCACGTCCACGGGGGCCTTCGCGTCCGTCGGGCCCAGCGGCCGCTCGCCCATCACCGTGGTGCGGATCAGGTGGCGGCGCTCATATTTGAAATCATGCACGCCGCGGTGAAGCGTGAAGCGATTGTCCCACACGATCAGCGTATCCTTCTGCCACTTCACGCGGCAGTGATAATGGAGGTGCTGCGCCAGGCTCTGTAGATAGGCGAGCAGCGCACGGCTCTCTTCCTCGCTCCAGCCCACGAAGCGCTTGAAATAGGCTGATGTGGCAAACAACGCCTTGCGCCCGGTGACCGGGTGCAGGCGCACAGCCGGGTGAATGCTTTCGAGTTGGTCCTCGGTGAAATCATGGCTTTCGCGCAGCCGCAGCCGCTTCTCCGGCGCGAGCTTTTCGTTCTTCGCCCAGATGTCCTTGCCCGAATAGACGACCTGCAGGCCGTCGAGCAGCGCCTTCAATCCGTCCGACATATGCTCATAGACGAGATAGGCGTTCGAAAACGCCGTATCGCCGCCCCATTGCGGCACTTCGAGAGCACGCATCACGATGCACTTGGGCGGACGGAGCAGGAACGGGCTGTCAGTGTGGAAATGCTCGAACGAGGGCACCACATTTTCGGGCTCATGCGCCTCGCGGCGTACCTCCTGCATGTCGCGGTGGCCGTCATAGGTCGGCGCCTGGGGCAGTTCGGTGATGTCGCCGAAGTAGCGCGAAAAGGCCTTGTGCTGATCGGGCGTCAGATTCTGGTCGCGGAACAGGATGACGAGGAAATGTTCGAACGCCTTCATGACCTCGGCGAGCGTTTCCTCGTCGAGCGGTCCGCGCAGATCGACGCCGCTGATCTCGCATCCGCACGCGCCCGAAATGGGCTCGACCGTGATCCGGCGAAATTCAGGCATCGGCAGCCCGGCAACGATCGGATCGGCGGGAGCGGCGCTTGTGATAGGATTGAGTTGAGTGATCATTGGGAACTCCACTGGGTTCAGGACTGGTGCGAAAGGCCGGAGGCGATGCTGTGCCCGCCTCCGGCCCCCACCCCCCGATCAGAATTTCCGCTTGACGGTGACGGCCCAGGTCCGGGGTTCGCCAGGCGAGCCCTGGACCGAATTGGTGGACCCGCGATTGTCGAAAACGTCGGTATAATAGAGCTTGTCAGTCAGATTGCGGCCCTCGAGCGCAAACTCCCAATCATCGTTCGCGGTGCGGAAAGTGAGCCGCGCATTGACCAGCGTCCGCCCCTTCACCACGCCGAAGATGTCCTTGCCGCCGGTTGCGGCATCGACATTGTTCGCATTGCGAGTGAAACTATCCTGATGATTGATGTCGATCCGCGGCGTCAGCTTTGCGCCGCTGCCGAACTCGAAATCATATTGAGCCCCGATGCTCCATTGCCAGGGCGAGATATATTGCCCCTTGTCTTCAAGGCCGATCCCCGAGTTCGCGGCTATCGCTGAGATCGAGGTATATTTGAAGTTGAGGTAAGCGAGCGACGCATCGATCGTGAAACCCCTGGCAGGGTGCAGCGTCAATTCGGCCTCAGCGCCCTTCACAGTGGCCTTGCCGGCGTTGAGCGGGAGCGCACAGGGTCCGGAAACGCCCAGGCAACTCGACACGGTGACGAGAATGTCGTTGTATTTGTTGAGGAACGCGCTGACGTTCAGCCGGACATGGCGGTCGAAAAGGTCGCTCTTGAACCCAGCTTCATAGGCAGTCAGCGTCTCAGGTCCGAAAGGGAGCGCCTGGGCGGGGACGAATGGCCGAGGATTGACGCCGCCGCTTTTGAAGCCCGTTGAAACCTGGCCATAGGTCATGAGCTGGTCCGACCAGCGATATTGGAGCACGGCTCGCCAGTCGACGCGATCGCCTTTGAATGTCCCCACCAAACCGTCAAGCGGAGCAATCGATCCAGGCGTTGCGCCGCCCGTCGAGGATCCGGGAATCCCCTTGCGGCCATAGATGAAGCTCTTCGACATGTCGGTATATCGAATGCCGCCAATCAGATGGAGGTCCTTGAACACCTCCCAGTCGGCATTGGCGAACACTGCCTTTGTGGTCGCCGGAATCTTGTTGTTTTCGATGAAGCCGAGCGTAGGCAGCGTTACACGCGTGATGTTCTGGCTGCGCTTATGCAGATAATAGCCGCCGACCGTGAAATTGAAGGACGGGCCGACCCTCCCGTTGAGCCTGAGCTCCTGGCTGAACTGGCGATTGAAGATCTGGCTTGCCTGCAGCGTCGGCGAGAAGGGAGAACCGTCCCCGGAAGAATAGACGCCGCTGAACTTGCGATACGCGGTGATCGACGTCACGCTGAAGTCAGGCGACAGATCGACCTTCAGATTTCCCGACACACCCCATGTATCAATGGCCGACTTAATCGGGGCCGCCCATGCGGCGGATCCGTCGCGCGGGGCAAGCTCGACGTAATTTTCGTAGCTTATGTACGGGCTCGAACTGAAAGTGTCCTGCGCATAGTTGCCATAGGGCGAATAGCTGATGAATTGCGATCCGGTGGAGGTGCCATAGCGCACTCCGTTGAGCGTATATGCGGGAGCTGAAGGTCCGGTTGTTGCCGATCCGGTAATGATCGCGGCGGCATTCTTCATGTCGCTCTGCCCCACATAGAGCAAAGTCGTCGGCCCCGCCTCGCTATCGTCCTGCGTCATATCGGCGACCACATCGAGCGTCACATTGGCGCTGGGCTCGTAGCGCAGCGCGAGACGCCCGGCGACATAGGCCTTGCCGCCTTCGGTACCCAGCTTGCACGACTGAGAATTGGTCAGCGATGACGGGATGGGCGTGCCGGGATGGGTGCAGGCGAAGTCGTAGCGCGTGATGTAGCCGTCCTTGTGGACGGCCGTGCCCGAAACGCGCGCGTACAGATCCGGCAGGATCGTGAAATTGGCGGCGCCGCGCAGCTCGACCCGGTTGTAGCTGCCATAGGTCGCCTGGAAATAGCCGCCGCCCTTGCCGTCCGGCTTCTTGGAATAGAGCTTTATCGCGCCGCCGATCGAATTCTGGCCGGCAAGCGTACCCTGCGGCCCGCGCAGGATCTCGACGCGATCGAGATCGATCAGGTCGAGCAACGAACCGTGCAGGGTCGGGAGATAGACGTCATCGATATAGAGGCCGACGCCCGGCTCGAGCGCAAAGCTGGTGTCGCGCTGGCCGACGCCGCGGATATAGGCAACGACGGCGGGACCATAGGTTGCGGGCGCCTGACGCAAGGTGACGTTCGGTGCCGAATCGCCGACATCGGCAATGCTCCTCTGGCCCCGCGCCTCGAGCATCGCACCGGTGACCGCGGTTACGGCGAGCGGCGCATCCTGGAGCTTTTGCTCACGGAACTGCGCGGTGACGACGATGTCAGGTGCGGTCTGTCCCGATGTATCCGCCTGGTCCGCAGTCCCCGGCGCCGTAGCCGGTGTCGCATCCTGCGCCGCCGCAGGCGCGCCGATAGCCAGTGCTCCTGCGAGCGCAATGAATGATGCAGTCGTGCCCCACCGATTGAATCGAAGTGCCATGATGCTTCCTCCCCTTGTCGGCCGCGCCTGTATGGCGTCGTCCAGTTGAGAGGAGTGAACATGTTGAGTAATCAACTGTCAAGCATATTCCGGATTTTGGAAGTTCAATTCCATAATACGGAATTACTTACCCATTTCGCCGTTTTCCTAGCTGTGCGATATCGCCGCCAGCTCGCTCAGCGCGGTGGCTGCCTCTCGCACCGCGATCGCCAGATCATCCTCGAGATGGAGTTGATATCGCTTCGAGGGCATGGTGACTCCCAGACAGCCGACAATCTCGCCAAAGGGGCCGAAAACGGGCCCGGCGATGCCGGCAATGTCGTGACTTGGCTCGTAATAACGGGCGTAGCCGCGCTCCCGGATCAGCCCGAGCGTCTCTTCCATGTCTTTGCGTGGCGAGCGCGGCCGGCCGGTCAACGGCCCTACCGAAGCCTCGCGCATGATCGCCTCTACATCGCCATCGGGAAGAAAGGCCAGGATCGCGTTGCCAAGCGATCCCCAGGGAAGCTGCACCTCGCCGCCTCGCTCGATCGAGAAGCGGAGCGGATGCGGCGTCACCACGGCATCGGCAATGATCGCGGTGCGCGATACCGGGCTGTACGCGCAAAGAACCGCAGTCTCGTGCCACTGCACGACGAGTTGCTCCAGCAAGGGTCTTGCGCTTCGGACCAGATCGAATCCGGCAACAAGCTGCGATGCGAGCCGGTGTAGCTCGCGCCCGGGACGATAGCTTTGACCCTGCCCGCGCTCGACGAGCCCCGAGCGCACCAAAGCCTGCAGCAGGCGGTGCACTGAACTCGCCGGCAGATTGGCGCGTTCGGCCAATTCGCCGAGCGTAAACTGGGGCGGACCGCCGGCGACGAGTTTGAACAGATAGGCGAGTCGATCGGCCGCTCCGCGCGGCGCACTGGATCCAGATGTCTTCATTGGCGAAACAATAATGCAGGACGGGTGCCGCGAATGCACCAAATACCGTCACGAGAATGACCGAGGCGGGGCAGCAGCAAGCTGGGATCAGACCAGGGCGTAGTAGCGGAACAATGATCGGTCGGGGTCGGTCCTCCGTTCACCCCCGCCGACGATCACCGTTCGCGACAGCCAGTCATGCGGCCCGGCCGGTACCCGGAAATAAGGCGTGAGCCTGAAATAGGATGGTTGGCTGCTCCCCGTTCGCGCACGGACCAGGTAGCCGCGGTTCTGGATATAGATGCTCGTGCCGTCATCGGCTTCGAGCATATAATGCGCGCTGAGCTCGATCGTGCCGTCGTCGCGGACCAGGGCATAGTCGGCGCCGCTGTGCGGCACCACACGGCCCGACAAGCGCGGCCCGCTGATCGTGCCGCCGATCGCGGGCGTATAGCCCTGATGACCGCCGCCCGGCAGCGGACCGAACATGTGGCGATCCGCGCCGAACAGCACCTCAATGTCGAACACATGCTCAAGCGTGCAGTCTGCAGCGGTCATTGGGATTCCTTTGGCGGGACGAAGGGCAGCAGGATCGAGGAATCATAGGCGCCACCGGTGCGGATGATATGGGTGCCGGCATTGCGGGTCTGCTCGTGAAGCGCGAAGGGCAGCATCGCGCCTTCCTCCTTGCGATAGATGTCTGCGCCCGCGACGATCAGCCGCAGCGTCTCGCCCGCCGCGAAACGAACCGAGAAGGGCCATATCTCGATTTCGACCGGAGCGCATTCGCCCGGCGCCAGGCGCTCCTCGAACAGATGCGGATGCACCGGCCTTTCGGGGCGCGACCGCACCGGATCGAGCGCACGGTGGCTGGCGCGCAGCCAGCCGAGCGCGATGGGGCCATTCTCGTAAAAGGCGTAGAAAGTGAAGCCGACCGGCTCGCCCGCCGCATCGATCTTCTGGAGCGCGACGAAGAGGTCGAGATCGTCGCTGCCCTCGGCCTCGACCCAGAGCGTCAGGCTGGCATGGCCAGTGATCTCGGTATCTTCGGCAAAGCGATAGTCGAACGAGACCCTGCCCTCGCGCGCCGGATAGCGCGCTTCGGCTTCGGCCGGCACCGCTTCGCTCATCGCCCCGGTCGCCGCGTCCAGCGCGAGCCGGCGGTACTCCGTGCGCGCAAGCGGCCACTCATTCTCGGCGCGCTCCTCCGCGACGCCATGCCGATCGCGCACCTCGATCCGCACCTTCGGCCAGGCAGGCAGCGAGGTCGGACGATCGCGCATGTAATGATCGAAAAAGGCCAGCTGCCGCGCCCGGCTCTGCGGCAGATAATAATGCGCCCATTTCTTCTGGCCATGGATTTCGAGCCATTTCTCGGCCGATCCGATCCGGCGCCAGGCCTCGATCGTACCGCGCAGATGCAGCCCCTGATCCGACCAGCTCGCGACCACATAGGCGGGCTGCCGGATTGCCTCGAGATCGAACTCTTTCGAGCGCCAATAATCGTCGATCAGCGGATGGGCGGTGATGTTCGCCCAGCTGTCTTCAGTGCGGCTGAGCGACCACTGGATATTGTCGCAGGCGCGCGGCAGGAAGCTCGTCTCGAGGATCCCGCCATGATAGGCGAATTCACGGTACCAGTCGGAAAAGCCTTCCCACGGATTGAGCGCCGCGAGCGGCTCGGGGCGCAGCGGCGCGACCAGATACTGGATGCCCGCCAGATAGGAGACCCCCGTCATCCCCACACGCCCGTTCGACCAGGGCAGCCGCGCCAGCCATTCGATCGCATCGGCGCAATCCTCGGCTTCCTGGATGCCGTTATGGTGGAAATCTCCGCCCGACAGCCAGGCGCCACGCGGGTCCACCACCGCGACCCCATAGCCCTGCCCGCCCCACCACAAGGGATCCGGCGCCTCGAATGCTGTCAGGTCGGAAAGCCATTCGGGATCGACGCCCGAGCGCGGCCAGAACACGCGATTGGTGAGCGCATGCTTGCCGTAAGGCCCCCAGGCCAGCAGCACCGGTACATTCGCGGTCGCGCCTTCGGGGCGATAGAGATCGCAGAAAATCTCCACGCCGTCGCGTAAGGGGATTCGGCAATTGCGTTCGATCGTCAGCCCGCGCTCGGTGCGGCGCGCATAATCTTCAGGCGGCAATGGTGGTTTGGTCGGGTGGCTGAAAGGGTCGCTCCCTTCTCGCATCAACGGCTGGAAACGCACCCTTGCCTCCCTCACAGCACGAGGAAATAATGGATCCGATTAGCGCCCGGCACCTTCTCCGCGACGCCTATGAAGACGTGCTGGGACATCCATTCATGCGGCCCCGCCGGCGCATCGAAGCGCGGCGTGACGCGCATATAATAATCGTCGAACGCCACCGGTTCGTTGCGGCGCATCTTCGCGGCGATCTCTTCGCTGCGCGCCCAGCGAAAGCCGCGATTTTCGAGATAGATGATGGCACCATCATCGGCCTCGAGCAGGTAGCGCGCATCGAAGTCGATCACCCCGTTGGGGCGCGAGAGCGGGAAATCGCCACCCGACATCGGCACTACGCGCCCGTTGAGGCGCGGGCCCTCAACCACCCCTTCTGTGGCATAGATCGCGGCTCGGGCATCCCCGCGCGCGGCTGGCTTGATCCAATAGGGCTTCGACAGGACGATCGAGATCGTGAAGGCATATTCCAGCCCGGGCGTGAAAGGATGTGGCTCACTCATGGGGCTGAGTAAGGCTGGTTGAGTTGATTTGTCAACAATGCTGCATGATCTGCTGCACGCCCGACGGGGAGACAAAGCCGATCCGCTCAGCTACAAAATCGCGATGCCTGATACAAATCTCAAAATCAGAACACCCGCCGAGCCTATAGCGACCAGGCCCTCATTCCAGTTCGGCCCCTCGCACATCCCCTATCGGATCCTCCTGCTCGGCAAGATGATCGACCGGGTTACCGCGCAGCATGTTCGCGATACGGCACAGCTTACGCTCGCTGAATGGCGCGTCCTCACCCATGTCGAAATGATCGGCAAGTGCAGCGCGGCTGAAGTGGCAAGTGTCGCCTATTCGGACCGTGCCGAGGTGAGCCGCGCCGTCGGATCGCTCGAGGAACGCGGGCTGGTGCAGCGCGAGGCCAATCCGCGAAATCGCAAGAGCAGCCTTGTCTCGCTGACCGATAAGGGCAAGGCAGTCCATACCGCGATCCGCGGCGAGCGCGGCAAATTCTACGAACAATGGCTGACCGATCTGAGCGAGGCTGAACGGACTGCTTTCAACGACGGGCTGGACAAGCTCACCCGCCGCGTCATCGAAAGCGCACCACATATGTTCGATAGCTGAGGCGGATCCTGTTGCGTTGCGTCGGCCGCCTCGCCGAACCGGGACAAGATCGGTGAGCGCTTCGCACCACCCAGTCGGTGCGGCCGCCCGCCCTTAATGTTCAGGCGACAGCTGCCAAACGCTCGAGATAGGCACACAACATGTCGGCCAGCGCGTCAGCATAAGCGTGGATCTCGTCCGGCGTGCGAGGGATGGCCGAGAAGCTGCTGCCAACTTCGCTCAGCGTCGTTTTGACGAGATCCCCGGCTAGCGAACGCTGCGCGTCACTGGCGCGCGGTGCGCTTTCCTGGAGGAAGGTCCGCACGATGTGGGCGCTCTCGGCATGGGCATCGGCAACTTCGGGCGCATCGCGGTAGAAGGGCGCCGCATCGTCAAGGGCGATCCGGATCGTCGCCTCCTCGCATTCCGAGCGGATGAAGGCGTGGACGAGCGCACGAAGCCTCTCACTGGGCGGCATGGTCCGGTCTTCGAGAATATTGCGCAGCAGCGTCGACGTCCGACGCCATTCGTCGCTTTGGAGCCGGAACAGGATCGCCGCCTTGTTCGGGAAATATTGATAGAGCGAGCCGACGCTGACACCGGCCCGCTCGGCGACTCGCGCGGTGGTGAATCGCTGCGCGCCTTCCGTCTCCAGAACCTGAATAGCAGCGTCCAGAACCGCCGCGACCAGATCGTTGGAACGCGCCTGCCGGGGTGCCTTTCGCGAGGCGATATCCGGGTTTCGCGGCATGTTCAGTTGCGCTCCTGCCAATGCGAATAGTCAAACCTGACGAACTAATCGTATTTTGTTGCCACAGGCAAACCCCCAGGAGAAGCTCGTGATCACGCTCACCAACGCACCCGTCGCACCCTTGCTCGACCGCCTCTTCACAGAAGCCGATGCGGCACACCCAATGACCAATCCGGCCTTCGCGTCGATCCCCAGCGAGGAGCGCCTGCGGCTGATGCGCAGCAGGGCCGATTATCGCAACCTCTATGCGCAGCTGAAGGATTATGCGCTGCCGGTTTCGCGCGACACCGGCAGGCTCCTCTACATGCTGGCACGAGCCTTGGGTGCCGGCATGATCGTCGAATTCGGCACGTCATTCGGTCTTTCCACGCTGCATCTCGCCGCAGCGCTGCGGGACAATGGCGGCGGGCGCTTGATTACCAGCGAGTTCGAGCCCTCCAAAATTGTGCGCGCTCGCGACAATCTGGTGGCCGGAGGGCTTTCCGACCTGGTGGAGATCCGCGAGGGCGACGCGCTGGAGACACTGGCTTCGGGCCTGCCCGACCGGATCGACCTGCTGCTGCTCGATGGCGCCAAATCGCTCTATATGGACGTGCTCGGGCTCGTCGAAAGCCGGTTGCGGACGGGTGCGGTAATTATTGCGGACAATGCCGATCATTGCCCGGAATATCTGGAATATGTCGGCGAGCCCCGGAATGGCTACCTCTCGATGCCCTTCACCGACGAAGTCGAATTCTCAATCCGCCTGGGCTGAAGATCATCTCGCGTTGGGAACAGCCGCGCCCAAATCCTGTTGTTGGGAGATGTCTGAAGGCGATCCGCTCAACGATCCCATCGCACCAATGGAGGCAAGGCTGGTATCGGCGCTGCCCGAAGAGCCGGGCTGGCAGTTCGAGCCCAAATGGGACGGGTTTCGCGCCATCGCCATATGTGCCGGCGACGATGTCAGGATCTGGTCGAAATCTGGCAAGCCACTCGACCGCTATTTTCCGGATGTCGTCGCCATATTGCGTGCGGTTTCGGTGAGCAGGTTCATTCTCGACGGTGAAATCCTCGTACCGATTGGAGACGTCCTGTCGTTCAGCGCGCTCCAGGCGCGGCTCCACCCGGCGCCGAGCCGGATCGCGCGGCTGGCGCGGGAGACCCCTGCCCAGTTCATGCTCTTCGACCTGTTACAGCTGGACGGCAGCGATCTCTCGAGCGCGCCGCTCGAGCAGCGCCGGGCGCTGCTGGAACGCTTCCACGAAAAGGAGGGTAGCGACTGCCTGCGCCTCTCGCCGCGCAGCCTCGATGTCGCGCAGGCGCAGGCATGGCTGGCGGCGGCGGGCGGCGCGCTCGACGGCGTCGTCGCGAAACGCCTCGACCTGCCCTATCTGAATGGCGAACGGGCGATGGCGAAGGTCAAGCAGCGCCGGACAGCGGATTGCGTCGTCGGCGGCTTCCGCGAGACGGCGGAAGGCACGGGCGTCGCCTCTTTGCTGCTTGGGCTCTACAATGAGGCGGGGCTCCTCGACCATGTCGGCTTTACCTCGGCGCTGCCAGCTGCGGAGCGGCTGATACTGTTGAAGACGCTCAAACGCCACGCCGGCTCCCCTGGCTTCACCGGCAAGGCACCGGGCGGCCCGAGCCGCTGGGCAACTGAACGTTCGGTCGCATGGACGCCGCTGCGGGCCGAGCTGGTCGTCGAGGTTTTATACGATCAGATCACCGATGGACGCTTCAGGCACGGTACGCGCCTGTTGCGCTGGCGCCCGGACAAGCGGGCTGATCAATGTTCTTCCGATCAACTCATCCGCGAGATCGCACCGGCCGAGCTTGAAGCGCTTGTAGCGCGGCGTAGCTGATCCCGGCCCATCTGGCCGCCCCGGTTCTGATCACCCATCGCCTATCTCCTGTGCTTATGGTTCTGCGTCTAGCGCGAGGAAGTAATGCGCGCCGGGCAGACCCAATCCGTTTGTTACGCTTTATGATCAGATACTTGCCGACCTCCCGGCAAAGGTTGGCCTGTTGATTTCGATCAACCACATCGCGGTTCTTTCATTGGAACGATTCCGCCCCTCCCCGGTTCGTTGAACTGAAACATCTGGGAGATTGACCATGGCCGACACGAAACAGGATGCGATAGCGCTGCTCAAGGCGGATCATCGCACCGTCGAGGATTTGTTCGCGCAATTCGAAAGCGCGTCCGGCGATGGACGCAAACGGAAGATCGCCGAGCAGATCTGCCTCGAGCTGACCGTTCACGCCCAGATCGAAGAGGAAATCTTCTATCCGGCCTGCGAGGGCAAGGTCGAGGAGGATCTGCTCAAGGAAGCCTATGTCGAGCATGACGGCGCGAAGGTCCTGATCGCCGAGATCGAGGCCGGCGGGCCCGACGACGACTATTATGATGCCAAAGTGAAGGTCCTCTCCGAACAGATCGAGCACCATGTCGAGGAGGAGGAAAAGCGCATGGAGGGCGTGTTCTCCCAGGCACGCAAGGCCGGCCTCGACATGGAGGCGCTCGGCGATCAGCTGCGCGCCCGCAAGGAAGAACTGGTCGCCACCTACAAGGCGAGTGGCTTGCCGAAACCCGAAACCAGGACGTTCATCGACGCACAGGTTTGATTGAACCGGCACGCAGATTACCCAACCACGACAAATCGGCCGGACGCATTGCGTGCGCCCGTCTCCCGCCTCGCCGGTGCACTCCCGGCGAGGCGGGATTGGGCAAGCCTTTCGCCGCTGCCCGAACACCGAAACCATCGCCCGAAAGCAATGTTGAAACCCTCATGATCCGACCGACGAACGAAGCCGGCCATCCGCTCGCACGTGCCTTTCAGGACTTCATCCGCGCTCCGGAATTCCCATGCGTCGGCGCCAAATCAGCGCTCGGCAAAGACCAGATGCGGTTCGTCATCGGCCGGGACATCCGGTCGGCGTGGGACGATCTGCGCATCTATCCCAATCTGCTCGACCTCGCCCGATCCTACCGCGCCGAGCCCGAATTGTTTCAATCGCTGGTCGTCCTGTTCGAAGAGGATGCCGAGCTCGATGAAGAGGGTTTCGAAGCGAATCTCTGGGACCGGCTCCAGTCGCTGAGCCAGAAGGATGAATGGCTTGGCCAGACGTCCGATCCACGGGTGAGCGACGATCCCGATGATCCGCACTTCTCGCTCAGTTTTGGCGGCGAGGGATTTTTCGTTGTCGGTCTGCATCCCCAGGCGAGCCGTCCGGCGCGCCGCTTCGAACGGTCGGCGCTCGTCTTCAATCTGCACGACCAGTTCGAACAACTCCGGGCAAACGGCCGATACGAGAAGCTCCGGTCAACGATCATTGATCGGGATGTGGCCCTCGCGGGAGGGCCCAATCCAATGCTGGCACGCCATGGGGCGATCTCGGAGGCGCGCCAATATAGCGGGCGTGCCGTCGATAATGACTGGGTCTGTCCTTTCTCGGGCCGGAAGGCGCAGGATGCGGCATAGGATCGCGCCGCGCTCGGGTATCGCGTTCGAGCTGCCGAAGGGCGCATTGCTGACCGTTATCGACCCGACCGGCGAGCAGGTCGCCGACCTGCTCGCGTTTCGCAAAGGCGATGTCCGCGAGGTCATCTCCTCGGGCCGGACGCTCGATTATGCGAGCCGCATCTACCTGACGACCGGCGACAAGCTTTATTCGAACCGGAGCAATGTCCTGCTCGAGATCGTCGAGGACGATGTCGGCCGCCACGATTTCCTGCTCACGCCCTGCTCGAAGGACACGTTCCGTATCATCTATGGCGATAGAGACCCGCATCAGGGCTGCTTCGGCAATCTCGCCGCTGCGCTGGCGCCCTATGGCATCACGCCTGACGATATTCCCGTGGCCTTCAACTGCTTCATGAACGTTCCTGTCGACGGCGAGACCGGGGAGCTTCGCGTTGAGCCGCCCTTGAGCAAGGCGGGCGACCGCATCGTTATGCGCGCCGCCGAGGATCTTGTTATCGGCCTCACCGCCTGCTCGGCCCCGCAGTCGAACAACGGCTCGTTCAAGCCGATCGACTATGAGATCAGCACCGGCTGATAGCGGGGCCTTATTCCCGCTCCGCCCCTCGGGTGAGCACTGATGCAGGTTATTTCTCAGCCTGTTCCGCCTCATTACCTAAGACCCCATGACAACCGACATGAATCATCTGTGGCGAGAGCCCGCTGTCTGTCTTCGCCGCTCGGTGCGCGACGCGGGCGATTGGGAGATCGTCGTCCATGGCCCACTCGCCACCGTCGTCGACGAGATCGACCAGCGACATCTCGACCAGGTGAAGAGGCTGAAAATAGCCCTCCCTGATCGTCACGTCGCGCCGGTTGGCTTTGACAGCGGTGAGATAAAGGACCTTCTCAGGGCGCGACGCCAGGCCGGCTAGCGCGGTCGTCGCGCTCGCTGACACCGAGGTCCGTGCATTCCACTGTCTGGCCTCATGCCCTCAGGATCGCGTAATCCTGACCGACGGCATCAGGACGAACTACTGACTTTGAAGCTGCCCGAAGCGCCGCGACGCGCTAGCGGTTCACCGCATAGACGCGAGCGTATCGCAGACCAGGAACAGTTACAGGGCTTAGCCAGGGAGGCGCCTCACCGCGGGGCAGGCGCGCGGCGAGGCCGGTGGGGGCGGCGTCGGCGAGCATGTCGAGGTCGCCGTCCCCAGGGCAGACGAGTACATATCGCGCGTGGTGGCGGAGCATGATCTCGTGTGCGCTGCTGTCGTCGCCGGTGAAGAAGCGCAGCGTATCGTCCATCGAGGCGACGTTGCGATGATAGCCCGCGCTGACGCCCTTATGATGCGAGGTGAAGATCAGCTGCGGGGAAAATACGAGGGTGGTCAACACCGTCGATGCCGGCAGGGCGTTCATATGGGCGAGATTGGTGGTCGCCGCGCAAAGATCGCCACCGGGGCCAGCATGGTATTTATCCGCCGGCGCGAGGGTGAGCGCGAGGAAGACTGGCCCTAGCGGGAAGATAACTATGAAGGCCAGCGCACTGAGTAAAACACGGAGCAAAGCCATCCTGATCGTGCCAACCCGTGCCAGAGCAGATCGCAGCAGCACGAGCCCGCCCGGAACCGCCAGGATATTGGAGAAGGCGCCAGCTCGGCAGACGACCAATCCAATAGCGGTCGCGAGAAGGAGGAAAGCGGCATAATCAACTGCCATCTCACGTTGATCGGCCGGCGTGTTGCGAATGTTGAACGCGGCGCCGATGTTCGCAACGAGCGGGAAGGCGATCCAGCCAAGGCCGGCCGCTGCCGACTGCTGCCAGACAGGCAGGCCTTCGCGGACCACCTGATACCAGAGCTGGTATGTAAGCGGGGTCAACGTCGTGAAGGGACCGCCGCTGCATTGTGGCGCCCAAAGCTTGTAAATCGTTGCACAGGCCAGTGCGACGCAACCCAGCGCGACCGCGCGAAGTGGTAGCGTAGCGGGGGCTATCCGCACCACCATGGCTGATCCGATCGCGGCCAAGGCGAACACGACCATATGGACAGGAGAAACCGCATCGCAGAAGGTGCGGTCAAACAGCGCGCCGCCATGTGCGATCAGGAAGAAACCGAGGCTGCCCGCTGCCGTCGCCGCCATATAGGCCGGGAGCGTCGCTCCCTCTCGCGCGGGCTTGAGCAGCCAGCGGACGCCGAGCCACGCGCCACAGCCAGCGGTGAAGACGATCCCCTCCAGCGAAATGTGCATCCATAAGGCGGCGCAGAAGCCCGCAATGGCCGCACGGCGTACGGTACGCGGGCCGAGCAGCGCCCACGCCATGCCGAGCCCGCACGCCGCCTGCCAGCCGTGATGATCGATCCGCATCGGTGCCGCGATGGTGATGACACCGATATTGAAGGCGCAGAAGATAGGGGCGAGTAAAGTGAACTGACTGCCACGCAACACGCGCCAGGCGATCGCAGCGGTTATCAGCGCGATCGTCGCGAAGGTGAGGAGTGGCACGATCACGCAGGCCGCCCGCTCGGCCTCTATTTCGCCAAGTATGGGGCGAAGCAGCAGAACTACGGCAGCGAGCGGCACGTCGAGCAGTCGCGACCAGTGCATCTTGAGCCCGGCCGGCGGATCGATGCGATATTGGGTAACGTCGAACCAGCTTTGTCCGCCTTGCCAGTCTTTAACTTCCTGCAGCCGCATGATGTCGTCGACGTCGACGAAGCGCCACTGCGCAATGGAGCTCGCGCGTATGCAATATAGAAATACGGCGCCCGCCAGCAGTGCAACGCCCAGCCCCAGCCCGAAGACAATAGTGGGGCGGGGTAGGGGCGCAGTCATCTCGGATCGGTCGATGGCGGGCATAGTCGTCGTCATGCCGCCTTCACGCGCTGCGGCACGGCGCGAACCGACGCCAGCGCGATTTTCTGGTCGTCGTCGAGCGGGACCGCGATCTGCGCCTCGGCTCCCTCGTTGCCGCTCTCGTGATATTCGGCATCCTCATTCACCGCCCAGACGTCGTACTGTCGGCTGCCGGCCAGGATGTTGCGGACGGTCAGCATCGCCGTCATCATCGCGTGATCCTGGTTGTTGTAGCGGTGCATACCGTTACGGCCGACGAGGTGGAGCGTCGGATAGGCCGCCTCCAGCTCTCCTCGCATCGTTGCGACATGGGCGGCATAGGCCTCGTCATACACCGGATAGGCCTTCTCCTGCCGTACCACCACGCCACCTTCGACAGTCGCGGGGTCACACAGGCCGAGGATGCCCATCTCCTTCTTGGCAAGCTCGATCAGCTCGTCATCGGGCGAGGCCCAAACGCCGTCGCCTTCGAAACAGAAATATTCGAGGCCGACGCAGGCGAGCTCCGGATCGGGCACCATTTCGGGCGACCAGCTGCGGAAATTCTGGATGCGGCCAACCTTCACCTTCGAATCGTGAATGTAGATCCAGTTGTCGGGGAAAAGATCCTCCGACCGGATCATCAGCGCGACTGTCAGGAAATCCCGATATTTGAGATCGAGCGCCGCGGGAAGCGAGCGCGGCAGCGGATGAATGCGGCCGGCGAGTTCGCGCATCGGCGCTGACGAGATGACATGCGCTGCCGTGATGACGCGGTCCCCGTCCGGGCCGGTCGCGACCATGCGCCAACCGGCGGTATCGTGGCTCAGCTGCTTCAGGCCGTGCGCCATCAAGACAGTGTTGCCGCCCTCGACAACGCGATCGCGCGCGGCTTCCCACATCATGCCGGGGCCTTTGCGGGGGTAGCGAAAGCTCTCCAGCAAAGTCTTGGTTTCCATGCCGTCATTGGGCTTTCGATTGAGCCCGAATGACCGCTTGAAGCCATCGATTACCGCCTTGCCGAGCGAAAGGCCCTTGATGCGCTGCGCTGCCCAATCGGCCGAAATCTCGTCGCAGGGCATTCCCCACACCTTCTCGGTATAGGTTTTGAAGAAGATGCCGAACAGCTTGGCGCCGAATTGGTTGATCGTCCAATCCTGGAAGCTCTTGACCTCCTTCATGGGGAACAGCTTCCAGCGCAGATAGCTCGCCATGCAGGCGGTTGAACGCAGGATACCCAGATTGAACAGCGCCTCGAACGCGCGCAGCGGATAGCTGTAGAACTTGCCCTCGTAATAAATCCGGCTCATCCGCGGGCGTTCGATGAAGTCGTCGGGCAGGAGTTCGTTCCAGAGGTCGACCACCTCGCGCGATTTCGAGAAGAAGCGGTGGCCGCCGATATCGAAGCGGAAGCCGTTATACTCCACGGTGCGGCTGATGCCGCCGACATAGACGGGATCCTTCTCGATCACCGTTACGCGCTTCCCCGCCTTGGTCAGAAGATAAGCAGCGGTAAGGCCAGCCGGGCCCGCCCCGATGATGGCAACGTCAACATTATCCTGCGGCTTGGTACCCACGCTCGTCTCCCCTCGGGCGATCTCAGCCTTGGGCGATGCCGTTAAAATGGATAATTAATCGTTAATTTATGTCCGTAGTGGTAAATGATTAAACACCGGGCGGAGGACTTTTCAGCCATGGGTGATGCGATTCACGCTGCGGCCGGCGTCATCTCTGCTGCGCATATTCTCTCCGCAATTGCGGGCCAGCGAGCAACTCACTCTGCGGTAACGCGACGAGCGAGCTTAATCCAGGGCGCAGCATGGAAGACACCCATGAGGAAGTACATCGGCGCCATCCCGCTGAACGGCGACCCACCATGCGCCGCCGAACAGAGAATGTCCACTGCCCCACCCTGCGACGTCTGCAGCGCCATGAAGGCAAAAACGGGCGTGGCCGCCAGGCTCAGCCAATGGGTTGCATCCGGCGCGCCCGCGACAGTCGTGTCGCTCATGTTTTCGCCTCCGCGTCGAGGTCGCGAAATGCCGCCTCGCCGGCGTCCGACACCTCGACCCATTTCGGGTCGGGCGCGGCCTCGGCCTCATAATTGTCGTGCCAGTTCCACCATTTGTACGGCGGGCTCTGGGGATAGCCCTCAGGCGAATCCTCCCACGCCTCCTGGCGGCCGAGCGGCGTCGCATCGAGATAGCTCCAGACGCTCCCCATCGCCTCGTCGCCGCGGCTGTTGATGAGATAGGTGCGGAACAACTGGCCGCCGTCGCGGATAAACACATTATGCCCGTGCCACTCGTCCACACCGAAATCAGCGTCGAAGCTGTCGGTGATGGTGTACCAGGGCATCTCCCACCCCATCCGCGCCTTCAGACGGGCGATATCCGCCTGTGGTGCGCGCGAGGCATAGACAAGCGTCGTGTCGCGCGCGTTCAGATGCGCGAGATGGCTGACCTGATCGGCCCCGAGCGAGCAGCCGCGACAGGCATGGTCGGACCAGCCGAACACGCCCGGCTCGAAAAAGGCACGGTAAAGGATCAGCTGACGACGGCCCTCGAACAGGTCGAGCAGGCTCACCTTGCCGTCGGGGCCGTCGAACACATAATCCTTTTCCACCGCCATCCACGGCATGCGCCGGCGCTCGGCGGCCAGCGCGTCGCGAGCGCGCGTCACGGCCTTTTCCTTCACGAGGAGCTGCTCTCGCGCAGTCTCCCAGGCCTGTGACGACACGATCGGCGGCCGGTTCTTCAGGATTGCATCTTGCATGGCATTGCTCCGTTTTTGAACCAGCCGCTTAGCGCCGCGTTTCCGGGTCTCGCTCCCCGGAAATCGTGCCGACGCGTGACACGACCTGCGGCCAGCCATTGCTCATGCCGCGATAGGCCGTCTCGTTCCTCGGCAGGACGAAGCCCGTATGGAGAAGGCCAAGTCGGGTGCCGCCTTCGGCCTTCTCCAGCGTGAAGGTGACCAGCGTGTCGAGCGGCGCGCCATAGCCGCTATTGCTCTCGTGCCCGCCCTTCCACGAATAGACGAAGCGCTGGTTCGGGATCACCTCCAGAACCTCGCAATGGATCGTGCCGTCCCATTCGCCGCCAGGCGTCGTCTGGTAGGTGAAACGGTTGCCTACCACAGGCTCGAACCCGGTCGGCGCCATGCCGACCCAGCGGCCCATAAGCTCGCCCGAGGTCAGCGTTTTCCAGATCGCCTCGGGCGAATGGGGGAAAAACTCTTCGACCCTGATCTCGCGGGAATGAGCCTCCTGGGGACGGTTCTGCAATGCGGCGTCGTTCATGGGTCGATCTCCTTCAAAAGGGCACGCAGATTGGCGAACCGCTCGCGCCAGAAGGCGTCATAATGGCTCATCCAGTCGAACAGCGGCGCAAGGCCCTCAGGCCTTGCCCGGTAGAAAATCTTCCGCCCTTCGGGGCGATCGGCGACCAGGCCCGCCTGTTTCAGCGATTTGAGGTGCTGCGAGATGGCACCCTGGGTCACGCCGCTCGCACGGGTCAGTTCGAGCACATTGATCTCCCCGGATCCGGCAATCCGCTCGAACACGGCCCGCCGGGTCGGATCGGCGAGGGCGCGCATGACGCTATCGATGCTTGAGGTCTGGATCATGCAAACGCATTAGCTGAGACTAATCCATTAGTCAACACTAATTTATCAGGCGTCAACCGCCGGCATCCCTGATCATCCTCAGGCCGCGATCAGCGCCTCGAGGCGATCGAGCAGGGGCAGCTGGCTGGCCAGCATCTTGGGCCTGGCCTGGGCAAGCGTGAACCAGGCGGCGCGGTCGACCTCGGGCCAGGACTGCAGCAAGCCGCTTCGTGGCGGCCATTCGAGCTCGAAGTGAATGCTTTCGATCGCGTCGGGATCAAGGTCGCCGGCCAGCGCAAAAGCTTCGACCCATTTGCCTCCCGCCTGGCGAACACCCCCGAGCGATCGCGGCTCGCCCTCCGGCCGGCCGCCGGTTTCCTCCTGAAATTCGCGCAAGGCCGCGGCGAGCGGGTCTTCCCCGGGCTCGATCATGCCCTTGGGGATCTGCCAGGCGCCAAGGTCTCGCGACACCCAATAGGGGCCGCCCGGGTGCACCAGGAAAACCTCCAGCGCACCGTCACGCTGGCGGTACAGCAATATTCCCGCGCTTGATCGCCGTGCGGACATGTCCTCGGCTCCGGGGCGGCAGGCCCATTGCGCGGCAATGTATCATCTTGATGAGGCGACCCAAAGGCGAGAATATGCTATTCGAAATGCGTGCTGAAATCCGGCAGCGCAAAGGCTGCATCAGGAGAGTCCGATGAAGATCACAAACGCCCTGCTCCCTGCCCTGCTCTGCCTTCCGCTTGGTGCCTGCGACCGCCCGGCGCCGCAGAATGACACCGCCGCGGCTCCGGTGGCCGAGGGCAATTATCTCGCGCAGATCGATGCATTGCCGGGCGGGCAGCGCGACATGGTGTTCATGCGCGCCATTCAGGATTCCAACATCCCCTGTCAGCACGTCACCGGTTCGGCCGTCCATGCGAAGGTAAGGGACCGCCCGACCTGGGTCGCGCATTGCGTGGAGGGTCTGGACTGGATCCTCATCCTCGAGCCCGGCGGCATGATCCATGTCGTTAACCCCGGCCAGATCGGCGAACCAAACGAGTCGCCCATGGCCAACGCAATCGGGAATGCGGGCTAAGCCGGCCCCTGGCTACGCGCATATAGCCGCCCTGGCGGCCGATCACGGGTTGGCACACCGGCCGACCAGGTTCGCGTTGCCTGAAAGACAAGGCTCACGACTAGGCAAATAATGAAGGCGAACTTACTTCGCGACACGATATAATTTTGAAATATTGCCGGGCGTCGGAACGAATCTGTCCTTCATCCGTTTTAATGCTCGCGGATAGGTTTGCGTATTGCCGATAAGAGCGAAGGTCTCAACCAAGCTATTCGCCTAAAAGGGGCTTTTCACACAGGTCCGGCCCCGAAAAACAGGTGGCCGATATGTATCGGCGCTCGCTTGGGGAGATGCGGCAATGGCACGCACCACATATGTCGTCGATGACGACAGCGGCGTTCGCGAGGCTTTTCGGAGCTTGCTTGCGCTTCAGCCCGATCAGATCGTCCAGGATTTCTCCAGCGGCGAAGCGTTCCTTGCCGAGGCAGCGAGTCTGGAGCCCGGGGTATTGTTGCTTGATCTCAACATGCCCGGGCTGAGTGGGCTCGAAGTGCTCGAGACACTTCAATCACGCCATCGCGGCAAATTTACCATCCTGATCCTGACTGGCATGGGCACCGTGTCCGATGCGCTCGATGCGATGCGCAGCGGCGTGTTCGACTTCATCGAGAAGCCCTGTGACGCGAAATTGCTGTTCGATGCGGTCGATGCCGCCCATATTGCCCTGGCCTGGGACGGCGCGGCCGCCGCCTCGGCGGCGCAGGCCAGAGCGCGGATTGGCAGCCTTTCCGGGCGCGAGCACGACGTTCTGATCGGGCTGCTCCAGGGTAATGCCAACAAGGACATCGCCGAAGCGCTCGACATCAGCGCCCGCACCGTCGAGATTTATCGCTCGAACATGATGGCGAAGCTCAACGTCCATACGCTTTCAGCCGCCATAAGGCTTGCCCTTGTCGCTGGCGTGACACCCTCCTCTCGCCCGGGCACGGTGCGCAGCAGAGACCTGTCCGGACAAGCATCTATGGGCCGCTGACCGGCAGCCTGACAGTAAAGACAGTGCCCCCGTCGCCCGGCGATGCACAGGAGACGCGCCCGCCATGACGATCGGCGATCTGCCGCACCAGCGACAGGCCAAGCCCCCAGCTACCCGCCATTTCGCTTGATCCGGCCGGGCGGAAAAAAGGCTCGAACACCCGGTCGCGGAGTTCCGGCGGAATGCCCGGGCCATGATCGCGAACCTCGATGACGATCGCGGCCGCACCGTCCGACATGTCGTGCCGAAGCGCGATCTCGATCGGCAGCGCACCATGCTTGTTCGCGTTGTCGATCAAATTGCGGATCAGGCGGCGCAACAGGGTGGGCGATCCGGCAACCTCGAAAGCGGGAGAGTTCGGCGGGACATCACGCATCAGCACTGCGCCGCGCGCCGCCTCCTCGGCCGCCAGCGCCAGGCAATCCACCGTCTCGCTTCGGCCGATATCCGCGCCGTGATCGAGCCGGCTCGCCAGCAGGATCTCCTCGACCAGCGCATCGAGCTCGGCAATCTCACCCCGGATCACCGGCGCAAGCGTGCCGCCCGATGTATCGGCCAGCATCTCCACCGCCAGAGCGAGCCGCGCGAGAGGCGACCGCAACTCATGGCTGGCATGGGCCAGCAGTGTCTTATGGGCCGAAAGCAAGGCGTCGGTCCGGTCAGCCGCGGCGTTGAAGCTGGCAGCGACCGCCGCGATCTCGTCACCGCCATCCACCGTCGCGCGCCGCGTCAGGTCGCCGCCACCCCATGCCTCGACGCTGCCCCGCAACGCCTCGAGCCGCCGGGTGATCCGCGAAATCACCGGGTACGCACCGATCCCGACCACCATCGCGACCATGATCAGCATGGCAAGGCTGTGGATCTGGAAGCGGTGCAGGAACGGGCCATGCATGCGCAGCGCCGATCCCATCGGTGCCACCCCGGCGAGGTGCCACACGATCGCGCCCAGGATCGCGACCATTGCGACGCTGATCAGGACAGTCGGGTATATTTGCCAGAACAGGCGGCGGCGAAGGAATGGCAGCATCAACCCTGGTCCTGGATCTTGGCGAAGACATAGCCGGCGCCGCGCACGGTGATGATCCGGCGCGGCCGCGCGGGAACATCCTCCAGTAGAGCGCGCAGGCGGGAGATATGCACGTCGATCGAGCGATCGAACGCTTCCAGCTCCTCGCCCCGGGCAAGATCCATCAACCGCTCGCGCGAGAGGATTCGGCCGGCATGCCTGGCGAGGACCAGCAGCAGATCGAATTGATAGGAGGTCAGGGCTTTCTCCTCACCATCGATCCGCACCGAGCGTGATCCGGCATCGATCTCCAGCCGGCCGAAGCGCAGCCTGGCCTCGTCCCGGCCGGGATCGCCCCGCCGCCTCAGGATCGCCTTGAGCCGCGCCAGCAGCTCGCGTGGGTTGAACGGCTTGGGCAGATAATCATCAGCGCCGAGTTCGAGGCCGACGATCCGGTCGGTATCCTCGCCGCGCGCGGTCAGCATCAGGATCGGCACGTCGCTTTGCGCGCGCAGGCGTCGGCAGACTTCGAGCCCGTCGATATCGGGCAGCATGATGTCGAGAATGACAGCGCTATAGGCGCCATCCCGGGTCACGGCTTCGATCCCCGCCGCGCCGCTATGGCGAGCCTCGACCACAAACCCGCCCTCGGACAGATAGTCGCTCAGCATGTCGGCGAGGCGGACATCGTCATCGATGATCAATATCGTGTCGGACATCAGCGCGTGTTGCTGCCTCGAATGGGAGAAAAAGGGCGGCTCCGCCCCTGTTCGTGAACCGCCCTGCCGGCAAGGGCAAGAGCCCCGCGTTTCCCTCTCCCTGAAGGGGAGAGGGAAGGAGGCGCGAAGCGACGGGAGGGTGAGGGGCGTGTGTCTCGAACCTCAGCCCCCTCATCCAACTCCGACTAGGCAGCAAGCTGCCAAGTCTCCGTATCCTTCTCCCCCGAGGGGAGAAGGATTGGGTCGCAACCTCACATGCCGTGGCCATGCTCCGCAGCCAGCGTCGCCAGCTTGGCGCGCTGATCGGGCCGCAGCACCTCGGCGGCATCGGCCATCGCTCCGGTCGCGGCGCGGCTCGCGCTGTCGATCTTCGCGACTTCGGCCGCCCGTAGCTGCTCGAGCGCCGCCCGATCGACCGTCGATGCCGCGAGGATCTGGTGCAGCGCCTTGTGGGTGTTGTCCATGTCCTCATGCACCTTGGCCATCGGCTCGAATCCGGCATGAAGGATCGATCCGATCTTCGTCTTCTGGTCTTCACTCGCGCCCACTGCGTCGAGCATCTTCGTTACATGGCCCATCGCCATGGCGTGCATATCGCCGGCACCCATCGACCCATGCATCATATGGTGCATGCCCATGCCCGTACCCTGCGCCGACGCGACCAGGACCGGCAATGCCGCACCGCTCGCGACAAGAGCCGCCGCCAATGCTGTCCGGCGCAACCAGCCCCGTCCGTTGCCACGATTGGGCGCTCCCGCGCCGCTTTCCGGTATGTCATTCATCTCGATGATCTCCTCTACGGCCAATCCGATGCAACGACGCCCGGTGACCGCAGGAAGGCTTTTGCCTCGCCCATGTTTCGCCCGTTCCGGCCCAATGTTAAGCAGTGTAAAGTTCGCAGGCACTTAGGGTCGCGACAGCGGGAGAAGCCACGAATCTGGCGCTATCCCTCGCCCGGCCGGCTTGCCCGACACCGCTCACCCCGCGCATTTTGCCCTGAGCTTTGAGCAACGGGGGCGGGGATATGACGGACGGCACGAACGGCACTGGCTACACAAAACCGACGCCACCACCACCTCCCCCGCCGCCACCGCCCAACATCCTGCTGATCACCTGCGACCAATATCGCTTCCCACGCTTCTCCTATGGCGCCGAGGGCGGCTTCGCTGAGGAGCTCAAGCAGATCCTCGGCTTCCAGGGCGAGGTCCATGCCGACAATGCTTACGCCAAATATTTCCCCGGCCTGCTCCGCCTGCGCCGGAATTCGGTGGTACTGCGCAACCACAGTATCGCCGCCAGCGCCTGCACGCCGAGCCGCGCCACCATCTATACCGGCCAATATGGCACCAAGACCGGCGTCACCCAGACTGACGGGCTGTTCAAGAATGGCGACAGCGCGAACTTCCCCTGGCTCGATGCGGACGGCATTCCGACGCTCGGCACCTGGATGCGCGAAGCCGGCTATTCGACGCATTATTTCGGCAAATGGCACGTCTCCAACCCGCCCGAGCATTCGCTGAAGCGCTATGGCTTCGATAATTGGGAAGAGAGCTATCCCGAGCCGCACGGCGCCCAGGCCAATAATCTCGGCGTCTACCGCGATGCCGGCTTCACCGACAGCGCCTGCGCCTTCATCCGCCGCCAGGGCCTCGCCTCCAACTATAACCGGGTCTATGCCCAGATGGCGGTCGAGGACCCGGCGACGACCGGCCCCGATACGAGCAGCATTCCGCCCTGGTTCGCGGTCGCATCCTTCACCAATCCGCATGACATCGCGACCTATCCGGGCGTGATCGCCCAGGCGCTGCCCGCCGACAATCCTCAGCCGATCACCATCGGCCCGAAGACGATCACGCCGACCACCCAGTCGATCTTCGGCCCGCTGACCGTTCCGCTGGCGGGCGACGTGACCCCGCCGCCGGTCGCGGGCTCGATCCAGATCCCGCTCAACCCGCTCGGCTTTCCGCAGGATTGCTCCGGCCCCGCGCCGACCCAGAATGAGGACCTCTCGACCAAGCCGAGCTGCCAGCATGAAATGGCCTATAAGGTCGGGCTGGCGCTTGCGGCCAAGGGCGGGTTCAACCTCGTCAACACGGTCGTCGGCGGCATCGCCGGCGCGATCGCCGGTGCACTGCCGGAAGGCGGCGCCAATATCGATATCCCGGGCCATCCGTTCCGAGAACAGGAAATGCAGGCGGCGGTAACCCAGTCGCTCAAGAGCTGCCTGCCGCTCCAGCTCTCCGACGATCCCGATGCCAACTGCCTCCAGTTCCTCCAGCTTTACGGCTGGCTCCACGCAGTGGTCGATACGCACATCACCGCGGTCCTCGACGCGCTCGAGGAATCGGGCCAGGCGGAAAACACCATCGTCATCTTCCTCGCCGATCATGGCGAATATGCCTCGGCGCACGGCATGATGATCGAGAAATGGCACACCGCATACCAGGAGGCACTGCATGTGCCGGTGGTGGTGCAGTTCCCGGTTCCGGCAGACGACGACGAGACCCATCCGACCCCCGCCGGCGTGATCGCGCCCGAACCGGCGCAGCTCGACGCGCTCACCAGCCATATCGACATATTGCCCACTGTGCTCGGCCTTGCCGGCGTCGATGCCGCCACCCGCCGGGACTATAGCGCCAAGCTCGCGCTGAGCCGCCCAGTGCCGCCTCTGCCCGGCGTCGACCTGTCGGATATCCTCCTCAACGCGATAAGCGATGCGCCGCTCGAAATCCCGATCATCGAGCCCGATGGCTGCGTGCGCGAGGGCGTGCTGTTCATCACGGACGACGAGATCACCGCACCCCTGCCCCCGTCCCGCACCGCGCAGGAGAAGCACAGCTATGAGGAGTTCGCGGTCTATCAGGAGGTGGTCGCCTCGGTGATCACCGGCAAGGGCGGCAAGGGCCCGGTCGCCAATCTCAGCCCGGGATCGGTCAAGCAGCCCAACCATGTCCGCTGCGTGCGCACCCATGATTTCAAGCTCGCCCGTTATTTCGATCCGTCGGGCAAGGAGCCGCAGGAATGGGAGATGTACGATCTCAAGGCTGACCCGAATGAGGCGGTCAATCTGGTCGAGGTGACGACCACGCCGCCGACCGCCGCACCGGGCGTCGCCGATCCGGCGGCGGTACAGGTGGCAGCGGACCAGATGGCCGCGTTGCTGGAACGGCTTGAACGGCGGGATTTGTGAAAAGGCCAGGGCAAGCCCGCCTCTGCTTATGGTTGTTGGGGTGGACGGCCTCCGACGGCATCGCAATGTGCCACATTGAGGTTGTTGAAGATCTCAATCGAGGAGACCGCCCATGGACGAGATTATCCGTATCGGGATGGATACGTCAAAGCATG
>Ga0105245_10000483_pt1 | contig 36546 bp, 34 predicted proteins | sample KBSM54metaG_FD_81523 | JGI IMG/M metagenome (GOLD analysis project Ga0105245, IMG submission 81523) | Miscanthus rhizosphere microbial communities from Kellogg Biological Station, Michigan, USA - KBS M5-4 metaG | ecosystem: Host-associated > Plants > Roots > Rhizosphere > Soil | place...
CGCGGCACGACCCGCTCCTTGTTCTTGAACAGGTACATCAGCAGGTCGAACTCTTTCGGGGAGAGCTTCAGCTTCTGGTTGTTGGCCATCGCCTCGCGCGTGGCGGGGTCGAGGCGGATCAGGTGGTCCTCGCAGACCGCCTTCGCCGCCGTCGCGCCGGCGTCGCTGCGGCGCATGACCGCGTCGATGCGGGCGAAGAGCTCCTGCACGCCGAACGGCTTGGTGACGTAGTCGTCGGCGCCGCCGCGCAGCCCGCGCACCTTGTCCGTCTCCTGGCCGCGCGCCGTCAGCAGAATCACCGGGATCTTCGAGATCTTGCGGATGTGGTCGAGGACCTCGAACCCGCTTTTCTTCGGCAGCATCAGATCGAGCAGCACGAGGTCGGGACTCTCGGAGTGGAACAGCCGGATGGCCTCCTCCCCGTCGCCCGCCGTGACGGTCTCGTAGTTCTCGTGCCGCAGATTGATCTCGAGTCCCTGCCGCAGACCCGCCTCATCCTCGACGATCAGAATCCTGGTCATTCACCCCTCCAAAAAGCTGTTGAGCGGTTCAGCTGTTGAGCGGTTGAGCCGTTCCCCTGAACAGCTCAATCGCTAAACAGCTCAAAAGCTCGATAACTCAATAGCTACTCTACGTCCGCTGGATGCCCAGGTTTTCTCAAAACGCTTCCGGCGCATGCACGAGCCCCGACATCGCCCCCGCCTCTTCCGGCTTCAGCCTCGGGAAGAGTAGCCGGAACGTGGAGCCTTTCCCCAGCTCCGACTCCACCTCCACCCTCCCCCCGTGCGCGGCCACGATCTGCTGCACGAGCGTCAGACCGAGCCCCGCGCCGCGGCGCGTCTGCGTGTCGCTGAACTGCGCGCGGAAATAGGGATCGAAGATGCGCGCGAGATCGTTCGGGGCGATGCCGATGCCGTGGTCGTGGACCTCGACGATCACATGCTCCACGTCCTGGCGCAGGATCACGTCGATCACCTTGTCGTCGGCGGAGTACTTGATGGCGTTGTCGATGAGGTTCAGCAGCGCGCGGGAGACCGATTCGCGGTCCCAGTACTGCGCCTCGATCGTGTCGTCGATCTGCGTCGACACGGTGAAGCCCTTGCTGCGGATCCACGACTCGTACGTCGAGATGAGCATGGTGATCAGCTCGCGCGGATGCACCGGCGTGAAGGCCATGGCCCGCGCGGCGTTGTGCTGGATGCGCGCGACGTCGAGCACGTTCTCCACGAGGTGCGACAGGTGCAGCACCTCGCGCAGGATCTGCTCCTCGATGTCCTGCCGCTCTTTTTCCTTCAGCTTCGCGCCGCGCTTCAGCGTTTCGGCGCCGAGGCGGATCATCGCCAGCGGCGTGCGCAGCTCGTGCGAGACGTTCGCGATCAGCGCGCCGCGAAGGCGCATCGTCTCGCGCTCCTTGCGCAGACCGCGCGTCGCCAGCAGCGCGCCGCCGGCGGTGAAGATGAACGCCAGTACGCTCAGCCAGATGCTGATCACGCGCTGGTTCTCCCAGCCCGAGCCGACGTACGACGTCCGGACGATGGCCCGGATCGAATAGTTGTTCATGGGAGCCGAGAGCGGCGAGGCGAAGGCGAAGCCGCGGCCGACGAACGAGCGTCCGGCCGGCGCGTTTCTGACCAGCGTCACATCGGCGCGCTGCTGGAATGGAATCATGTCCGGCGCGTCGGAGCGGACGAGCGGCTGCTGGTTGACGGTCGACCGGACGCGCACCAGGAGGCGGGCGGGATCGTACGTGTAGCGGACCGTGCCGCTCGACGTGTAGAACTCGCGCGTCAGCGTCTGGCCCGCCCCGTCCTCTTTCTTCGACGTGATCTCGCTGACGTAGATCGAATTGATCGGATCGGCGTCCGGCACGTAGATGACGGAGACGATCCACTCATTGCTGTTGATCCACTGCTGCAACGCCTCGAACGTCGGCGCAGGCGAACGGCGCTCGGTCTGTTGCCAGTCCTCGGCGGCGCGGAAGAGCTCCGCGCGGATCGCCGTGTCGACGCGGCGCGCCGTGATCTCGGCGGCGTATCCGGCGTACTGCACCGCCAGCGTGTTCGCGCCGCGCTCCATGCGCAGCGAGAGTTGATAGGAACGCCACGCCAGCACGGCGAGGCCGACGGAGATGATCAGGAAGGGAAGCAGGACCGGGGCGGACTCCCGCCCGTCTCCGCGGTGGGAGGCCGCTCTCAGTCGCGCGATGAATTTTCGAAACATGCGGTCGGGGTCACTGGCCTGGACCCGATCCCGCCGACGCTGTGGCCGTGTGACTCTGCGCCAGGTGCGTGGCGATGATCTTGTCGATCTGCGCCTTCGTGTACGGCTCGAGCCGTACTTCGATCCTTTGATATGCCCCTCGACGCTGGATGATGACCCACAGCGTTCCGACGTCGCGCGCGCCGCTGAGCACGCGCTTGAAATCCTGCACCGTCGACGACGTCATCTTCTGGCCGTTCACGGCGATCAGCCGGTCGCCCGCCTTGAAGTTGGCGCGCTCGGCCGGACTGTCCGGCACGACCGACTTGATGACGATGCCCGGTTTCAGATCGACCACCGAGATGCCGAGGTAACGGCGTCCCGTGAGCATCGACCGGATCTGCTGGTCGCACTCCTTCGCCGACGCGCTGCAATGCTTCGGTTCTTCGGCGTGGAGGAGAACACCGGCGGCGAGGCCGGCGACGAGCAGCGAGAGAAGACGGAATTTCATGTGGAAAACAGTGGGTCCCTTGGCCGGCGACAACTGTAAGCCGTATTGTCAGGGGTGCTGATAACAAATCAGAAAATGTCAGGAGAATTCCCTGTGAGGACAAGGGTTTAGGCCGGCCTCGGAACATGTAGCACAGACACTCCTGTCTGTGCTCATCGCCTGGATGGACGCACCCTCGCCGGCGGCTTCTGCGGCGCCGGAGTGACGTCGCCGTACACACGCAATGAATACCGGTCGGCGATCACGACCTTCCCTCCGGCCACGGCGATCTGCGACGGCGCCATCGCCGTCATTGAGGTCTTCATCAACTGCGGATGGGTGGGATTGCTGATATCCAGCCGGTCGACCTCTCCGGCCCGCGCGACGAGCACGCCGTCGCCATCCGCGGCGACGACTCCGATCGCCGGCGGAACCGGAGCCGTGCCGATCTCCACCGGTCTCAGCGGATCGCCGACGTCGTAAACACGGAAGTGATCGAGCGACTCGACGACGAGATACGGCGTCGTTCCGTTGGTGACCGCGGCAGGTCCGTACGGCACGACCATCTCCCGCGCGATGTGCGCGTGCTTGGGATCGCTGGCGTCGATCACGCGCATGACGGTGAGATCGAGGCCGTAGACGGCCGGAAACAGCGTGACCGCTTCGTAGTAGTGCAGCGTGACGGCGCCGATCTGCACCGGCTTGTCGGGCGTCGTGAGTTTGAAGAAGTCGAGCAGGTGCATGCCGGTCGTCGGATTGGCTTCGATGATCGCGTCGCCGGCGAACGTCGCGCCGCCGCCGGCGATGCCGAAGGAATCGAACGTGCCGAGAAACTTCGGGCGCCAAGGATCGTGAATGTCGATCAGGTTCAGCTTCGCGCGGCCCCAGACGATCGCCAGGCCGTCGCGGATCTTCACGAAATCCTGCAGGCCGTCGAACGTGATGGCGGCGATCTCCTTCGTCCGTGACGGCGTCGAGATGTCGAGCACGCGGAACCACGGCCAGTCGACGACGTAAGCAAACGTGCCGTCGGTCGCCGCGCCGCTGACCGGACCGCCCAGCTGGTCGCTGAATCCGCCGGCGCGCGCGCCGTGGTCGTAAACGGAAAAGCGCACCGGCGTGACGTGGATCAAGCCGTACATGTCGACGTCGGTCCCGCCGGTGAACAGCCGCGTGCCGTCGGCGGCGAGCGTCTGCGCATGATCGTGGATCTGTCCGAGCTGCAACCCGTCTGAATCGAAGACGTCGATCACTTCCGCACTTTCGGCCGCGTAGACGCGATCCGTTCCCGCCGCGACGCGCAGCAGATTGAGCTCGCCCGCTCCGTTGCGCGAGACGATGCGCGGATTCGCGACGTCGCTCACGTCCGCGATCGCCAGCCCGCCCACACCCGCGGCCGCGAAGAGCGTGTCGCCGCGGATGACGACGTCGTGCGCGTCGGCCGGAATCACCCCGAGCGGCTGCGCGCCGCGCGCGAGGTCGTAGCCGTAGATCGCCTGGCCCTGCACCGCCACCCAGAGGTCGGAGCCGTGAAACGCGACCGCGCTCACCACGCCGGGCGCCGCGATCTCCGCGAGCACGATCGGAATTTCCGTCGCCGTCGACCAGAGAGTGATCCGCGATGGACTGACCGTCGCGATGACGCCGTCGCCCGCGGCGATCGATTGATAGTCGCCCGTCGGAATCGACGCCCGCAGCGTGGGCACGCCGTCGTTCGCGATTCCGAAGCGGGCGATCTCGCCGCGCGTCACGACGTAGAGATCGTCGCTCACCGCGAGATCGAGACTCTCGGCTGCCGTCGGGACCACGACGACTCTGCGCGGATCGTTCGTGCTCACGTCATACACCGACACGCCGCGGCCGTCGGCCTCGAACAGCAGCGGCGCGCGCACCGCGAGCTTGCGGACGATGCCGCGCTCGCCCCACGCGCCGGAGTCAAAGGAGGGGAGCGGACGTCTCGTCCGCTCATCCGCGTTAACGTGTGCGGACGAGACGTCCGCACCCCTCAGGTGAGGCGCAAGCAGGATCAGAAGCAGAAGCGCAGCGTGCCGAATGCCTTCACCACGTGAAAATCGGGCGGCGTCTTCATCGCCGGCCGCCACGCCGTGAACTCGTCGCCCATCGGACCGCGATCGATCCTGAAGAAATTTGCCTGCCATTCGTCCCCGTCTTTCGGTGTCTCGACTTCGAGAGATGCAAACGGGATGCGGATCACCGTGTCGACCTTCGTGCCGGCCCTGCGCAGCGCGGCAAAAAGTTCGTGGCAGGTCCATCCGAGATCGGTGCGCATCGTGGCGCGGACGCCGTCGGGCGATTCGATCCGCGCGTCGAAAATGGTCCCCAGCGGATTGACCTCGATCTCGAAGTACTCCCTCTCACTCCTCGGCGCGAGAAACACCTCGACCACATCTTCTTCGTACAGCGGCGCGTCGTGCGTGCGATGCGTGGCCACCACGTGATCATCGACGGCCGAAAAAAGCACCGTCAGCGCGATGTCGTCCCACATCACCGCGACGGTCGTCCCGAGACGCGGCGCCGAGCCGTCGCCGGCGCGCACGAACGTCACCGTTTCGCATCCGGCCGCGATTTCCCACGGGTCTTCGATCGAAAACGTCGCACGCCGCGCACGGATCACGTCCGTTATTAGATAGCAGATAGCGGATAGCAGATAGCAAGCAGGGCCGCGTTTGCTATCTGCTATCTGCTATCCGCCATCCACTCTGGCAGTTCCTATGCAGTCTGCCACCTCGGGGCAATGAGAATGGGTATCGACCTGGAGCTGGACGAGCTGAGGCGTGAATTTCTCGACGAAGCGACCGAGAAGATGCAGGAGATCCAGACCGCGCTCGATACCGGCCACAGCAGCGAGTCCCTCGACCGCCTCGCATACCTCTCGCACCAGCTCAAGGGCGCGGGCGGAAGCTACGGCTACGAAAAGATCTCGTCCGAAGCCGCGGAGATCGAGAAAGCGGCGGAGCGGATCGCCGCGGGTGAAGGGGCGGCGGTCAACGGCTCACTGCAGCAGCACGTCATCAACCTTCGCGCGGAGATCGAGAAGCGGCGTCGTGAGCTGGGTCAGCGCCAGCCCTCGCCGGCCTAGTCGTCCGCTCCAGTCCTTCCGTCCGCCGTTCCGCTTCGACGCGATTCCGTCCTGCACGCTTTGCGCGATAAAGCGCGCGGTCCGCGGCTACCACCATCTCCTTCGGCGAATGAATCCGCGTGCGCGGCACGCTCGCCACTCCGATCGATACCGTGACCGGCAACGGGCCGGCCTGCGTATCCACCGGATGCCCCTCCAGCAGGTGGCGCACCTTCTCGGCGAACGTCAGCGCGTCCTCCAGTCCCGTCTCCGGCATCATCACGGCGAACTCCTCGCCGCCGTAGCGCGCCACGAGATCGGTGCTGCGGACGGACTCACCGAACAACCGCGAGACGCACTTCAGCACCTCGTCGCCGACGGCGTGGCCGTACGTGTCGTTGACCTTCTTGAAGAAATCGATGTCGATCATCGCCAGCGACAGCGGCCGGTTGTAGCGCTTCGATTCGTCGAACGCGCGGGCCAGCTCGTCCTGGAAATAGCGGTGGTTGTAGAGCCGCGTGAGGCCGTCGGTGATCGACAGCAGCTCGAGCCGCTTGTTCGTCTCCAGCAGTTCTTTCTGCAGATCGACGATCCGCTTGCCGGCGCGGATGCGCGCCAGCAGCTCCGGATACTGGAACGGCTTGGTGATGTAGTCGTCGGCGCCGAGCTCCAGCCCTTCGATCTTGTCTTCCTGCTCCGCCTCGCCGGTGAGCATGATGATGTAGCGCGTCCGGAACTCCGGCTTCGACTTCAACTCGTGCGCGAGCATCGCCCCGTCGAGGTCGGGAAGCTTGCGGTCGAGGATGGCCAGGTCCCAGGTCTCGCTCTGCAACGTCTGACGCGCCTCCTCCCCCGTGGTCAGCTCGATCGTTTCGTAGCCCGCGCGATGGAGAAAAAGCCGGACCAGCCTGCGAATGGCCGCGTCGTCATCGACGATGGCGATTTTGAAGGGAGGCATCAGTACGCCTCAGCCGCAAAGATTGTGCCGCTACGTCCGCACGCGCATCGAGATGTCGAGAGCCTTCACCGAATGCGTCAACGCGCCGATCGAGATCCGATCGACACCCGCCTCGGCGTACTCCCTCACGTTCTCCAGCGTGATGCCGCCCGAGGCTTCGAGGAGCACGCGGCCGGCGGTGCGGGCGACCGCCTCGCGGATCTGATCGGGCGTCATGTTGTCGAGCAGGATGAAGTCGGGGCGCTCGGCGAGTGCTTCGTCGAGCTCGCGCATGTCACGCACCTCGACCATGATTTTCTGCACCATCCCGCGCGAACGGATGCGCTCGAGGGCGCCCGCGATCGAGCCGGCGCGGTCGATGTGGTTGTTCTTCACCAGAAACAGGTCGTGCAGCCCGACTCGATGGTTCTCGCCGCCGCCGCATTTCACGGCGTATTTATCGAGGAGGCGCAATCCCGGCGCGGTCTTGCGCGTGTCGTAGATCTTCGCCTTCGTCCCGGCGATGGCGTCGACGTACAACCGCGTCGTCGCGGCGATGCCCGAGGCGCGCTGCATGAAGTTCAGGGCCGTCCGCTCGCCGGAGAGCAGCGCGATCACGGTCGCGCTCACCTCGGCCACCACATCGCCGGGCTGAACTGTCGATCCGTCCTCGAAGTGGCGGATGAACTCGCTCGAGTCATCGAGCTCGGCGAATGTCTCCTCGGCGAACGCCAGTCCGGCCAGAATGCCGGGAGCCTTGATCACGAATGCCGCGTTGCCGCGATCGCGCGGCGTGAAGATCGCTTCGCTGGTGATGTCGGGGAGATCCTCCTCCAGCGCGCGGCGGACGATGGGAGCGATATCGATGCGATCCATGCCGGCGAAATTCTGGCAGCATGCCGGCCGTTTTGCATGAACGAGTTCGTTGACAATTTGGGGGCGCACCGGCTTCGACGGGGACATGTCGGGGTCGTGGTTGCATGCCGAGCTGATTGCCTCGTAAAAACGATCAAACAAAAGTAATCGCGAACAACAGCGAATACGCACTCGCGGCTTAATTGACCGCGACGCTCCTCTGCAGGTTGCTCACGCCTGTGGAACGAGCGTCATGATGTGAGCTAAGGACCGGCGATCGCCTCGCCGCCGGTCACGAAAACTCAGAGGCTGGTCCGCGGTTGTTCCCCGCTCTCCGGGCAGACCGTGGACGAGATACGAAGAGAGAGCTAAGCATGTAGGAGCCAGGCTGCCACTGCTCTCGGACGCGGGTTCAACTCCCGCCGCCTCCACCAACGATTTTTCGCTCCTAAGTCACGCTCGTAGCATGCTTTAGCGATTCTCGAAATTTGAGCGGAACGTCTGTGTGGCCGGAATGTGTGCTTCGTTCAAGTATGACGAACGGAGCGAACATGCTGACCATCTTTCGACGCCACTCCCGTACCTGTCCGCACACCTCCCGTACCTACCGCCGCTGTTCCTGCCACATCCACGTCGAGGGCTCGCTCGGCGGAGAACCGATCCGCAAAGCGCTGGACCTGACTTCATGGACAGCCGCCGTGAAGCTCGTACGCAAGTGGGAAGAAGCCGGCCGCATCGGGGCCGAATCGCAGGTAGTCGCCGGCATCGAGATGGCGGTCGCGAAGTATCTCGACGGCAAGCGAAACAAGAAGCTCGCCGAATCCACCATCTACAAACTCCGGAACATCTTCGAGAAGCAACTGCTCGGATGGGCGAAGGACAAGGGCTATCGGTATCTCCGCGAGCTGACGCCCGAGCGGCTCTCCGACTGGCAGACGACCTGGAAGGATGCGCCGCTCGCCGCCTCGAAGAAGTATCAGCGAGTCGTCGGTTTCTTCTACTTCTGCATCCGCATGAAGTGGATCGAAGAGAACCCGATGAAGGCGATCGATGCGCCGAAGGTCAAGCAATCCCCCACGCTTCCCTTCGAGCAGGCGGAGGTCAACGCGGTCATCTCGGCGTGTGATCGCTTTTCCATCAAAGGTATCTACGGCGAAGACAACCGAAACAGGCTGCGCGCGATGGTGCTTCTGCTCCGGTACTCCGGCCTCCGTATCCGCGATGCGGCGACACTCCGAAGGGAGCGACTGCGCGACGGCAAGCTACTCCTCTACATGCAGAAGACCGGCGTCCCCGTGTTCGTGCCACTGCCGCCCTTCGTCGTCGCGGCGCTCGACGAGACTCCGAACGTTCAGAACGTTCATCCGAGCTACTTCTTCTGGTCCGGCAACGGTCTGCCCAAGACAACGGTTGCCGACTGGCAGCGGTCCCTTCGCAAGCTCTTCGAGATCGCGAACGTGAGCGGCGGCCATGCTCACCGCTTCCGCGACACGTTTGCCGTGGAACTCCTTCTCGCTGGCGTGCCGATCGACCAGGTATCCATCCTCCTCGGCCACTCATCCGTGAAGATTACGGAGAAGAGCTACGCCCCGTGGGTGAAGGCGCGGCAGGAACAGCTTGAGGCCGCGGTCATGAAGGCCTGGCCTGCGGAACCGGCCAACCTTCGGCTGGTGGCGAGCTGACACTGGTACCTACCGCCAGCCGGCCGTAGGACTCCGCTTGGCGCTGGTTGGCATTTCCGGCGGTAACTCTGTAAAGTATTGAAAAGGGTCCTAGATACCAGATGTGCGAGAGGGGTTGACGACGCTAAATAACTATTGCGACAGCCGTATGCCCCCAAAATGACCCCCGCAGAGGTTTCTAGCTAGTCCAGATCGTGGTGCGGATATACGGCTTACCTCCTGACTAACATGTCGATCGACCGTGATGCGGCGGATTGGGAACGAACTTTTCAAGAAGCGCTCATTCGCGCGGTCGGACTACACGGCTCGGCAGATACGCCTGCCGGCATTTTACTGCCCGTCATCCCCACCCGTACTGAGTGGGAAGCGTACCTAGCCGTCGTCAAGACCGACTGGCATCGCTGGCGAGGCTCTATTGACCAGCACCCAGCTTCGCTCTTGGTGCTTTACACCGGCATCGCCTTCTACGAATACGCCGACGGCGCCTTTTGGCCGCAATTCGCCACTTCGGTCGGCACCTCTCCGCTAGCTCCGAACGCCCAACGCGACATCAACAACGCCTTCGCTGCCGCTGCGGCACGCTTCGGTTTGCGTTCCCGTCTCCGTGCTCGTGGCACTGATTTTGTCGGGTCCGCGATTCACTACATCGGCATACCACTCTCCCTTTGGGACGACTTCCTCGCCGTATGCGATTGGGCACTGTGGCAATCGCGGTGGTCGGACCTTTCCGACAGTGAATGGAAGGACTCGGCCACTCGTCGCGCCGGAGGCAAGGCTCGACTCAAAGACTTCCTGATTGATTATCGCCACACAGCGACACAGCTCGTCACCGAGATGCTCTCGGCGCGCCAAATGCTCAGCGAGGATGCGACACTCTCCACTCAGGATATCTCTCAGGCGAGCATTCTACGCAGCGAATACTTCGATGAAGTTCCCGAGACCGCTGAATTCCTGCGCCCCACGGACCCAGGCTCTCTTCTCCAAAATCGCGCTCGGCTCGTCTGGAATCATCAGCGCCGTCAGATATCGTTGCTGCTCCCCGCCGTCTCGAATGACAAATTGCCTGCTCAATGGACTCTCGGTACCCACACGCAGAGTGCCGCAACAACACCTGACGCCCTACTAGTCAACACAGACGCATTCAGCAACCCGCTGCTGCTGCAACTACGTTCTGCTAAAGGCGACGAATTACAACGTATTCGGGGTATCGGGCAATGGGCGCTTTTTGACCTAGAGGCTGGCAACAATCTCGTCAACGTTGCCCGCGATCACCTACAACTGCGAAGCTATTCTTTGGTTTCCAGTCAAGCCTTGCGGATTTCCAGTGAAGGATTCGATCACACCGATCATCCGACGAATGAGCGTCTTACGCTTACTGACGGCTCAACGTGCTTCGTCACCGGCCTCTTTCCCACTGGCAGGTATGCGGAGCTACATATCGACGATGCAAACGGATCTCGACGAACACTACGCTTCAAACCGCGCGCGCGGCTGGATACGCGGTTCTTCCTTGGCTGGGGCCGTAATGCCGCTTACAGCTTTCGCGAACCGGATGGGACGATCGGTCTCGATCATCTCCCGGTGTTATGCGTGAACATTCCGCGAGCCTATTTTCGTGATCCCGCTGCCGAGCTACAACGTTTGTTCCGCGTGACTATCGACGATCGTGACGCCGCTGGGTTTTGGAAGCGTCTGCGAACAGACGAGAACGGCGATTTTTGGCAATGGCGGTGGAGTAGGGCGCCACTCTTAGAATTTCGTAGCACAACGCGTCGCCTCACGAGCCTTTCCGCGCTTGCTGACGTATTTCGCTCGCAGAGTCTTATCGGTATCCACAAGTTTGCGATTCGCGCTCCTGGGCATATGCCTGAACACAGCTTCACCGTTCACATCATAGGACGCTCGGATAAAGCCATCGACCAATGCTGGAAGAATCTTCCAGGAGCACTTCTGCCGCTCTTCCTACTTTGCGGCCGTGAATATGGCCTGCGGTGGGAAGAACTGTTGCTGGCGCGAGAGGTTCTCGCACCTCAGGACGAGTTATCGCATTACATGTTCAGACGATACGCGAAATATTGCGTTTTGCAGCAACAGGGCCTCCGCTGGCGACTCGACCAATCGCGTGCCGACTGGCTCAGTACTTCGCCGACGCACTGCGAGTTGGCCTATTGTGGCGATCCATCGATCCTGTGGGGACTTTACCGGCAGATGATCAGGCGGTCGGTTAAGCTCCCTCCGATCGACGTGGTTGCCAAAAGAGGCGAATTGCCTTATATGAAGATGGTCTGGCCCTCCGACCAACGCGCAGAAATCCAGAGATATCTCGCCGGCAAAAACGTCGTGCGCGGCCTCAAATAGTCAATGGACTCCTTAACCACACGATTCGACAAGCAGGTATTCGAGCCATATCTAGACCTTCTTAAGAGTGGCTACCGCTTTCATGAGCGCTTCGCCCACGCGCGGCAACTGTGGGAGCAAAAACTTGCCGCGGACGAGCTGGTTAATGGACCGTATCTGGAGAAGTCGCAAATCTATGCGCCCGGTGAATCGCTAGACGCATTGCCGTTAAATCAGGGGACCAAAGCGACGATCCGTACACGACTCGGGGGTCGCGAACTCTGGAAACATCAGACCGATGCACTCAAGATGATCCTCGCCGGCGACAATGCCGTCGTTGCCACCGGCACGAGCAGCGGTAAGACGCTCTGCTATCAGATACCAATTTTGGACGACCTCGTTCGTGACCCGTCGCCAGGCCTACGAGCGATCATCATTTATCCGCTAAATGCTCTCGTGAACGATCAACTGACGGAGTGGGAACAGATACTTGCGAACCATCCTGCCATTCGGTTCGCGCGATTCACCGGCCAAACGCCGAATACCCAGACCGACTACCAGGCGGCTCTGCGGCAGTCCTTCCGCGAAGAGCTTGCCGATCGCGGCCTGACGCAACAGGAAGTGCAACGTCGAGTTGAGCAAGAGTTGACAGCTCGGCTGCGCCGAGATGAAAACTCGAACCGTCTCAATCATCGTGAGGCTATCCGCTCTGATCCGCCGCAAGTCCTTATAACGAACTTCTCGATGCTGGAGTACCTACTTGAGCGTCCCGTAGACGCGAGTATCTTTACGAAAGCGCGACTCAAGTTCCTCGTTCTCGATGAGGCTCATGCCTACCGAGGCGTGCAAGCTACCGAGATTGCTTTCCTTATTCGTCGTTTAAGGGATCGACTTGGCGTGCCCAACCTGACGTGCATCGCCACTTCTGCCACACTGGGTAAACGGGGTGACACGGGTAGCGAAGAGAAAGTTCGGCGCTTCGCCTCCGAATTGTTCGGCACGGACTTTCTAGCTCCAAACCCCATCTATGGTACCGCCGCCGACCCTTCTCTCCTTGCACCTTCGTTTCAACCATCGGCGACCCAATACGAAGCGGTGTTGCAAGCGCTTCGAGGGGACCCGCAGGCCGACATTCGTCACCTCATCGGAGCGGCTGCGCTCCCAACGGCACACCTCGCCGATATTTTGACTCACGACGAGAACCTCTTTCGCCTGCGCAAGGACATTCTCACGCGTCCGACGCTACTCCGCGACGCTGCTGCGGCGCTGTGGCCTAGCGACCCGGCTGCAGTCGATGGCCTCGAAGCCCTCCTCGAGATCGTCTCTCATGCGAAGGCTGACCAGACCCATGAGGACTTGCTCCCCACTCGCCTGCACTATTTCGTTCGTGCCCAAGACGGCTTGCACATCTGTCTACACCGGCAGTGCCCTGGCCGCCTTAATGGTGCGCCGATGTTTTTCGTCTCACGCAAGAGCGCTCCCACTGTTCCCGAGGGAGACTGCCCGGACTGTCACGCTGTTCAACGAAAGTCCAAACTCGTTGAGGTAGTGAGCTGCCGTAAATGCGGTTATCTATTCGGAGCACTTCAAGACCTTGGCCCACGTCGCGCCCAAAGCCTCTCGGTGACTGATGAAGAGCGGCCCTATTTCGACTCGTTCTCGACGGAACTTGGTTGGATAGGCGACGCGTATTGGACCTACTTTGGGGTGGACGACGATTTGCCGTATCCCGACCGGCCAGCCCCTGACGATGATGATGACCGCTCGGACTTACTCGCGAACCCGGATCGACTCACGTTTTGCGTGGTCTGCGGCAAAAAGAACGACAACGGTGTCGGCGACAACTGCTCGTGCGAGCATCCCCACCTCCGCAACATTCTCATTTTCCATCGGCAGTGCTCCCATTCAGGCAAAGCCAAGGACTATGACAACCTCTACCGCCAAGAGAAATCGTTGCTCGCGTCCTGCCCGAACTGCGGCGCACGAAACGGCTCTGGCATCGAACCGTTACACCGATTTCAGGAATCGGACGATGAGATGGGGCTCGCAATGGCGATTCCCCTCGCCCACTTCGATGTGAGTCCCAAAGCCGGTACGGTTGCCGCACCACGCAAACTGCTCTGCTTCACAGATCATCGGCAGCGCGCGGCTGCCTTCCCTTCGTTGTTGGAAGAAGAGACGTTTCCTCATGACCTTGGCCGAAAGATAGTTCAGATCACCACCCAGAACGGCGCGCCTCTCGACTTGATCTCGCTCGGCGAGAGGTTGGCAGACACGGAGGAACAGGATGCAACGTTTTTTCTCCCGGTCTCCCGATATCGCGACGAAGAAGTCACCGCGAAGGACCGTCGCAATCTCTGGTTAGCTGAGACACTTGCATACTTCGGTATCCCAGATTCCGCGCGCGAATCAGCCGAAGACTTCGGCTTGGTCGCGATTCAATACCGCGTGACTGAGTCTGAGAAGGTTGCGTTCCGCCGATTACTTGCAGGAACCAACGCTTCACCTGCTGACGCCGATGCGCTCCTGCAGATTCTTCTCGGCTACATGCGCCAACGCAAAGCGTTCACGCTACCAAAGGGCCGCGTTGAGCCTGACGATCCGGCATTCGGTAGAGTGCTCGCCGAGATCGCATACGTTGAGCGCCGTGAAGGTATTATCAACACTAACGGTTGGCTTCCACGACGTAACAAGGACGGAACGGTCACCTCCGACAACATCATCACTGACTACCTTCGGCGATCGCTGTCACTTTCCGCCAACGACGCAACGAATCTCGCGGCTCGAATTTGGCAGTTTCTCACGTCCGGTGCCTTACTCATCGAGAAGCGCGCGCGATGGCAGCTCGATCACGAACGACTTTTCGTCACAGCGTCGCCAACGCGATTTGTCTGCAATCGTTGTGGTCTCGTCTCAACTTACACAGTTCGTTCCTGTTGCTCTCGCAAGGCTTGTACCGGGCGCATGGAACCGAAAGCTTTTGATCCCTTCACGGCCGGCGTCATAGGGCGTTGGGTGTCAGGCCACGGTTCACCTGCTTTCTCTACTCTCAAATCCGAAGAGCACACCGCTCAGATTAACAAGAACCTCGCCAAACAGATCGAAGAACGTTTTCGCGCCAGCGATCGTCGAGCGGCAGATGAAGAGCCGCGCATCGATGGCGTGAATCTTCTTAGCAGCACGACGACTTTCGAGATGGGGATCAATATCGGCGATCTTCAAAAGGTGTTGCTTCGCAACGCACCGCCGTCCAGCGCTAGCTACGTCCAACGCGTCGGTCGCGCCGGCCGTGGTTCTGACAAGAATTCTGTCTGCGTTACCCTCTGCCGTCGTACCAAATACGATGCAGACGCTTGGAACGATCCACCCCGCATCATGTCTGGTGATGTCCGCACGCCTACCGTATTTACACGGAATCATGTTATCGCGCAACGTCATTTCAACGCCGTCGCCTTCGCCAAGTTCTTGCGAATTCGCCTTGGTGACGATCAGCTCCTTGGCCCCATCACGCAGCAGATCAGGCTAGAGAGCTTCATCACGCCTGACGCCCGTCGCGGCATACCCGAAACTTGGCTTCGTGTCCGACCAACCAACCTCTACCTCGACTTCACTGCATGGCTGAACAATCAGCAAGAGAGTGACATCTTTCTATCATCTGCGGGCAAATCTGTCGTCAGTGGCGTAACTGCCTTCAGCGTTGGAGTTCGCGTCGCCGCTGACCAATACGAAAGTGTACTTGATAACATTTCTGACGAACTTGCGGCGCTGATGTTGGAACGGAAAAAGCTGTACGACCGCGGAGCGCCGATCGGCGATATCGAACATGCCGTAAAGAACCTCTTAGGCAGCGATGTCATTGGTGTCCTCGCCAAACGGGGCTTCCTACCACGCTACGCGTTCCCGCTTGACGTTGTGGCGCTCGAAACGGGCCGAACCCGATGGTCTCGCGACGTGGATGTTGAACTCTCACGTGACCGCGGCTTGGCGATCGCTGAGTTTGCGCCAGGAGCACAAGTCATAGCGCACAAGAAGGTATTCACGAGCGCCGGTCTTTATATCGTTGGCAAAATGGACCGTCCGAAAAGAGAATGGTATTCCGTCTGCACGAGTTGTAAGCAGATTCGCACGGGTGAGATTCAAGATTCTCTGACCGGTCCCTGTGCCGTGTGCAACAAATCGATCACGTCCTCCGACGTACGGGCTTACGTGTCGCCATCCGCATTCAGCGTGCGCCTGCAAGATAAGGGGCCCGTTCGCTACCGCCGAAGCACGTTGATCCGTCAGCGTCAGTCGCTGACACACTTCATCGACCACGTTGATGAGCAAAGTTTTTCGGACCACCAATCCTTTCGGCTCGCCTTGAAAGAGGCAGGCACTCTATTCCGATACAATCTCGGTCCCGAGGCGAAGGGATTCATGCTATGCCCCGACTGCGGATGTAGTGAGCCGCTCCGGAGCTACAAAGCCGGTAAGCCTCATCAGCGGCTGCGACCAATCGCTGGAAGTACCAACTGCAACAATGATCAGCCGTGGACGCGGCCGCTCGCCTATGGGCATCGATTCCAGAGTTACTGTCTTATCGCTCGACCGCTTTCGCCAGCGCAATCCGTCGAATCGCTCGCGTATGCCCTGCAGCGAGGTCTCTGTCACGCTTCGGACCTCGAATTGGCGGACATCGGCGTTTCGTGGCGGTGGTTTGCAAACGACGACACGCAGGTAGGCTACGAGATTGTTCTATACGACCAAGCACCAGGCGGTGCGGGCTTCGTTCAGGAAGCGTTTAACGCCTGGCACGATGTAATCGAAGCAGCCAAACGCTGCTGCGAGGATTGTGCGTGTGAGCGCGCTTGCTACGATTGCCTCAAGAGCTACAGCAATCAGGCGCAGCATGATGTCTTGGACAGGCACGCCGTGTCCCTATGATTTCCGGCGCCATGCGGACGACCAGAACGGCCTGCCGATGTTGGCGGCCGACCCGGCGGTTTCGAGGTGTCGCGACGGGTGTGTGAGCCCTCGAAAGCTCCGACATCCGACGGACACTCCGCTTCCGATGGATCGACCCGAAGACAGTTCTCTTTCGTAGCTCTGCAACGAGACGTTCCGGTCGGCGTGTCAGTTAATTCCGTCTTGACTCCCATCCTTCCAGCCGCTATTCTCCCGCCCCTCTTCCCAGCAAGATTCAGCAAATCGATACTCGAACTATGCGACGCAGAGCGGTTGCTGCGCCCGAACCGACTCTGTCTAACGATTCATGAGGTGATGATGCGTCTCTCCCGGCTCCTACTGGTGACCACAGTTCTGACCTCTCCGCTGTTCGCCGCAAAACCCGGGCCGGCGGTGCCGCCGCCCACGCCGATTTACGCGAATTTGTACACGTTCAGCGACGTCACCGACACGTATCCTGCATCCATTTCGGTTCCGCAGGATGGCGCGTGGTTCTACGGCTCGGCCACGTTCGGTGGACAGCAGTACATGGATTGCAGTCACCACTACGAAGTCGATCTCACTCCATCCTCGCTGTCACCCGACTACTCCCCGTTCCTCAAAGTCGGGTACGTCAGCGGGATCGACACGCCCTGCGTGTTCAGCAACTATTGCTACAGTTGCTCGATGAACTTCGGCGGATTCAAGCCGAAGACCTATTTCACCTCATCGAATGGTCCCGGCTGGCTGCCTGCCGGCAGCGGACTCGCCACGTTGCGTACCCTGAATGACGGCTCTCTGAGCGATCGGGTGAGCCTCACGCTCTACCAGGTGAACGCGAACGACCTCCAGGGCATGACCGTGTTCGAACCGATGGCGAACGACAATCCGGCGCCTGCCGATCAGACGGAGATCGAAAGCCGCGCCTACATCGCCGCAAGTGACGACAAGCTGCCGCTCGTCACCGAATTCACGTATGGCTCGTACGGCGTCTTTCCCGCGCCGCTCAGCGCGACGTTTTCAGCTACGTGGGATATCGGCGAGACGGCAGGAGTTCAGGTGACAAATCCCTATGGTCATCCTGGATACGGCATTCTTCTCATCGATATCCCGAAGATGAAAACCGGCAATCACAAGGTCACGGTCTCAGCCACGCTTCCGAGCGGAAAGACCTTCACCGCTTCGCCATATCAAGTTTTCGTGTACAACGCGGCGATCGAGGCGGTCGTCGGTGGAACTGTCCTACCAGAGCCGGTGACCTTCACACGCGGCAATACGGTCACGTTCCGCGTGCGGCAGCAGGACGCGAAGGGAAAGCCGACTGGCAGTTCCGCAATCTGAATCCGACGACGCCGATCACCGTGAATGGCGGCGATCAGACCGGCTTCGCCGCCGACAGCACGGAATGGACGGGGACGACGGTAGCTCCCGGCCTTGTACAGGTTTCCCTCACGATTCAGACGGGGAAGCTCGCCCGTACAAGCCATAAAGCGCTCATCGTCTTCGCCAATGCAAGAGCCAGAACCGACGCTCAATGGACGACCAACCGCAGCATTTGCGACGACTGTTTCGATGATCTTGCCGTCAAGAATGGCGGCCACCTCCCTCAAGCGGTCGTGTTCCCGTCCTACGTCAACTACCTGTCCACGAAGAACTTCCCGGCTCAACCGAACGGCGCAATCTGCCTCGGCCTCACGGGCGAGCGAATCGGATACGAGTCCGGTATCCTCGACAAGGACAATCAGTTCGCGCTCGAGCCGCATACGCTTCTGAAGCCCCTTCCGCTCTATCGCCCTCTCGACCCGAAGAACGATCCTGCCGAATGGCCGGGCCGCTTCACCGTGAGCAACATCACGAGCGGCCCGAATCGCACCTACTGGTATGTCACGTCGCAGAGATACCACACAGAGTGGGCGTACGCGGTGAACGCGTTCATCAGACCCGGTTCCGCTCCCGGCGCCGATCCCGCGAACTACACTCATTGGAAGTACGATCCGAACTGCGGCACACCGACGGCTGTCGCGTGTTACACGAACGAGTCACTTGCGTCCTGCTGGACCGCAAGAACGAGTCTGTCGTTTCTCGACGCTGCGAGTCAGAAGATCAACCCGAATACGGGACAGCCCTATGACATGGCTAGGCTGCTCACGAACGTGAAGACGCACGAGAAAGGCTTCCACTGGCAGCTTGCTCTCGTCGATTACATCAATGGCAAGAAGACGACGTACGACATCGGAACGATCCTCGAGGGTCTCGCCGTCGTCGGTCCCAACGAGGCGTCCGTCAAAGCTTTCATCGACAAACTCGTTCTCGATATGAACACCGCATACGCGAATGATCCCCTGGGTGGCGGCAACGAGCGCGTCGATCCGCCCGGCGACATGCCATACGTCGATGACACCAACGGATGCGTGCTGTTCCCGTAGAATAAGTGAGGAATTCATGACCAGATCGATCCCACGCTTCTTTCTCTTGCTTTGCTTCGCCGCGCTTCCGGCCGCTGCGCAGCCTGTGAAGGCTTTTGTTGACGGCAAGGTGCTCCAACCCGACGAACCGAGAACGGCGCTCGCCACCGCGTGTGACGGCGAGTGGCTCAACGTCCGCCGCGCCATCCTGAGCGGAGGGAAGCTGGACGCCCAGCTCCGCACGCCCGCGGGTCAGCAGCGCGCCCTCTGCCTCCTTCGCGCTATCGACGAACAACCGAAGGCCGATATGCTGCTCGTGCAGGGCGATGTCGATGAATTCGTTGCCGCCTACGGCATCGAATCGCTCGACTTCTTCGCCGCTCACGCCGACGAGATGTCAGCGCGCGTTTCCCGCGCCACCTGGAACGCGTTGCTTGGGTACGCGCAGCCGGATGCGATGACGCGCTATTTCGCACGCCACCGGCAGACGATGTCGCTGCCTGCGCATGGCGGCTCCGGCGCGGTCGGCTTCTACCAGCCGCTCCTCGCGGGACGGTGCATGGAAAGCGTGTGCAGTCCGCGTCTGAACGAGAGCCTTCAGACGGTTACCCGCAACCTCGACGTTGTCGATGCCGAACTGAGGGCAGCCGAGTCCGCAGCTCCGGAGTCCGCTTCGTCGCCGTCCGTTGCTCGCAACGAACAGATTCATTCCCTCGCACGCGAACTGCGCGCAAAGGTCGCGCGTATTCAGCGTGGCGATGCGGCGCTTGTCGTCGACCAGCAGAAGTAATCGCCCGAAACAGAATCGTTCTCAACTCCTCCTCGTCGACGGAGGAGTTGAGACGTTCATTCGTCCGCTGACGATAGACAGTCCTCGTTGAAGACCTCGAAGTCGAGGTCGAACAACTCACCGATGTGCACCCGCGAGCCGACGATGTCGCTCATCCCACCGGCGATCCACTTCATCATGCCGAGCGTCGGATCGCTCGCTCCCCGGCGGAGTGCTGCGAGATACGTCCTGCTCACGCCTGATGCTTCCGATAACGCGACGTTCGTCACATCGTGCATCTCCATGAATAGAGCGAGTCGCGTGCGCGGCGAGCGACGCTTGCGACCGCGCCGGTGGTTGGTACCAGACGCGATGCGACGCTCAGTCACCGAGATCGAATACATCGCGTGCCTCGATGTGCTCCCGTGTCAGTCGCCGCAGCGCCGCGACGATCGCCGCGATGCACCTGCGGGTCGGTTCCATGCGGCCCATACGGACGCGAAGGAGGTGCTGGCGCGAGTAGCCCGATTCGCGCGCGAGGTGTGCCGGCTTCACGCCGCGGGCCTTCAGATAGCGTTCGAGTCTGGTCGGCTTGTCCACGCGCTCGATCCTCGGACCGGCTCGGATAGGCGTCAAACCGATTGCACAGCCTGTATGTGCAGATATGTTTGAACTGCACCAACTTCAGGGCAGTTTCCTCGTAGCAAAAACCCGCCGCTTGTGGCGACGGGGTACTGCATGTGTTGGCTTCTCCACACGTGCTTTTCGGTTTTCCTCCCTATCTCTTCAGCACCATCCTCCTATGCTAAAGGTTCACTTCTCAGGGAGCCGCGCGGCTCCGGCCTTGTGGGGACCTCCGCGGTCGAATTCTCCTTTCCGGCGTCCTCGATGATGCGGGCGATGACCGCGCGGGCGCCTTTTCTGTAGACCGTGACGCAGAGGAGCGCGCCATCTTCGTAGACCGCCCAGTGGCGGCCGTACCGCTCGATCTCGAATTCCATCGGCGGCCTCAGTTCTCGAAGCGGGCGAGGAATCCGGCGAGCTTGGCCGTGGCCTTGAGCTGCGGGATTGGATCGAGCTCCTTGAAGGCAGAGGTGAAGGCGTTCTGTAGGCTCCACATCGTGCGCGGCTCAAATTCGGGATAGGCCGGCGCGAAGTAGTGTTGATGAACGACCTTCGCGAGATGCTTCGGGATCGGCATACCGTCCTCGATGAAGGCGCCGTAGATCACGTTCCGGGCGATCGAGTCGGTGAGGCTGTGCTCCCGCCAGGCGTCGATCTGCCGGCCCATCGGCGCGAAGCCGCGCTGCATCCGTTCGACGCCTAAGGCGATTGCGTCGGCGAGGTCGAAGTGCTTCGTATGCTTCCGCGCGAGGACCGCCTGGAAGTCGCCGTTGAACATCAGGTTGTCGCAGACGAAGACTCGGAACCCCACCGTGATCGCGAGGCTGAAGGTCTTGTCGTGCGAATTGCGGATGCCGAGGGCGAGGCGGACGCCGGAGTGCTCGACGTTCACGGTCATGACGCCGAACATCCGCATGGAGTCGGGGGTGAGCGCGTACTCGTCCTTCACGACTTCGATGTTCCGGTAGCCGAGGCTCTGCACGAGCGCGGTCACGATATCGGCATGCGGGATCGGGACGTGCGTGTTCGTCGCTTCGGGGATCGGGAGCCCGAGGAGCTCCTGACGCCCGACGAGCTGGGAGCGCGAATGGCAAAGTGTTGCCTGTGGCTGAATGATCTCTGGTGGTTCCGGTGCGATGACCGTCATCGTGTGATTCCTTTCTCTCTGTTCGCGCACCTCACCGCTCGGAAGGCAGGAGGAGCGTTTCGTCTTCGAGGTAGAGCGTTACTTCATCGAGTGGGAATGGACTGAAGAGCTGCATCTCCTCACGGAACGCCACGTCCTTCTTCGTGCGGCTGCAGGTGATCTCCGCGGTGAGCGGGCCGATAACGCGCAGCGCCCATATCTGGAGGTCGCGCAGGTGGCGGTCTTTCCTGACGTGCTTCTGGTGCGCCGCGATGTGGTCGAGGAGCCATTCGGCGCCGGCGTGCTCGGCTAGGAAGGCGACGCCGTCCGTGTAGTGGAAGGCGCCGCTCCAGTGCCGATAGAGGTTCCGGATGCGGGTGAACTTCGCGAGAGCGGCTTTGAGCTTGTCGCTATCCATCGCGGCACCTCCGCCATGGACGGAGCTCCGCCACGCCCTTCGTTCGAGGGGCCATCGATTTCCTCCTTCGGGTCGGTTAACGGGAAAGCGCGGTCAGGCAGTTGAGGCAGGTCTTGAGGCGCAGGCGCAAGAGAAGGTCGGGCGGGACAGGTTCGGTCGCGCCGCAGCGGTCGCAGGCGAGCTGCTTCGCGTTCCACGGGATACGGATCAGTTCCGCGCGGATCTTCCGCGGAGCGCGCTTGCGTTTCTTCGCGGCCATGAATCGGCCTTCAGAAACAGCATTCGCCTGCGGCCGTGAGCACCCAGCGGAGGCAGTCCGGACAGACCACCGGATCGATCTGCCAGCCATTGTCGTAGGCAGAGTCTTCCGGTTCGGTCCTGCCACAATCGACGCACTTCACAGTCTCTACGAAGTCGGCTCGGATCTCTTCGCCGAGATCCTTGCCGCTCTTGAAGGCCGAGCGTTCGGGTTGGTGCGGCGACGGATCACCGCCGGTGAGAAGTGGCACTGCACGGAGGCGGACCGGAACTGTTTCGGACGAGAGATTTGTAAGGGCAAAGCTTGCGCTGGACACGTGTGTCGTTCTCCTTTCGTATGTTGTTGGGAAGATGCTGAGGAGAAGACTACCCGCGCGTCAGGCAGGCGCCGAGGCAAGAGAAGTACCGTCTGGCGGTACTGCGTCGCTTGTACCGAACGCATGGACAACGAGCGCCACCGTGCCGAAGATCCTTTCGCGTGGCACCTCGCGCCGATAGACCTTCCTCGGCGGCGGGACAATCGGCGCAAGGTCGGGAAAGAGCTTCGCCAATTCCGCACCGACCGCTTGCTTGCGCGTGATTCCGCGCTTTTCCCATGCGTCTCTCACTTCGCGACGGGAGACTTTGACTATCGCGAGCCCGCGTCCCATAGCATGCGCCGTCAGGTCGCGGAGAAGCTTCCGCATGCGTGGGCGGCGCTCTGACTTCGATGCATCTCCATCTTCGATCACGATCGCTTCCGCGCCGTAGTCATCGATCAGTCGGTCGAGCACATGGAGCTCGTTCCCGTCGTCGCGTGAGGTGCCCCAGTCGGCGATCGCGCCGTCCTCGAAAAACGCGAACGCTACGCCGTCATGCGTGGGATCGATACCGACAATAGGGCGCAGGTCGCGAAGGAGCGTCATGCGGCGATTTTTTCGAGCGACCTTGTTCGCCGGAGACGCCGTATCGGGGGAACGGCGGCGTTGTCTTCCGCAAGCTTCCTGGCGCGTCTTCGTACGTCCTCGCGCACCCTCGCAAACGATCCGCTGAAGAGCTCCGCCACCGGCTTTCCGTAAATCGCTTCAAAGGCGAGTGCGGTCTCGAGCGGAGGCAGTGCTTGCTGCTGCTCATAGCGGGAGATCTTCGACTTCCACGCCGCCCCGAGAAGCGCGCAAATATCCGCCTGTGAGTAGGCGTGACGCCGGCGTTCTTTTCGTAGGTGATGGGCGACGTTTTGAGGCATGGAAATACAGCGTAGAGGCGAGCGTCTGCTCTGCCGAGGCAAGCGAAATACCGTAGAACCGTACTTTTTTCATCGTTGGATTGCGGCAGGCCTATAGAAAACGCCCCGAAGTTGTTCAGAACGGAGCGTGCGCTGCCAATTGTGGGAACGCTTTATATAAACATATCTACTTATTTCCGTCAAGAGGCCAACTGGCTCGTTTTGTGGCCGCGCACCATCGGCCGTCGCGGAAAGCGCATAGTGCCGTGCGGCCGCCTCGTCAAGTCCTCCACCACCCAGCCGACTTGACGAGACGTCCGCCCGGCACTTTGATAACTGTGTAGCGACGGCCGATGGAGCGACGTGCTCCGGCCTCTGGAGCTTCTCGTTCCACCAGCCGTCCTGTCCTTCTATCCGAGCGACTCCATCTTCAATCCGCCAGTCTGCGATGTCTTCTTGGGAACGGGCCGGCGTTCGTTGCGATCGAGCGAGATCGTCTTCCCGGTGAACGCCTCGACGGATTGCCCGCCGACGAGCGGGCGTATCCAGAACATCCGGTTCGGAAGGAGGGTGAGCTCGTACGGCTCCAAATCCGGGAGCAGTTCCTTGACGAGCTTGGTGGCATCCATCGCGCCGACGCGGAAGACGAGGAGGGTGCCGACGTTCCCGAGGATGGCGCTCCGCACTTCGGCGTCAATCTGATCGAGGAATTGGTTCGCGAGCACGAGTCCGACGCCGTACTTGCGTAGCTCGGCGAGCATGTTCACGAGAGACAGGGTGGTGAAGGTTTGGAACTCGTCGAGGTAGATGAAGAAGTCGCGTCGCGCTATCTGCGGGGTGTCGGCGCGGGCGAGACCGGAAAGACCGAGCATCGTGACGAGGAGTCCTCCGAAAAGCATGGCCGGAGCCTCGCCGATCTTGCCCTTCGCGAGGTTCACGAGAAGGACTTTGCCGCTGTCCATCGCTTCGCGTGGATTGAAGGTGCTCTTCGGGATCGTGAGGATACGGGAGACGAAGGGGTCGACAAGGAGACTCCCCAGCTTGTTTTCTATCGGAGTGATCGCTGAAGCGCGCTCACGCCCGAACTTCTCGAATTCGATGGTCCAGAAGCGATTCACCTGTTCATTGGTGACCCGCTCCGCTGCCTCCTTGCGGAACTCCTTCTCATGGAAGAGCCGCACGACATCCGCGAGCGTGGCTTGAGGTTGTTCGAGGAGAAGGAGGAGCGCGCTGCGGAGAATGTATTCGAGCCGCACGCCCCAGGCATCATCAAAGAGTTTTTTCAGCGCTTCGACGATGCCGTTCGCGGCGAGCGAACGACGGAGCGGCGGCACGCCTTCCAAGGGGTTGAACCCGAAGGGCTGATCGGGATCGGGCACATTGAGGTAAATCAAGTCCTGCCGCCGCGAATCGGGGATCCAGTCGTAGAGCCGTTCTGCCAGGTCGCCGTGGGGGTCGAAGAGGGCAAGTCCGTTTCCGGCTAAGACGTCCTGCCGGATCATGCCTTCGAGAAGCGAGGACTTGCCCGTGCCGGTCTTCCCGATCACGTACATGTGCGCGCGCCGATCACCGGGCCAGAGGCCGAAAGGCTTGTCCATGTCGCGCCAGTTCGTGCGGCCGACGAAGATGAGATTGTCCGGCATCACGCCGCTTCATCCTGAGTTGCCGGCTCGACCGCGGCCGGTTCGGTCTCACTCGATTCGATTCCGTAGCGCGCATAGAGCGATTTGAGGCGCGCAACGTCTTCGGGCCGCAGCGTGAAGACTCCCGTCGAACGCGTCGGATGTAGCCCCAGACGCCGCCGGATCACGGAGCCGATCCAGCGCGGCGTGATGCGCCGTTCGTATTCGCTGCCGAAGCGCGCGAGGAACTCTTCCGTGATGTCCTGAACCGCGAGCCTTGCCTCGGGATCGCGCGCCATCCGGTCGCGGATCACCTGAAGCACCTGCGCCTCGGCGCTCTCCAAGCGGTCCTCCACGAGCTCCTCGTTCTGCTTCCGGAGCACGGCGATGACTCTCTCCCGCGCAGACACATCGCTGATCACCGAGACGAGAGGCCCGAAAATTTGCTGCAGCCTCGGCTCGAGATCGCGAGCGCCCGCGCGGGTTTCCGCCCGCGCGTTCTTGAAGTGCCGGAGGCGATAGAGCAGGAGCTGGTTGCGGATCGATCGGGCCTCCTCGTGGAAGCGCTCGTCGAGGTTGAGCGGGATCTCGCTCCGTATCGCGCCGCCGCGCATGTCCTCCGTGACGCAGCGGCTTTCTAGGGCCCGGTCCTGGAAGAAGCCGCGTGTCGCAACGATCTTCGGGCCGAAGACGTGGTAGGCCCGCGGGTCGAATTCTTTCTTCGGGGAGACTTCCGTTCTGAGGAGGGGAAAGCCTCTGGCGTTCCCGTGGTTCAGCAGCTTCACAATCTCGCTTTTCTCGTCGGAATAGCGGAAGTCTCCCTCGTCGAGGATGAGCGTCCCGCGGAAGGCGTCGATGAGGCGGAAGAGCGGCGAGACAGTCGACGCGGCGGAGGCGAAGATCGGGAAGCGGCAGAGCGACCCGACGGTGAGGAGGAACCGCGTCTTCCCGGTGCCATAGCCGCCGCGAATCCGGACATAGGGAACTTCGTGGAAGGCGTCGTAAATCCACGTGAAGAGGATGTAGTAGATCGCCACCGTCTCAAAGTCTTCTGAGACTTCCACATACTTCCTGACGAAGTCCCTCACCCGCGAGACGAGCGCCGTCTCGTCGCCATACTCTTCCGGCTCTGACGCGAAAAGCACGACATTGTGCTTTACGAGGTTGTTCGTCGCCGAGTACGGAACGAGGCGCTCGTTCGGTGAGAGAAGGATGGTCTCTTCATATCCCCACGCCTCGCCGGTGCCGCAGACGAACTGCGTCTTGCAGGCTCGCGGGTCATAGACCATCTCCACCAATTGCCCGTCAGGAAGGACGGCCGAGGCGGTCGGTATAGGGATGGCTTTCTTCTCCGTCTCCTTCCTTTCCTCAGGCAGCGCCATAGATTTCGCCAGTGAACTCGAAACGCTCCAGCGCTTCGAGCGCCTGCCGGAAGGTCATCGACTCTTTGTCGGTCAGGAATCTGATCGCGTCGCCGTTGGCGCCGCAGCCGAAGCAGTAATACGTGTCGGTTTTGGGATAGACGGTGAGGGAAGGCCTCTCGTCATCGTGGAAGGGACAGTGCGCGACAAGCCGTCCGCCCTCAGCTTGGAGTCGCGTGTACTGGCTTACGACCTCGTGAAGGCGGACGGCTTTCTTCGCCCGCTCCGCGCGGCGTCGGAGTGCGCTGTCGCCGGGCCGGAACTCTCGGATCGGAAGAGGCGGCTCATCGTCTTCGTCGTCTCCTGCAGGAGCCGCGGCCGTCGCGAGCACGATCTCGAAATCCACTTTCGTCCTACCAAGGCGCACGAAGAAGTCCGTGATGTCTTTCGCTTCCGCGGGGAGCGTTGCGATGCGCGCGAACGGCAGGACGGACCGCATCGTCGCTGCGGCATCCGCCCACTCGCGGCTGAAGCAGATGTAGACGTGCCGGACAGTCGCGAAGTACGGTGCCCATTCGTCGAGGAAGCAGTCCGGGCCGCCCGTCGAGGTCACGGCGGGGATGCCGTTTGCCTCAAGCACGAGCCGGTCGAATTCGTTGTCGCAGATCACGACACGGCGAGGATTCTTCGCCAGCGTTTCCAACCCGTAGAGCTCCGGCTTCGCGCCTTCGTCGGTAGCCGTCACCGGATTTTCGTGTTTGTCTTCGGGCCGTGTCGCATAGCGGAAGCCAAGCACCTCGCTCGGTTTTGCTCCGAAGATCGGAATGGTGATCCGACCGCCATCCCAACCGAGCAGCTTCTGTTCTATGAGCGTCGCCGGAATGCCGCGACCTTTGAGGTAGCTCCGGATGTCCTCCGGCAGGAAGCGGTGATACCGCTCCGCGCGAACGCGCGGCCAGTTGATGAGAGTGAACATGCGCCTCAGGGTAATCGCCGAAGAAGTCGCTGCCGAGGCAAGAGCAGTATCGCGTGCTCGTATGTCCACTTGCCTCGACCGACTCCAAATCCGTTGCTAGGGTTGGTGCCCATGCAGAACGACGCGCAAGGCAGCCTTCGCGGTTCTTTACCGCACCTCAATGACGAAGAATTCAATGCCGTGCACGAGGCGCTGCGGCGGTACGCGCGCTTGGCCACCGACATCGTGAAAGCCCAATCCAGTCGAAGCGATGGCGTTTTGACGACTTCGCCGGAGAGAGTTAGGGTTTCTGGCGGGGAGGTCGACCCCGGAACATTAATAACGACACGAGAATGAAGCGACTATTCGCTTACATCCGTGTCTCTACTGGCAGGCAGGCAACAGGCGTCTCGCTTGTCGAGCAGCGCGCGATTATCGAGCAATATGCGGTGCGGATCGGGGCGGAAATCGTCGAGTGGTTCACGGAAACCCGCACCGCCGCGAAGTCTGGCCGTCCGGAATTCACCCGCATGGTGAGACTCCTTCGGACAGGCAAGGCGGAAGGCGTCGTAATCCACAAGCTCGATCGCGGCACGCGCAATTACCGCGACTGGGCCGAAATCGACGAACTTCTGGAACAGGGCATCAACGTCTTCATCGCGAACGACAATTTGGACCTGCGTTCCCGCGGCGGCCGGCTCGCGGCCGATGTCCAGGTAGCTGTTGCGGTGGACTACATCCGCAATCTCCGCGAAGAGGCGCTCAAGGGCATCCATGGCCGGCTGACGCAAGGCATCCTTCCGAACGCGGCATCAATCGGATACCTCGATTGCGGCAAGGGCAAGCCGAAAGCGATCGATCGGATAAAAGGGCCGCTCGTCGCGCGTCTCTTCGAAATGTATGCGACAGGCGCCTACACGCTGCGGCAACTTACCGCAGAGGCGGAGCGGATCGGCCTGAGGAACAAGGGGGGTCATCCTCTCGTCCTGAAGGTGATCCACGGCATGCTCCGCAACCCCTTTTACGCGGGCGTGATCCGGTCACGGCGGTTCGGTCTCTTCTCCGGCGCGCACACGCCACTGGTGAGCCAGGCGCTCTTTGATCGGGTTCAGGCAGTCCTCGCCGGCAAGTTCGTCCGCCGGACGCGCCATCACGACTTTCTCTTCAGGCGACTGATCCGCTGCAGGACATGCGGGCGGTCGCTCATCGGGTCTTTGGCCAAAGGACGCGCCTACTATCGCTGCTCGACGTACGAGTGTCCGACGACGTCGCTGCGGGAGGATGCGATCGACAGCGCGATCCGCGCAGAGCTGCGCCGCATTACCCTGAACGCAGACGAAGCAGCAGTCCTTGAACAGGAGATCGTTACGTACTTCGACGACGATGCTTCGGTGCGCGAAGCGAGACGTGCGACAGTCACGGAATCGCTCGCAGCGACCAACGCCCGAGCATCTCGCCTCACCGATCTACTCCTCGACGGAAAGATCGAAGCCTCGACGCACGACGAGAAACGAGCGGCTTTACTCCTGGAGCGGCGGCGCTTGGAGCAGGACCTCGTGTCTATCGAGGCGGGAGACTCCGATCTGAAGGCAAGAACGCTGCAGATTGTCGAACTGGCGCGAACGCCGGAAACGCTGTACGAATCGGCCGGTCCGTCTCAGAAGCGCCAACTCCTCGAAATCGTGATGTCGAACTGCGTAGCAAACGGCAAAACGCTTGATTTGATGCTGCGCGAACCGTTTGCCATGTTCGCGAAAAGGGATGATAAGGGAATCTGTAGACAGCGTTACCACACGGATCGAACTTTCTCTGCTGAAACCCTGATCCTCGTAGTTTCTGAGCTTCCAGAGCAATTGGCTCGTGCCCTCGAGTCTATCAAGCCGCGGCCGGAGGTAAAGCCCGCTGAATCTGTCTAGCCATCCAGAGGCACCGAAAGTGGTTCACCAACACCCCTCGCGGCGTGTTTTGGTTCGTACAACGTCCACAATGTCCCCAATGTCCGGTTTGGCACGGCGGACCTCTCTTCAGCCGTTCTTCGATACAGCCTGCGTAAGTTCCGCCGGACGGTACCTAAGCTACCTTCCCCTGTCTCGCGTACGCAGGCACAGGTCCCTCATGTCGCTCCGTTCCCTTGCGGATTTCTTCGTCTGCATCCGAGTCTGAACGGTCAAACAAGAGAAGGAGTCTCGCTTCAAGGGCAGAAAACATGTGCTGCCGAGAACTAAATCAACGAGCGGTGGCGCCTGCAGATCGTGCGGAAGGCCTGGAACGTGGCGGGTCAGTTTGCCATCATGCAAACCGTCGCAGCCTCACTTTCTGTCTCGCCTTCGCTACACAAACACCATCCTTAATCGCGTAGCACTCCACGAAATGATCTCCGTTGTACTTCGTGCTCTCCGGGTCGTTCTGAGTCTTGTGGTTGGTGATCTCACCTCGCGGCTCAGGGCTGGAGTTATCGTTCTTTACCTTCCACTTGTAGATATCTGCTCCGGTAGTTTTCGCTATGCTGAAGCGAATCTTTCGGTCAACCTGAATCAAACCTTCCTCGTCGAGCACCGTGCTGCGGAAGCCATCACGCACCAACGCGAAGCCCTCGATTTTCAGAATCTCATCGTCGTCCAGGAGCACCGGAATTTGGTTGTCGAAAAGGTAGGTCTCCGTCGCGCTCGCTCGGTAGTGGAGTTCACCGCTGAGCAGATTCTCTACGCCATCAAGTTCATCAAAACGCTCTAGATCAATCAAGAATCGATCACGGGCCGCAATGATGAGTCGACGCTCCTTGTCCGACAAGTCGATGATGTATTGATCTATGAGCCGCGTGTTGTCTGCGCGATCGCGGATCTGCGCGCGCGCGATGTGCTTAGGCAAGTCGCAGAACACCTTGTAGAGCGCCTGGAATATCGAGATCTGAGGGTTGGCGATGAATTCTGCGGTGATAATTTGCTCAAGATGGAACGACTTCAGCTTGCATTCCACATTCTCGCGCTTCACTGCTGATTTCCAGCCTTTGCCAATCTTGATGGCTTTGCGGAAGTCTTCGTTTCGCTGATTCTCGCGCTTCGCAACCTCGATGTATCCTCGCGGATCCGACTTGATCCAGGTCATCTGCTCATGTGATTTCGCGAGCTCCTGATACCGAACGGCTCTCGCTGCATGGCCGCGGGAGATGATCTCCGGAACCACATATGTATCAAGCCCGAACTCATTTGTTCCAGCGACGTACGCGGGAACGATATCGACCGCGAAGACCTCCTTGCCATTCTCTAAGAAGCTGATCGTGATTGAATGGGTCTGCGGAACGACTTTGAATTGGTAGTGTGTAGGGTTCTTTAATCTGCTCCTTAGCTCCCGCTCAAGGTGCATCAAGTTGTCCGTTGGGTCGGGACGTCCATTCCAATGGCCCAGAACATAGAGCACGTCGAGATCGTGAATCGGCGTCACCGCCGTAAAGCGCGCGAAGGAACCGATCATGATGCAGTTGTTGACGCCCAGTACGGCACACACTTCCGCGTACACTCGCGAAACAAACGTGCGCTCTTCGGTGCTGGGAGAGAGATGCTCGCGCGAATACGACCTGAGTGGGGAGCTGATTTGATCTACATTCATGGATTCACCTTATGGTTCAAGTGCTTTGATGTACTCGTTCCAGTCGATCGCTGGAGCATTGGCCTTGGGTTGAAGATCCATCAGAAGCCACATGAAGAAACTGACCAAAGAACTTGCGTCAGTACTTTGCTCCGTGGCTAAGCCCTTGTCGTAGCTCGCTCGAAATGCGCCATGAGCCAAGGAGCAACCTAGATCAATCCGTTGGTTCGCGTCGAGTTCACCCAAGGCTTTCAGGTACGCATCGCCGAAGGCCGGCTGCCAATCGGCTGTGGTCGTGAGAATGCCGCCGGTGACGTAGCAGGGCTTTCTTCCGGGCTTTACTCCCTCGAGTGTGTGAACATCCGCGCTCGTGCGGTGGAGCCTGCGCACCGAAGCAATCTTGTCTCCGGCATACTTCACGTTGGCGGCGTTCAGCGTCTGTTTCACCTCGAAGGTCGCCAAGACACTTTCCGCCGGGATGTACTGTTCACGATTGCGAGCGAAGATCACCGGACTGTACTGGCGATCGTAGATAACGATGTCGAGGTAGTCGCTCACGTCACCATGGGCATCGATGACGATCGCTCGGTCGGCCGAGTAGCGCTGCGGGAGATGCTGCTGAAGTACCTTTAGCCAGTCCGCTTCGGTCGCGGCCCCCTTCGCTCCGGGATGATCAATCACCTTGTTGGCCTTGAGGCCAGCCAGGAGCTCGTCTTGGAGGGCAGCAAAGAGTCGCCGCAAATTGTTCTCGGGTGTCACCATATGATTCGATCCCAATAGGCCTGCCGACCGGCCGCAGACGCGGCTGCGGCGATGAGGCGCTTCTCCTGCTGGCTATAGTCGTCCGAGATGGTGTTGTTCGTGTTTGCCGGATCAACAATGCGCATGTCCGGCAGGTGCGTGCCGAGGTGTTGCAGTGCATAGAACGCATTCGCGGCCACGTCGCCGACTCTGCGCCCGCTGAGCGCGTTGATGGTCGCGAGTTCCAGATAGAACGACGAAATGTCGATCTTGTTGAGCTTCCGCCAAAGCTTGAGCACACGAATCTCATCGATTCGACGGGAGCGGGTGACGGCCTGAATGTGGCTTGCGATATTCGTTTGAGTCCACGTACCCGAGCGGCGTCGGAGACTGTGATACGCGGAAATGTTGTCTTGCCTGCGTGCAGGAACGAGGTCGATGCTAATCCCGAAATACGTGACCCCAATCGAAACATCCTGCCGGTTAGGCTTCCAGCTTCGCGCGTCTGCCCAGGCATAGAGTGATTCGAAGATTTCGTCGAGCGTCGCTGGAACATTCGATTGCAGAGAGAGGAAGAGATCGATGTCAGTGGCACCTAAGATACCGGTGCCCTTCGCGTAGGAGCCGGAGAACTGAATCGGCCCCGAGAGCCAGCCGTTAGACCATTCCGTGAGCGAGGGAATGAGTGAGTTAGCAACGGTTTCCGTTACGCTCTGTGGCCCCCGTGATACGGCGTACTTGGCCAGTGTAGATGCGACATATTGATCAGCGGTCATGGACACGTCAGTTGTCGAGATCGAGCAGTTCGACCCCCTTCTTGATGACCTTTGTCACAACGCCCTGAATCTGAAAATCGTTTTCCACAAGAATTGGCCGATGAACGGGATTCGAGGATTCTGGTTTGAGCGCGACGTAGCCATGTCCCCGGCTGAATCGCTTTACGGTTGCTTCACCGTCGATAAAGGCAATCACAACCGCGTTCTCGTCGGCAGTCATCTGCTGTCGGACGAGAAGCAGATCGCCGTTTTCGATTTTGTCCTTTCCGACCTTCGCCAAATTCATCGAGTCACCGCGAACCCGCAGAAGAAAGTATCGGCCTCCCGCCAGGGCAGATGTCTTTGGGAGGCGCAGCCACGCTTCACAATTCTGCTGAGCCAAAATCGGCGTACCGGCGGCAATCTCACCGATCAGTGGAACTGCAACCGTTTCGAGACCTCGCTCCGGCTGCCGTACCAGGCGCATCCCGCGAGCACCTGGCCAACGCTCCAGCTCGCCTTCATCCTCTAGCCACTTGAGGTAGCGAAGCACCGTGCGCTTCGAGCCGACCCCGAGGAGTTTGCGAAGTTCTTCGACAGTCGGCGGATGACCGTGATGAATCAACCAATTTCGGATGGCCGCTAGGATATCTTCCCGTCGAACGAGCTTTTCTTTTGGCATGTCTGGCGTCTCATGTGTCACCTTTGTTTCCCATGATAGCAGGCGATTTGGCATCGTCAAGCGCAGGATCACTCCGACCAGCGACTGTGCGGAAGCTCGATACCTCTCGCGCCTTTACATTGCCCGTCGCGGTGTTATCCTGAACCTACAATCAATCTTCTTGAGTCCTACTACCTGCTGGAGTTCTCGCAGGTCAGGGATCGTCAAAGCCCATCGCGGATAGAAAGCTCGTCGTCTGAGCATCCGTGATTGGTCGCATCCCGAAAGGGGTGCGGGGGCGGCAACGCCTCGCTGGCGAGGAAGTTCTCTGTTTCCTCCCTACACCCCAAACCAATCACGGATGCGCCGGTTTCAACATTTGGGAATAGCAGTTCTCGCGATCGGCGTCATCGGAGTGATTTCCTTTGCGCTGCTCCATCGAATTGGGAGAACGCCCCCTGCGCTAGCTCCCGTGGAATCGGCAGCACGCGATCAGACCGAACCGAGAGCGCCGGCGCGGTCCGTGTTGCCGTCCGGCGCCCAGACCTACCGCATTTCACAGGACGGGCACAAGCTGCCGAGGATCGTCGAGGCTTCGATTGATCCCCTCGACGTCCATGTGGGCGAGACGCAGACGCTCGCCGTCGTGATCGAAGATGCGGAGTCCGTGATGGTCGAAGCAAGAATCACAACCGACCACGCGACCAAAGTGCTCCCCCTGGCAGTCGCCGGACCTGTCACCGAACGCGACCTCTCTCCCGAAGAGTGGGCAATCGACGGCGCTCAGCACCTCGTTGCCAGGCAACGCGCCGCGCCGGCCATCCCGACGAATCGCATCGCGTACGCTGCCGATGCAGGTCACATGCGCTACGAGGCCAGATGGATCGTTCGCGACACCCACGACGCCAAGTACCACACGACGTTCCTCGCGAAGGACGGGACCGGCCACGAGAACTCGATCACCTTGGCGTGGTCGGACGCCTGCGGGATTCCAAATGGCGGCGACTGGAACCTACAATCGAACGGTAACTGCACGCTGAGCTCTTCGGATGGCGTCGACAACGGCAACGCCATCATCGCGACCTACACCCTCACCCTTAATTCCGGAGTGACCTTTGCCTGGAATCCGGGGAAGTCGATCGCGGTCAGCTCGGGCGGCGCGATTGCGATCGGCTCCGGCGCCCAAATGAAACAGACCTACCTTTGGAAGCAAGACGCCGACGGCGATGCGCATCCTGCGGCAAGCCAATTGGCACAAGACACCAGTCCGGGCGCCGGCTGGGCCCGCAGGAATACCTACGGGACAGCCGGAGACGACTGCAACGATAGCAACATCGACGTCTTTCCGGGCCAGACGAGCTTCTTTAGCGCCCCGGCTACGATCAGCAGCGACTACGATTACAATTGCGACAGCGTAAATGAGCAGCAGTCCGCTGCCCAGTTTCCCGGCTGCGGCTCAGCACCCCCGAATTGCGACTTGGGGCCCGGCTGGTCCGGATCGGTGCCGTCTTGCGGACAATCCGGAACGTACCACACGGCATGCTTTAACGCTGGATCGATCTGCAATACCGGTTCGGTCGCGCCAACTACTCAAACCTGTCGTTGACGTTATCCATACCATTCTGATGGTCGTAATGGGCGCTATTTTCATGAGTCTCCCAGCTATTGACATTTTAGACATATCTCGGTACACTATTACTACAAGGTCACAATCCAATTTCACACAATGAACTCCACCCGATCGTTGGTCGGTATAGTAATAATCCTAATCGCTCTTCTCGTTCCCCTCATCAGTAACGCGTCATCTGCTCGAGTTCGTGTAGCGCCCGAGCCTTCAGTCGTCTATGTCGATATGGACGGCGACGGCTACGGTGCAGGCGGCGCGATCTACATCTACCCGTGGTCGATCCGCAACTCGCTCATGAAGTCCAAGGGCGGCGATTGTGACGACAGCAATTACCTTATCTACCCCGGCCACGGCTGCCCGCTCGGCGATCGCACGCTCGGAAACCGCTCCGCTGTTTTCCGGGACTAACTACAACCACTCGACGAACGTCGCCGGAGAACCCGCCCACGAGGGCGGGTTTGTCACTTGGGAGCCTCACACCCTCTGCAGCCAGCCACCTGCCCTTGATCTCGTACCCGAGTCCGACTTTGTCGGGGTTGCCGGCGAGAAGAAGAGGCACTCTGCATCGTCTAATGCCTGTAGATGGCAGGGGTGAGCGTTTCTACAAGTTGTAGGAACCGATCTGTTTCCTCCACCACTCTGCCACGCCACGTAGATCTTGCCGCGTTTTCAAGGAAAAGATCTACGCTTGCCAAATGGAACTTCGAATCGGTGCAAACCGCGTAGGCGGCATCTGGCATGGTTACATTGAGGGTCGTCGGGTTCCGGATGATGAGCTGCGCGCGCTCAGGGAAGATATCGCTATCGATAAGGCCGAGCGAGCGGCACGCCGGATCGCCGAGAAAGAGGGCTTCCAGGGGATTCTCAAAGTCGTTCGCGTTCGACGCGGTACTGAAGCGCCAGCCTAATCGTCGCTCTTAAGTTCCTTCCTGAATCGCTTCGGGCTTTTGCGCCGTAGAGATGCGAGGTCCGCCATGGTGATCTCCCGCCAAAGCTCAACGGGTGCTACATCGAGTGCGGCCGCCAGATAGCAGACGTTCAGCGCCGAGAGGTTTCGCTCTCCTCGCTCGATGAGGCCGATGTAGTTTCCGTGGGTCTCGGCCAACGCCCCGAGCTGGTTTTGGGTCAGTCCTTTTGCCTTCCGCAGCCGGCGAATAGTTTCGCCGAGAACCTTCATGGGATCGCGACCGCGATTTCCGCCGTGCACACACTATCTGTATGTGTTCCGAGGTATACTCTGGACACACTATTTGATTGATTTCACCGAGGGGAGAAAATCATGAATCGTCGTTCGCTCGCCGTCGCGCTCAGCCTCCTGTGCCTCCTTGCCGTCACCTGCGGCGGGAAGAAGACCATCGTGGGCAGTTGGGAGGATGACGAGAAAAACGGAGAAGCGCTCCGCTTCGAGGCGAACGGAAAGTTCTCGGGTTCGCTCGCGAACCGCTATACCGGCTCGACCACACCCCAGGCCGTCACCGGTACGTACTTCGTGGCCGGCGACCAGGTGAGCATCCATATCAATCGGCAGTACGGCGGGACCGAGGAGGTCAGCTGCAAGTTCCAGCTTCTTCCGGAAGGTGACCTGGCCCTCACCTACGTGACCGGCGCTGTCTTCAAGGAAGACAACACCATGCGCAAGTACCACCGAGTCGGTTGAGTCTCTTTGGTGGGGACACCGCGCTGTTGACACGATCACTCGATGCGCTAGATTTAAGACAATAGTCGATACACCACAGCCATCAGCTCTCCGTGCCACACGAAAACCCCACGGGCCAGAATCACGAATCATTTGACGACATCGACAAAGAGTGGAGCGAGCTTCAGGGTAACGAAGCGCAGGCGATTGAACGCTCGAGGAAGGAACTCAAAGAGCTTCTTCTTCCCTTCAGCGATGCTTTGGATGAAATGCCCGCATCGAACCCTGACAAGAAAC
>Ga0105245_10000484_pt1 | contig 36479 bp, 32 predicted proteins | sample KBSM54metaG_FD_81523 | JGI IMG/M metagenome (GOLD analysis project Ga0105245, IMG submission 81523) | Miscanthus rhizosphere microbial communities from Kellogg Biological Station, Michigan, USA - KBS M5-4 metaG | ecosystem: Host-associated > Plants > Roots > Rhizosphere > Soil | place...
GCGCGAGGTCGAGCGCATTTATTATGCGGGCTCGGCTGAGCATAGCTGGGGGCCTTACCGGATCGGCTATCTCGAATGGAACGGAAACATCTGGATTGATCAGCCACAGCCGGTTTTCAGCGCAGACATGGCGTGGGAGCAAGGCAGCGTCTACGAACCCAATCTGATCTACCATGATGGCAAGTGGAAGATGTGGTATGTCGCGGGCAGCGCCCAGAACGGTCACGTGGTGCAGGGCTATGCCGAAAGCCTTGACGGCCGCACCGGGTGGAGCAGACGCGCCCCGTTCGCACCTGCCGAGATGAACATGTTCGACTTCTGTGTGCGGCAACAGGGCGGGCGCTTCGAGGCGGTGTTCAGCCGTGGCTGGTACGGTGCCGGCGACGCTCCACAAGAGACAGGTCTCTGGTGGTGCAGTGCGCCCGAGCCGTCACATCGACTGGCGGACTGGGGAAAGCCGGTCCAAATCATGACAGCGGAAGATCGCGGCTGGCATTCGGCGCCCTGGAAACCGACTTTTCACCGCCTTCACGAAGACCAGGCGCGAGCCCTAATCTTCTTTGACGGCCACTATCGCAAAGACGGAGCCGGGGCCTTCCCTTTCGTCTTCACTCTCGGCTGCCTGGAGCTGGATCTGCCTATCGGCTGATTTGCCTCGCCGATTGCCCAGGTAGCGTGAAGTTATTTTATTACGTTATTACGGGCCAGTGCACTTAACCCCCAAACTTCCCGCGCCATGATTCACATCGTAGGCCCAATCGCGCATCCTGCAAGATCCACCGCCCCGCCAGCGGAGGAAGGGATTCTCGATGCCACAATTAACGATGCCCCGCCACCTAAAGCCTGGGCGACATCAGCTCGACTCGCAAAATTCCCCAAGTAACGGGGAATTATATCTGAAATGTAACGCCCCGACCCGGGTGAATGGGTCGCTGCATATGACGATAAGCCAAAGCACCTATCGCCCGAGCTGCGCGGATTCTGATAGAAAAGGATTCAAATTTTATATCCTACGTCGCCTCGCAAAAATCGACGAATACTGGACATGCAACAGCCGGAGCGGGGAAAAATTACTGGCAAATCCAAATTCTCTTCAATCCCGCACGGTCCTGGGGCGCACCGGATCTTCCTTATTACCAGGCGTTGGCCCAAAAAGAATATTGCGAGTGTTAAAGGCACCGATAATCAACCTGTTACCCACCATAAACGCCACCCCAGCGCACCACATGACAGGCTATGACACGCAATCGCGCGGGGGCCCGCATAATGCACGCAAGGGCCGGCCGACTGAAAACCTGCTCTATGTCCCACTCATCCAGTCATTCCAATCCGCGGCAGGCCAGCAAAAATCTGTTCCCCTCTCGTTCCAGTTTCGCTAAGCCGCGATCATGGCAAAACCCCAGAAACGCTATGTCTGCCAGGCCTGTGGTTCAGTCGCGAACCGCTGGGCGGGGCAGTGCGCCGATTGTGCCGAATGGAACACTTTGGTCGAGGAGGTCGGCGGCATCGTCACCCCGTTCCAGGCGAAGCACAACCTGCAATCGGGCGGACGATCGGTGACGATGGTCGGGCTCGATGCCGAGATCGCGCTGCCCGAGCGGATGGCGAGCGGCATTGCCGAGCTCGATCGCGCGCTCGGCGGCGGCTTCGTCGAAGGTTCGGCGACGCTGATCGGCGGCGATCCCGGCATCGGCAAATCGACCCTGCTGCTGCAGGCCGCGGCAAAGATGGCGCTGGCTGGCCTCCCGGTCGCCTATGTCTCGGGCGAAGAAGCGGCCGATCAGGTGCGCTTGCGCGCGCGCCGGCTCGGGCTCGGTAACGCCCCCGTCCAGCTCGCCGCCGCGACCTCGACGCGCGATATCCTGACGACCCTGGGGCAGGGGAGGCCGCCCGCCTTGCTGGTGATCGATTCGATCCAGACCATGCATTCGGATCTGATCGAGGGCGCCCCCGGCACCGTCAGCCAGGTCCGCGCCTCGGCACAGGAGCTGATCCGCTTCGCCAAGGAGCGTGGCACCGCGGTGGTGCTGGTCGGCCATGTCACCAAGGACGGCAGCATCGCCGGCCCGCGCGTGCTCGAGCATATGGTGGATACCGTGCTGAGCTTCGAGGGCGAGCGCAGCCATCAATATCGCATCCTCCGCGCGATCAAGAACCGCTTCGGCGGCACCGATGAGATCGGCGTGTTCGCGATGGTCGCCGAAGGTCTGGCCGAGATATCGAACCCCTCGGCCCTGTTCCTCACCCAGCGCGACGAGGGCGTGACGGGCACCACCGTCTTCCCGGCGCTCGAAGGTACAAGGCCGGTGCTGGTCGAGATCCAGGCCCTTGTCGTCCGCCTCGCCAGTGGCGCAACGCCCAGACGCGCGGTGGTAGGCTGGGATTCAGGCCGGCTTGCGATGGTGCTGGCGGTGCTCGAGGCGCGGTGCGGGCTCAGCTTCTCCTCGGCCGAAGTCTATCTCAACATCGCCGGCGGTTACCGCGTGCAGGATCCCGCCGCCGATCTCGCGGTCGCGGCGGCGCTCGTCTCGGCGCTCAGCGAGCGACCGGTGCCGTCGGACGCGGTCGCGTTCGGTGAGATTGCGCTGTCGGGCGAAATCCGGCCGGTGGCGCACGCGCCGCTCCGGCTCAAGGAAGCCGGCAAGCTCGGCTTCGAGCGCGCGCTGGTGCCGGCCGCGATCACCGGCGACAAGAGCGGGCTGACGCTCTCGGGCTTCCGCACCCTTAACGGCTTCGTTGACCATATGCTCGGGCGCGGATAGCGACGGTCTTTTAGGCCCCGTGGAGAAATAGCTGCGCCAGTGCGGATCTTGGAACCGAGCGGCAAACCAAATTTTCCCGTATGGGCTATTCAGGTATTTCTCCACAAACCCTCAGGCAGGTAAGCGCATCGATGGGACTGACCGCACTCGATATTCTCGTCCTGATCGCCGTCGGCGGTGCGGCAGTGCTCGGGCTGATGCGCGGCTTCGTCACCGAGGTGCTGTCGCTGTTCGCCTGGGTCGCGATCGTCTTCATGCTGAAGCTCTTCCATACGCCCCTGGCGATGGTGCTGAAGCACGCAGTCGGCACCGAGACGGGCGCTGCCGTCCTCTCCTTCGCGATCATCGCGGGCGTGACCTATTTCGCCGGCCGTGCGGTCGCGAGGGCGCTCGGCTCGCGGACGCGCGATTCGATCCTGGGCCCGGTCGATCGCGCGCTGGGCTTCGGCTTCGGCGCGCTCAAGGGGCTGATTCTCGCAAGCCTCGGCTTCCTGCTGGTCGCGCTGGTGACCGACACCATGCATGGCGGCCCCACGCATCGCCCCGAATGGCTGACCGCATCGCGCACCTATCCCCTGCTCGATTCGACCAGCGCGAGCATCGCCGATTTCGTCGACCGGCGCCGCAAGGGTCAGCCGGTCTTCGGCCCGCACGGTGCGGCGCCCGCCGATAACGGCGCCGCCGCCTCGAACGTGACGAATTGATTCTCATGCGCCGTGGCAAAAAGCAGGGGGTGTGCGGCGCGATTTCTCGCCTTACATCGGTCGCATGAACGCGCCCCTCTACAACACCGAGATCCTCCGCCTCGCCGCGACCATCCCGCACAATGAGCGGCTCACTGATCCGATGGGCAGCGCCGAGAAGCGCTCGCCGGTCTGCGGCAGCCGGGTGACGGTCGACGTCAATATGGATGACGAGGGCAGGGTGGTCGAGGTCGGCCTGCTGGTCCGCGCCTGCGCGCTCGGCCAGGCCTCCTCGTCGCTGATGGCCGCCAGCGTGATCGGCAAGACCCCGGAAGAGCTGGCTGCGGCGCGCGATGCACTCACGGCCTGGCTGGCAGGCGAGGGGGCGCTCCCCGATTGGCCCGGCTTCGAGCTCTTCACCCCCGCGCTCCCGCACAGCGCCCGCCACGCTTCGATCCGGCTCGCCTTCGAGGCAGCCGCCGAGGCCGCGGCCACCGCCCGCGCCAGCGCCGCCGCATGACCGAGAGCCTGCTTTACGACGCGGTCGTCCTGCTCGGCTTCGGGCTGTTCTTTGTCCTGATCTTCAGGCGCCTCGGCCTCGGCGCGACCCTCGGTTATCTCGTGGCAGGCGCGCTGGTCGGGCCGCAGGCGCTTCATCTCGTCGGCGGAGCCGAAGGGAAGCTCGGCATCGCCGAGCTCGGCATCACCTTGCTGCTGTTCATCGTCGGGCTCGAACTCAACCCGCAGCGCCTCTGGACGCTCAAGAAGGAGATCTTCGGCCTCGGCCTGCTTCAGGTCGTGGTCTGCGGGATCGCGGTTTCGGGCGTGGTCTACGCCATCAGCCACCTATCGCCCCTCCCATTCTCGGTTGCCGCCGCTCTCGCGCTCGGTTTGCCGCTCGCGCTCTCCTCGACCGCGCAGGTCCTGCCGCTGCTGCAATCGGCCGGCCGGCTGCGCACTCCGTTCGGCGAGCGCGCCTTTTCGATCCTGCTGTTCCAGGATCTGTCGATCGTCCCCCTGATCACCATCGTCGCGGTCATGTCGCGCAACCCGGCCGACATGAACGGCCCGCCCGGCTGGCTGCTCTTCATCTATACCGTGCTTGCCGTGGTCGGGCTGATCCTCGCCGGGCGCTATCTGCTGCGCCCGATGTTCCGCATCATCGGCAATCTCGGCGAGCGCGAGATGTTCGTCTTTGCCGGCCTGTTCACCGTCATCGCCGCCGCCGCGGTGATGGAGGCGCTCGGCCTGTCGACCGCGCTCGGCGCCTTCGTCGCCGGCGTGATGCTGGCCGACAGCCCCTATCGCCACGAGCTCGAGGCCGATGTCGAGCCGTTCCGCTCGATCCTGCTCGGCCTGTTCTTCCTCTCGGTCGGCATGATGCTCGATCTCCACGCGATCGCCGACCGGCCCTTCTTCGTGCTAGGTATGGCGATCGCGCTGATCGTCACCAAGGCGGCGATCATCATGGGCATCGGCCTGCTCTTCAAGATGACCTGGCGTGGCGCGCTCGCGCTCGGCTTGCTGCTCAGCCAGGGCGGCGAGTTCGGCTTCGTCCTGTTCGCCCAGGCCCAGCACGCCTTTCTGATAGCGCCCGAAGCGGCAAGCCTGTTCGGTGCGATCGTCACCCTGTCGATGGCGACCACGCCGTTCCTGATGAGCGCGACCAAGGGCATGCGCACCGAGCCCGACAAGAATCAGGGCACGCGCGAAGAGCCGACGTCCGACGGCGCCAACGCGCTGGTCGTCGGCTATGGTCGCTTCGGCCAGACGGTCGCGCAGATGCTGATCGCGCAGGGCATCCCCGTCACGCTGATCGACACCGATATCGAGATGATCGACGTCGCCGGCAGCTTCGGCGCCAAGGTCTATTATGGCGACGGCACCAGGCTCGATCTGCTGCGCCAGGCCGGTGCCGCCGAGGCAGAACTGATCCTGTTCTGCATCGATGGCGATCAGCTCGATGCCGAGCTGATGGAGGCGGTGCACAAGGCCTTCCCCAAGGCGTCGATCTTCGCGCGCACTTTCGATCGGCGTGCGCTGATCAAGCTCAAGGGTTCACCGGTCACCGGCGTGGTGCGCGAAGTCCTTGAATCCGCGGTCAAGATGGCCCGGATGGCAATGCGCAGCCTCGGCATCGACGATGAGGAAATCACCCGCACCGAAGAGATGTACCGCGCTCGCGACAAGGAACGGCTGAGGGTCCAGTTTGAAACCGGCGACATGCGCGCCGCGATCGACCGCATCATCACCCAGCCGGCGCGCGAGAGCGCCGATGAAGACGGGGACGAGTCGGAATGAAGAACCGTTCGCTGCTCGCGCGGATCGGTTTCGCCCTGGCGGGATGGAAAGCGGCCTGGCTGCGCGAGCGCAGCTTCAGGACTCAGGTCGGGTTCGCCTGCCTCGCGCTGCTCGTGCTGCTCATTATCCATCCGTCACCATTCTGGTGGGCGCTCGTCGCCCTGACCTGCGCGCTGGTGCTCGCGCTCGAGCTGATCAACTCGGCGCTGGAGGGGCTGATCGACCTTCTCCACCCCGAAATCCATCCCGAGATCAAGGCGATCAAGGACATGCTCGCCGGCGCCGTACTTGCGATCAGCTGTGCGGCGCTGGTGGTCGGGGTGGCGCTGGTTGCCGCTTATGTCCACGCGGTGCTGCAGAGTTTCGAAACGTGAGGGGCCAAGCATGAACTGGATCCTCGTCGCCGCGGCGGTGTCGGGCGCGATAGCCGTCGCGGCCGGCGCATTCGGCGCACACGGCGCGAGCGGGGCGGCTGCCGAATGGCTGAAGACCGGCGCACATTACCAGCTTCTCCACGCCGTCGCCGCGATCGCGATCCTCCGGCTGGATGCGAAGGGCCCGGCCTCGCTCTTCCTCGCCGGCGGCGCGATCTTCGCCGGCACCCTCTATCTGATGGCGCTCGGCCTGCCGAAATGGCTGGGCGCGATCACCCCGATCGGCGGCGCGATGCTGATTGCGGGCTGGCTATGGCTTGCCTGGATCGGGACGCGCCGATGAAAGACATATCCTCCGCACTCTCCTGTGCATTCGGGGGCGGCCGGAGCAACCAGGAAGAGCGCCACAAGATGACGCTTGAAGCTCTTGCCGATGTCGATGCCGGATGCCTGATCAATCACCGGGCGATTAGGGAATGGGCAGAGAGCCTGACGACGGACAACCCACTGCCACCGCCCGTCTCATGATGACAAATTCTTCAGTTGATTTCCGCGCCGTAGCGCACCATGTCCCGCTGCGGACGCGCGACCGCGCGCCCGTTTCGTCAATTTTTCCCAAGCCGGGGATCATGTCCAGCAACGACCATAGTCGATCGACCGTGCCGCCAAGGCCTTTCGCGCTGCGCTGACCCCTCAGCTCACCCGCGACGGGCCGTGGCGGCCGGTCGCACCAGAGGTGAGTTATGAACGCAATCCGTTTCTTTGCAGATCTGCGCCGCGCCAATCCGCCGCGCGATCCCAACATCATCTTCGCCGAGCGGCTGACCGTCGGCGAGCGGCTCGCTGATCGCGTCGCTTCGGTCGGCGGCTCCTGGGGCTTCATCATCGGCTTCGGCCTGTTCCTGGCTGCCTGGGCGGTCATCAACATGGTGCTGCTCGGCGCGCGGGCGTTCGATCCCTTTCCCTTCATCTTCCTCAACCTGATGCTGTCGATGCTCGCCGCCCTTCAGGCGCCGATCATCATGATGAGCCAGAACCGCCAGGCGGCGAAGGACCGGCTCGAAGCGCGGCTCGATTACGAGACCAATCTGCGCGCCGAGGCCCAGATCGAGGGGCTGCACGAGAAGATCGAGTTGCTCCAGGCGCAGATCGCACTGCTCGTCGCGGAGCCCGCCGCGCGCCGGATCGACTCCTGATCGCGAAAAAAATCGCACCGGCATGTCACATCCGGTCACCCTGTCTCGTCATGTCGTTCGGGAACCAACCCGAACGATGAGGAACGTGACATGACACCTAGACTGAACCCCTTCGCTGCCGCCCCCAAGGAGATGAAGGCCTGGCTCGATTACAGCCTCACCGTGGGCGGAAGCCTCGAAAAGCCGCTGCTCGAGCTCGTCAAGATCCGCGCTTCGCAGGTCAATGGCTGCGCCAACTGCCTGCATATGCACACGCTCGACGCGCGCAAGAATGGCGAGACGGAGGAGCGCATCTACCTTCTCGATGCATGGTAGGAATCACCGCTCTACACGGACCGTGAGCGGGCCGCGCTCGGCTGGACCGAGGCGCTGACGAAGCTGAGTGAGACCCGTGCCCCTGATGATGTATATCAGGCGGTGAAGGCGCAGTTCACTGAGGAGGAGCAAGTGAATCTCACCCTGATGATCGTCGCGATCAACGGCTGGAACCGGATCGCGGAAGGGTTCCGCTTCGTCCATCCGGTTGCCGCCACGGCAAAGGCTGCCTGATGGCATCGACCTCATCGTCGGACGCAGCGGCGTCATTCGATCCGCTGCGGCCGACTTTGGTCCGCATCGCCTATCGCATGCTCGGCTCTGTCGCTGATGCGGAGGATGTCGTCCAGGACGCCTTTCTCCGTTGGCTGGCGACCGACCGGGCTGCGGTCCGCGTGCCCGGGGCATTCCTCCGCCGCGTCGTGACACGGCTGTGCCTCGACCAGCTCAAATCCGCGCGTCACAGCCGCGAAACCTATATCGGCCCCTGGCTTCCCGAGCCGATCGTCGCCGACGAGGAGGAAGTCGACGACGTTACCCTGCCGCTGATGCTTGCGCTCGAACGCCTCTCGCCGCTCGAGCGCGCCGCCTTCCTGCTCCACGACGTGTTCGGCGTCAGCTTTGACGAGATCGCCGAGACTGTGGATCGCGATCCGGCCGCCTGTCGCCAGCTCGCCAGCCGCGCCCGCACGCATGTCCGCGCCGCCCGCCCGCGCTTCGACATGCCGAGAGAGCGCGGCATGGAAATCGCCGAGGCTTTTTTCGCCGCCTCGCGCAGCGACGACATGACCGCCCTCGGCGCGCTCCTCGCTGCCGACGTGACCCTCCATGCCGATGGCGGCGGCAAGGTTTCGGCCGCTGCCCGGCCGCTGATCGGCTTCGACGAGGTGCTGAAAGTCCAGACCGGGCTCGCACGCTACTTCGCCGAGCATATGTCGCGGGTGATACGCTACGGCTTCATCAACGGCCTGCCGGGGTTTGTGACGATGGAGCATGGCGGCACGCTGCAGACCACGGCGCTTGCGATCGAGGACGGCAAGGTCGTGGCGATCTACGTCATGCGCAATCCGGACAAATTGCAGCATCTTGGCGACACGCTGCACTGATCCGGTCGGCCGCCGCGGGCCGCCTAGAAGATCGTCACCGTCACTGGCGCGGAGGCAATCCCGTTGGCGATGACCACCAGGCTCGTCGCGCCTGAATCGGCCGCGGCGGGCACATCGAAATGGGTGGTGACCGGCATGGCGCCGGTCGCGACGCCCATCGCGCTATGGTCATGGGTTCGCGCATAGACGACATGGCCCGAGGCGGTGTTGGTCAGCCGTACCAGCGGATAATTGGTCGCCGCGCTCAGCTCGTCGCCATAGGCGGCTGCCTCGCTCAGGCCGTTGAGCTGGGTGCCGGTCAGCATATAGCTCTGGCCGCGCGTCAGGCTGGTCGGGACGGCGGTGATGGTCGGCGCCCATGCAGCGAGCGGAGCCCCGGCGAGAGGCGTATAGAGCCGTGCCCGAACGTTGAGCGTCGGAGACAGAACCAGCACTTCGCCCGAGGGCAGGGGCAGGAGGTAGACGGGCACTCCGCTGGTCGCATTGGCGGGGCCGGCCGCAGTCATCTTCAGGTTCACGCCGTCGAACTCGTAGAGCGCGCCTGTGGTACCCGCGACCAGGACATTGCCGTTGGTCAGCAGCGCCGCCGAGGAATCGCCCGCGTCGTCGATCCCGGGGAAGTTCGGCCCGGCCACCCAGGATCCGGGCTGGGCGGGCGTCGCGCCCGGGCGATAGATGGCGGTGTGCGCGGTCTGGCCGGACCGCGCCGAGCCAGTGGCAAAAACGGATCCGTCCGGGCGCAGGATAGCGGGGCCGATCTCGCCTGGCGGGAAATAGGTACCGGCGGGCCCCGGCCCATAGCTCACGCCGCCGACGACCTGGACGGGCGCCGGGCCATAGCCGATGCCGGCCGGGACGGTGGTCGGCGATGTGAGCGCAACCGGGGTCGGACCGTCCGAAATCCAGCTGTTCGTCCCCGGCACGAAATGCTCGGATTGCGGCGTATTGACCATGTCCACGGTCAGCAAGGCGCCATTGGGCAACAGCGTAAAGCCCTCTTCGGAGAAATTGTCGCTCTTCCCCGTCGCGGCGATCGCCGTCCAGGTCTGGGTCGCCGGATCGAGCGACCACATCTTGCGATCGAGCTTGCTGCCGAAGATGAAGCGGCCATCGGGTAGGATGCTCGATGGCACATCGCCGATATAGGGCTGGCCCGGCGGAGGCGCGATCATCGTCCAGCTGTTCGCGACCGGATCGAACACGGCCGACATGTTGGTGAGCCCGACAGGGTCGAAGGGCTCACCATATTTGTCCTGATTATATTCACCGCCGACGAACAATACCCGGCCATCGGGAAGCACCGCCTCGGCCGAGGCATAGGGCGCATAACCGGTCGGCGGCGCGGCGAGATGAGTCCAGGTCCCGGCGGCATAGCTGCCGCTGGCATCGGGCGTCAGCCGATAGAAATCGCCAGCGCTCGAGCCGGGCCCGGTCGCCGGATTGGCCTGCACCATCACGGTTCCGTCAGTCAGCAGCATGGCCAGGTAAACGCCGACCGGCGGCTGGTGGGAAAGTGCCTGAAGCGTGGGGCCTGGGGTTGGTGTGGGGGTTGGCGTCGGCGCGGGGGCAGGGGTTGGGGTCGCGCTGCCGCCGCCGCTGCATCCCGACAGGCTGACCGCCGCCGCGAGCACGGCTGCGAGCGTGAGCGCAAGAGGCTGCCTGGCCATGTCGTCTCTCCTCTGTCAGCGGCTGGGTGGCCCCGCCTGCCGACTCTATTGCGCGATCCTTCACCCGCGACGGGAATTGATCAAGCCGGGAGAGAAAGGGGCAGGGGCCGGCCGCTTTCCCGTCATTGCCCGGCCATCAAACCGACAGCTTGGCGTCTCCCTCGATCATGCGCTGCTCCAGCTTCGGCGCCGTGCCTGGCCGCCACATCCCCGCCCGGTGCGATACGCGGTAACGCAGCGGGCCACCGTCGGGCGTGGCCGCGCGCGTGATCGGACGGACGATGCAGACGAATTCGGTTTCGATCGCATCCGGCCCGGCGGTGACCACGGCATAGCCGTGCCCGGCCATATCGACGAATTCCAGATGCGGCGCGACGTCGGGGTTGGTCAGCGCGCGCGCCTTCTCGATATCGCCGCTCGCGGCATATTCGAGCGCGGCGCGCACCCCGCGCTTGATTGTCAGGTTGATGGTGTGCTCGGGCTCGCCTCCCGGCGGCTCGCGCACGTACAAGGGACGAGTGGGGGATTCCTTGAAAAATTCAGCCGCCTCGCCCAGGCCCGGGGCGGAGATCGACCCGGTGATGAAGCTGAGCCCGACAGGCGCGAATTCCACGGGAGGGAGGCGGGGCGCGGCATAGCCGGCCCAGAAACTGTGACGGTCGCCCGAGACGGTGACGAAGCCAGACACTTTGTGGTCGCGGATCAGGTCGTAAATCTCCGCACGCTCGTTGAACGCGCCGCTGAAATCGCCGCTGCCGAACGTGCCGAAATCCTTGCCCATCCACGGCGCCTTGATCAGCCCGACGGGCAGGTTCTGCGCGTCGGTCCGCATGTCGAGCGTGCCGTTGGTCGCGCCCCAGATCTTCCAGGTCGCGGTCGATCGGGTCAGCCTTTCCTTGAGCCACGCCTTTTGCTCGCGGCCGAGCACGCTGTATGGCGGCTCGTCCTTGCGGAAATTGGGAATCGTCTTGTCGCCGATGGAGATGGTCGCGGGCGGCTTGCCGCCGGCATAGTCCCTCCCGCCATCGACGATCTCCATCCATTCCTGCGGGAGGACCGGATATTCTCCCGAGTCGAGCGCCGCCGCCTCGGGCCGGTCATTCGGATCAGCCGCCTTGTAGCTGTGGAAGTCAGTCAGGATGAGGTCGACATGCCGGCCGTAGCGCAGCGCGCGATAGGCGGTCATGCTGCCGATCGCGACGCGGTTGTTGACCTCGGTGCCGAAGCCGTGATCGTCGAATGTCTCGATCGGCGCTTTCTCCACGGCGCGGGCGCCGAACTGCTCGAGCCCCGGCCCCGATGCCTTATGGACGCGCGACGGGATATATTCCCACCATGCCTGGTTGGCGGCGACTCGCAGCGGCTGGGCCGGCTCGACCTTGCCGCCATATTTGATGAAGCTCTGCCAGCCCTGCCACGAGAATTCGTGATTGTCGCCGATGCACACGAACGGGAAATGCGCCCGCGCATCCTGGATGTCGGGATCGTCGATATGCGCGCGATAGACGTGGCGATAGCCGGCTAGGTTGGTCGGCACGTAGAAATTGCTGACTTTGCGCCCGTCCGGAATGTGGCCGAGATCATAGACGGTGCGCGCATAGCGATGCGGCACTTCTTCCGGATATTCGACGAGTTCATAGATGAAGTCGCCAAGATGGAGCACGAACCCCAGCTTGCGATCGGCGGGCGCGTGCTCGTCCTCCCAGATCATCCGGCGATAGGCGTTCTGCGCGCCCTCATTGACGCTGTTGCACGATACGAAGGCGAAGCGGACAGGGCGCCGATCAGTGACGCGCGGAGCGGTGATCGTCCGCCCGACCCGGCTGCCCGCGCCGCTATCGTCGGTGAAACGATACCAATAGGTCGTCGCCGGCGAGAGCCCGCCGACCAGCGCGCGACACGTCCAGTCGGCCGAGGCTAGTATCGGCGCGTGGGCGGTCGCAACGACATGGTGGAAATCCGCATCCAGCGCCACTTCCACCGTCAGCGCGTGCCGCTCCCCCGTATCGAACGGCCGCCGCGTCCAGAGCACGACGCTATGCTCGTCCGGGTCGCCCGACGCGACGCCCTGGGGATAGAGCGTGCGATCCTCGCGCCAGCGGATGGACGACGGGGCCGCGGCCGATCGCGTCGCCCAGACGCCGATGATTCCGAGTGACGCGGCGCTCGCCAGAAACTGCCGTCGATCCATCTCACGCTCCCCATTTCAAGCTCGAAGCCTGTCTGGCGTGATGGTTTCGTAACACAGTCCCCAGGTCAAGGTCGTCGGAATATAAGTGACGAACGACCGCTTGCGACCCATGAACGACCGCTATCGATGCCTTGAACCCGCCCTTTGCCGCTATTTCGGCTTGCGGAACCGGAACAGGAACTGGTCGGTATGGCCCCGTATTCCAGGATCGAACACGTTTTTCGTGTGATCGTCCGCCGGGTTCGCCAATATCTTGCTCTCGCCGTCGAACCTGAAGCCCGCCGCCAGCGCATCGGCCTTCACGCGCTCCGGGTCGATGCGGTGCAGCGTCTCCGTCGCACCGATGCCCGATCCTGTGGCGGCGGCATGGTCAAGCACCACATACACGCCACCCGGCTTGAGCGCTGCGTAAACCTGTCGGTCGAACGCAGCGACATCCGCCGGGCCCATGAACTTGTCGTAAAGGTCGTGATAGTTCTGCCGTATGAACACCACGTCCAGTCCCTGCGGCAGCGGCGTCATCACCGGGTCGCCACTGACGACGACATTGGGCGACTGGGCGGCTAGGCCGTTCATCATCGTCAATACCTCGGGATGGACCTTGGCCACCTCGGCGGTCTCCACGGCATAGACCTTGCCCGTCGGCCCGACCGCGCGCGCGAGCGATGCCGTGAGCCGGCCGCCGACCACATCAGCGACCTTGTCGCCCGGCTTCACGCCGATGAACGCGAGCACCTCCGGCACCTTCCACGCAGGGTCGAGGGCGGGGGCGGCGGGGGGCGTCTGGGGGGCGGATTGCGCTGACCCGATGGCGGGCAGCGCAGCGAGCAGAGCAATGATCATCAACCGCATCATGCTTCTCCTTCAGGCCGATATGGATACAGGATTGAAAGCGCCGATAGTGCGTCTGTTATGGTGCCTCGGCGGAGATGAGTCCAGAATCCAGGCTGCCCGAATGGGTGGATCGCTTCGAGCGGGCGCCGCCATCAGTCGTTACGCTGGATTGGTGCAACTGCCCCCAAACGCCACGACCTCGCGCGGGTCAGGCTTGCCAATCCCATAGGCGACACTAGGCTCAGCGTCGGACGGCGATCGTCCGTCGGGGGGAATATCAATGCATCGATGGATCAAGGCGGCGGGAATCGCGGCGCTTGGCGTGGCTTCCCTGGGCGCGGCGCCCCCGCCGGAAAGCGCCACCGTCACGATGGGCAAGGGCTATGACAAGGGCGCCGGGCTGGGCACTGCCACGGTGCAGCAATATTATCTGCTGCCTGATGGCGCGACCTGTCATGGCAAGCAGCGCCTGGCCGTGTTCAGCATGTTCTCTGGCAAATCGACCACCAAGCCGGTGCCTGCAGGCGCTCCCGTCAACATCTTTGCAGCGGTTGAGCGCGCCAACGCCTTCGATACAGGCGTGTGCCAGAACAATGTGACCTTCACGCCAATCCCCGGCCATGGCTACACCGTGTTGCAACGTTCCGCGGTATGGGCTTCATGCAACATCGAAGTGACCGATACCGCCACCAACCAGCCACCCGCCGATCTGAAGCAGGATAATTCGGTGCAATGCATCGAGACGGTCAAGCCCGAGAAATCGAAATAGCCCAGGGCAACGATAACTGGCGCGATAACCCCTTATCTCACCTCGCCCATCACGCCGCGGTCGGGATGTCCTAGGCGACAAGCGCCAACACCGGCGCGGCGGCCGGCTCGCCCGCGACACACACCTGGTTACGTCCACCGCTCTTCGCTGCGTAACACGCCTGATCGGCGCGGCGGAGCAGGGTGAACAGCGTCTCGTCAGGCAGGAGTTGCGCCACGCCGGCACTGGTCGTGGGCGAGAGGCGCGTCGTCTCGGCTGCCGCCATGGCCGAAACGCGGATGGCCTCGGCGCGATCATGAGCCCGGCCAATCTCCTCGGTGACCAGCATCGCGAATTCCTCGCCGCCGAGCCGCGCGATCACGGCGGTCGCGGATGCGTGCCGCCGGAGTCGCGCCGCGAAGTCCATGATCGCCCGGTCCCCGCCATCATGGCCGAGCCGGTCGTTGATCTGCTTGAAATAGTCGAGGTCGAACACCGCCACTGCCAGCGGCTCGCCGCGGTCGCGGGCCCGCGTAATCGCCTCCTGCGCAAGCCGTTCGAAGCCACGGCGGTTGAGCAGGCCGGATAGCGGATCGGTTTCCGAGGCCGTTATCGCCTCCGTAATCGCTGCACTCGCCACGATCAGCAGCAGGATCATGCCGGTCCCGAGCATGAGAATGCCCGTGCTCGCCTGGGACAGCAGGGCGTAGCTGGTGGCCGTATAATCGGCCAGGTGCGTCGGAAATCCCCATTCCAGCGCCAGGAAGGGCTTGGCCAGGAAGTTGAGTGCGAGCAGCGCGTAGCTGACTCCCAGCGCCCTGACCAACAGGCTCCGCGGCCCGATCGAAAGCACCGAACGGGTTGCCAGCATGGCAGCTGCGGCAAAGGGCAGCTGATAGGCTATTCCGTTTGCGAACGTCGCGGGCGGGACGAGAAACGAGATTTCGTGAAGGACCACGCCCGCGCCTGACAGCAGGCCGATGATGCGCCACGGCGCGGGCCGGCGATGATAGGCCGCCCAGCCAGCCGAAAAGAGCAGGATTGCCAGCTGGAAGCTCATATAGCTCGCCCGCTCGAACACCGCCGCGCCGCCGACCAGCGAGATAAGGAAATTGAGGATTTGGGAGAGCGTGCCGATCGCATAGGCCGCGCTGAACCACAAAGCGGGGCGTTGCGCGCGGTACGAGCACGCAATCATGGCATAGCCAAAAATGAAAATGGCCGCCGCAGCGATATTGATCGCCAGAACGACCTGACCCCCGTTCATGCCCGCCCCGTTTGTCCGCCGAACCAGAGCATTAAGGGCGCGCGGATAAACGTTTTATGAAGAAGGGCTTGGTCCAGGCGCCGAGCGGGATTGGACGATCTGCGGCCGCCCGAACGACAGTCCATTATAATGCCAGGTGCAATAAACTCCAGTTAGGTAGCGGTGAATTAAGAGGTTATCGCATGTGGTACCGTAATTCCGGGGGCTTGTTCCTGTGGCGAAAAGGGTTGGGGGCATTTCGTGCGCCATGCCGTTGGATTTCCGAAGGGCGCGAGAAGACCAGAAATGACCCTGAGCCCTTTCTCATGAGCTTGGCGCAGTGACTGCTCGCCCTCAAAGCGGTGCGGCAGGTCCTGGCCGGTGGCGGAATGGCGGCTTTTGGCCAGAAGATTTCAAAAGCAGACAGGTCTCAAGCCCATCTGGAATGACTGGTATTGCTAGGTAAAACGGCTTGGGCGTTTGCAGACCCTAAGCCCATGCCCACGATCAGGAAGCTCTCGACCTCCGCCTTGTTCTCGTCGAAATGCCGCTATAGACTTTAATTTTCCGGACCAGCGTGCGCCGTGACTCACGTCAGCGCATGTACAGGGGTGCCCCAATCTGACCTCGCCGTCCGTCTTCCTGACCCTTCTGCAAACGCTATTCGCGGCGTTGCTGAGCTTCGGCGCGCTCGACGGACCAAGCTCGACTCACGGGCATGGGTACGGGCTCGCCGTTCGCGAGGCCGCGGCGAAACCCTTCACGCTCAATGAACGTGCGATTGCTTCCAATGAGCGGGCCGATCGCCCCGACCCGCACCAGAGCGGGGGCAGCGCGCTGCCGCCGGCCGAGCTGGCGCGCGCCGCCATTCCAGCGCTGTCGTGCCTCTCTCCCGTTCCGCTAGCCGCACTAGGCTTCGCCGGGCGCTCAGCCCGCGCTCACCCCGCTACCGGCCCTCCTCTCGTCTGAAGCAGCCTCGCCGCGCCTGAAAGGCGCGGCGGCCTGAAGGTGCGCCCGTGCGTGCGCGCCTGTCTCTTCACGACTGCAACTAGGATCGAAAATGCTATATTTCTCCCGTCTGAAGGCGGGGGTAATCCTGTGCGTATGCCTTATCGGCATTTTGCTCAGTATCCCCAGCTTTACGCCCGCTGGCCGCCTGCCGGCCTGGTACCCGCAACCTCATGTGAACCTCGGCCTTGACCTCCAGGGCGGATCCTATCTGCTTCTCGAACTCGACCAGGCCGCTCTGATCAACGAGCGGCTCGAGAGCTTCCGCGAACAGGGCGCCGCGGCGCTCAAGAAAGCCGGCATCGTGGCAAGCACCAGGGTGACCGGCGGCCGTGTGCTGATTGACCTCGCCAGACCGGACACCGGCGCCAGGGCGCTAGCCGACACGGTGGCTGAGTTTGGCACTGACTCGGTTGGCCGCCCGGCGCTCCAGCTTGCCAATGTGACTGGCGGGCTCGCCGTCTCTTATACCGACACAGGCCGGGCAACGCTTTTGTCTAAGGCCATGGAAGACTCGACCGCGATCGTTCGCCGTCGCGTCGAAACGGGCACCAACGAACCGGTCGTCGCGAAGCAGGGCGCGGCCCGCATTCTGGTAGAGCTGCCGGGGGTCACCAATCCCGCCCGCCTGCGTACTCTGCTGGGCTCGACCGCGAAAATGACGTTCCACCTCGTAGCGAGCGGGGCGGAAGCAGGCGGCGCCGGCGTACGCCGCCTCCCGATGATCGACAAATCCGGTGCCACCGTCCCCGTTCTCAACCATGTCGAAGTCGACGGTGCGAACCTCGTCGACGCCACACCACGCCCCGACGAGCAGACGGGCAAGTGGGCAGTCGACTTCGCGCTTGACGGTGTTGGCGCGCGCGAGTTCGCCCGAACCAGCACCAGACATGTCGGGGAGCCATTTGCGATCGTGCTCGACGACAAGGTGATCAGTGCGCCGGTAATCCGGGAGCCGATTATCGGCGGACGGGGTCAGATCAGCGGTGGCTTTGACGCTGAAGGCGCCAGGGACCTGGCAGTGCTGCTCCGTGCGGGCGCGCTGCCGGCACCGCTTGCCGTGATTGAGGAGCGATCGGTAGGCGCCAGCCTGGGAGCGGATGCAGTCCATGCGGGCCTGATCTCCATCATGGTCGGCCTGTCGCTCGTGATCGGCTTCGTCATCGCGCTCTATGGCCGGTTCGGCGTGTACGCGGCGGCGGCGCTTGTCGCCAACCTCGCCCTCACCATATCCGGGCTGGCGTTGATGAACGCTACTCTGACCCTGCCCGGCATCGCTGGCCTGCTGCTGGCGCTCGGTATGGCTGTGGACGCCAACATCCTGGTGAACGAACGCACGCGCGAGGAGCTGGCGAAAGGCAAGAGCGCGCGCGCTTCGATCGAAGGAGGGTTTCGGCGTGCTTATACGACGGTGCTCGATGCGAACCTGACAACTCTTCTCAAGATGCTCGTGCTGCTCGGGCTGGGCTCAGTTGCGATCAAGGGCTTCGCGATCACCATCAGCCTCGGCATCCTCGTTTCGATGTTCACCGCGCTCGTGTTCGTGCGTTACCTGACCGCGCGCTACCTCGATCGTGTGCGACCAAAGCAGCTAAGGATAGGCACGCGGTTCCACTTTCTGCCAGGTAAAACGAGTTTTGCATTCATGCGTGCGCGCCACGCAGGGCTCATCGCGTCGGCGGTGATCAGCCTGGCGTCCGTCGCGCTCGCCGTCTCGCCGGGGCTGAAGATGGGCATCGACTTCTCCGGCGGCGTCGCGATCGAGGCGCGGGTGCCGGGCCAGGCAGACTTGGCCAGGTTGCGTAGCCAAGCCGACGGGCTGGGCCTTGGACCGGTCCAGGTACAATCCTTCGGCGGACCCGCTGACGTTCTTCTTCGCCTCGGCAGCCAGGAGGGAGGGCCCAAGGCGCAGGCGGCCGCGGTCGCCAGGATCGAGCATATGCTCGGCCAGGTTGCGCCGGGCGCCGAGGTACGCAAGGTTGACGTAGTGGGTGCCACGATTGGAAGCGAGCTGTTCAGCAGTGCCATTTGGGGGCTCGGCATCGCCGCAATCGCAATGTTCGCCTATATCGCGTTCCGCTTCGAATGGCCGTTCGCACTAGGCGCTGTCGCGACGATGTTCCTGGATCTTACCAAGACAATCGGTTTCTTCGCGCTGACCGGCTTCGAGTTCAACATGACCTCGATCGCGGCCATTCTGACGATCATGGGCTTCTCGATCAACGACAAGGTGGTTGTCTACGATCGGGTGCGCGAGAACATGCGCGTGATGCGGCACAGGCCGCTTCGGGAGATCGTCGACCTCTCGATCAATGAGACACTGTCCCGCACGATCGGAACGTCGCTGGCGCTATTCCTGGCAACGGCGCCATTGGCTGTGTTTGGCGGGCCAGCGCTCCAGCAATTCGCGATAACACTCCTGTTCGGGCTTTTTCTGGCGACAAGCTCGTCCATCTTCATCGCCGCACCGCTGCTGCTCACTTTGTCGGAGCAGCGAGACAAATGGGCAAAGCGCCCGAACGCCAGCAACATGTCTGCCTTGACGCCGGCGTAGAACGTGCCTGGCCGGGAGCCGTATCACTCCCGGTCAGGCCCGCACTGGCCGAAGTAGAATGGACTGGCGACGCTTTGTCGTGCGCGTGGAGTTGGTCTCGGGAAAAGATTGTGAGAGAGGGTCAACCGCAGTGCCGTTCGATCCACCTCCCCAACCAAACCTCCGCGACATTGATTCAACATTCTCCGAATCTGTCGCAGCCAGCAACTGGATCCGCCACACTCCGGCGATCCACGCTCTTTCACATGACCGATCGAAATCGAAGAATCGCGCTGGCTGTTCCGCGGGAATAACAGCCAGTGCGCTGGCTGTTTCATGGCTGTTATCTGGCTGTTTTCAGATAACAGCCAGCAGCCCCACAAGGTATTGAAACCATGCCGGATATTGGGGCCGAAATCCCAACATAACAGCCAGCAAAAAAATTTCCGCGAAAACAGCCAGGAACAGCCAGCTTTTCGGGAAGCCGCGTGGCCTATCCGGCCAACACCGTCTCGCCATCGAGAAACGCCGCCACGTCCTTCAGGTCCACCGACTTGTCGAGAAAGCTCTTCCCGATCCCGCGCGCCAGCAGGAAGGGCAGGGTGCCCGCGTCCATCTTCTTGTCGTGGAGCATATGCCCGACCAGCGTTTCGCCATCGGCCGCGATCCCCGCCGCCGCCACGCTATCGGGCAAGCCGACCGCACGCAGATGCGCGGCGACCCGCTCGGCGTCCTGGCCGGGACAAAGCCCCTTCGCCGCCGAATAGCCGAACGCCAGCGCCATCCCGGCAGCGACGGCCTCACCGTGGAGCAGGCGCTCCGAGAAGCCGGCCTCGGCCTCCAGCGCATGGCCGAAAGTATGGCCAAGATTGAGCAGCGCCCGCGCGCCGGTTGTCTCGCGCTCGTCCTCGGCGACGATCCGCGCCTTGGCACCGACGGAATGGGCAATCGCGTAAGCCCGCGCCGCCGGATCGCCCGCCAGCAAGGCAGCGGCATTCGCCTCGCACCATTCGAAAAAGCCGAAATCGTCGATCAGACCGTATTTGACCACCTCGGCGTAGCCGGCGCGGACCTGGCGCAAGGGTAGGGTGTCGAGCACGTCCGGATCGATCAGCACCAGAGCCGGCTGGTGGAACGCCCCGATCAGATTCTTCCCCGCCCGCGCGTTGATCGCGGTCTTGCCGCCCACCGAGGAATCGACCTGGGCGAGCAAGGTCGTCGGGATCTGCACGAAACCGCAGCCGCGCTTCAGGATCGCGGTCGCGAAGCCGACCAGATCGCCGATCACGCCGCCGCCCAGCGCCACGACATGGTCGCCGCGCTCCACGCCGAGATCGAGCAGCCGGTCGGTCAGCGCCTCGAGCGTCGCCCAGCTCTTGGATCCTTCGCCGGGCGCAAGGATAATCGCCTCGCTCCGCACCCCCGACGCGGCGAGCGACGCCTGCAGGGTCGTAAGATGCGGCGCGAGATTCTCGTCCGTGACGATCGCCATCGTCCGCCCGCGCGCGAGCGGCGCGAGCCAGGTCCCGGCGCGGCCGAGCAATCCGGCTTCCACCACCACGTCGTAACTACGGTCGCCCAGTGCAACCGGGATGCTGGTCATAAGTCGAGCGCTTTCAGGATCGCGTTGACGGTCGATTCGTGCGGCGCGTGATGGCTGGGCACGCGAATCGGCGCCAGCGCGTAGATCGGGTTGCGCACCTTGGCCAGTTCGTCGAGCGCCTCGCGCGGATCGCGGCCGCGCAGCAGCGGGCGGGTGTCGCGCCGTCCCACCCGGTCGGCGAGCACCGCGGTATTGGCGTCGAGCCAGATCGCCAGCGCCGATTCGAGGATCAGCGCGCGCGTCTCGTCATTGATGAAGGCGCCGCCGCCGGTCGCGATCACCTTGGGCGTGCCGTCGATCAGCCGGGCGATGACGCGGCGCTCCCCGTCGCGGAAATGCGCCTCGCCGAACCGCGCGAAGATATCGGCGATGGACATGCCCGCCGCCGCCTCGATCTCCGAATCGGCATCGACGAAGGGCAGCCGCATGCGCGCCGCAAGGCGACGGCCGACGGTCGATTTGCCCGCGCCCATCAGGCCTATCAGGACGATCGGAGGGCCGGTCCAATCCGGCACGGAGGTGTGTGTTTGAAACATTGAAGCGGGGGCTATACAGCGAGCCTGCCTGTCGGGCAAAAGGCGCGCGCAGCCGGTATTCCGTAAGCTTGTACAAGGTTCATCCATGTCCCGTTCGTTGATTGTGCTCCTCGTCATCCTGGTCCTTGTGATCGGGGGGCTGTTCGTCCTTGCCGGGCGCGCGCACGAAAAGCCGCAGGTCCGGGTCGAGAAAGCGGTGCCGCTTGCGAATCTCTCGAACTAGCGTCGCGCTCGGCGCGGTCGCGGCGGTATTGATCGGGGCGGGGATTCCCGCACTCGGACAGGATAAGCCCGAATCGATTCTGCCGCCCGGCTTCGGCGATCCGGTCACCGCGCCGACGCCGGCGCCCACCGGCGCCAGGCCCGCGCCATCGGCAAGCGGCACGCCCGCCGGCCCGAATGGCGCCGTGCCGACGCCGTCCGCGTCGGCCACGCCCGGCGCGACCGAAACGCCCACGGTCGATCCGGCCGCACTCGCCCGTTACGAGATGCCCGAATATGCCCGGCGCTCGCTCGATCTGGTCGGGCCGGTCGGCCCCGCTGAAGGCGGGCTCAGGCCCGACGCGTTCGGCAGGGAGGATGGCCGCTATCTCGAAACGCTGATGCGCCGGCTCGATACGCCGATCGCGTCGCGCTGGCTGGCGATCGCGCTCCGCCGCGCCCTGCTCTCGCAGCTTGCGACGCCGCGTCAGGTCAATGGTGCTGATTTCGCCGCCGAGCGCGCCTGGCTGTTGCTCCGCATGGGGGAGGCGGCGGCGGCGCGCGGTGTCGTGCAATATGTCGATGCCGACAATTATACCCCCAAGCTGTATCAGGTCGCGATGCAGACGGCGCTCGCCAATGGCGATCCCGCCGCTTTGTGCTCGGCGGCGGATGGCGGGGCCGGGCTCGGGCTCGAACGCGGCTGGGTTCTCGCCCAGGCGATGTGCGCGGGCCTTGCCGGCCAGCCGACCAGGGCCCAGGCGCTGATCAAATCCGCGCGCGACAACGGCGTTGCGGGCGGCATCGATCTGCTCCTTGCGCAAAAGATCGCGGGCAGTGGCGCCAAGGGCACCCAGGCCGTGACGATCGAATGGCAATCAGTCGATCGCCTGACGGCGTGGCGTTACGGCCTGGCGATGGCGAGCGGTGCCGAGATTCCCGATACATTGCTTGCGACCGTCTCTCCCAACGTCCAGTCCTGGCGTGCCCTGTCGCCGGCGCTGACCGCAAAGGCCCGTGCGAGCGCGGCTGAACAGGCGGCCGTGCGCGGCGTGTTCTCGAATGCGGCGCTGGTCGATCTCTACGGCGCGATCGAAACCGATGATGATCAATCGGGCGCTGAGGTCGGCATCGCGCATGATCTGCGCACTGCCTATACTGCTGAGCTTCCAGCCCGGCTCGATGCGCTGAAGGGGCTGTGGGATGAGCCCACGACGCCCGACGGCCGCTACGGCCGCCTGATCCTGACCGCCCGCGCTGCAGCCCGTATTCCGGCAGATACGACTGGTGCCGATATCGACCGGCTGGTCGCCTCGATGCTGACGGCCGGGCTCGATCGCTCGGCGATGCGCTGGCATGACAAGGCGCCGCGTTACGGCGATGCCTGGGCGATGCTCGCGCTGGTCGATCCCGATCGGGTCGCCATCAGCTATTCCGATGTCGGCCGCTATACCTCCGCCAATGAGGCGGTGCTGAAGCGCCAGATGCTGTTCGCCGGCCTTGCCGGGCTCGGCCGCATGTCGGTGGCTGACATCAACCGCGGCGCGAGCGGGCTCGACGTTCCGATCGGCCTCGACAATGCCTGGACCCGCGCGATCGCCCACGCCGCGATGGCGCGCGAACCGGCCACGGTGCTGCTGCTCGCCGGCATCGGCATGCAGACCCGGATGTGGCACGGTGTGTCGCCCGTCGCGCTCTATCACATCGTCACCGCGCTCCGGGCGGTCGGCCAGGAGGGCGAGGCGCGCATGATCGCCGCCGAGGCCATCGCAAGGCTTTGATCGCGCCCGCGCCCGGCACTGACCGTGCGCTGATCGAGCGGTTCCTCGAGATGATGGCGGCCGAAGCCGGTGCGGCGAAGAACACCATCGCCGCCTATCGCAGCGACCTGTCGCTCGCTTCGGATTTTCTCGGCCATCGGCTGGCCTCGGCCTCGGCGGACGACCTGGCCAGGCTCGGCGCGCATTGGCTCGAGCTCTCCCGGTCGAGTGTCGCGCGCAAGTCGGCGGCGCTCAGGCGCTTCTTCGCCTTCCTCGCTGACGAGGGCCACCGTGCAGATGACCCCGGCGCCGCGCTGCCGCGGCCCGGCGCGCAGCGGCGCCTGCCCAAGGTGTTGGGGCATGGCGATGTCGACCGCCTGTTTGAAGCGATCGCGGCGCGGATCGCGCGCGTGCCGCCCGATCCCAATGATCTCCGCCTCTCCGCGCTGATCGAGCTGCTCTACGGCTCCGGCCTGCGCGCGACCGAGCTGGTCTCGCTGCCGCGCAACGCCATCGCCCCCGATCGCCCCTATCTCATCCTGCGCGGCAAGGGCGGGCGCGAGCGGCTCGTGCCGATCTCGGACCGCGCCCGCGCCGCGGTGGCGCTGTGGCGCGATCATGTCGCGATCGACCGGGCCTGGCTCTTCCCCTCGGGCAAGTCGCATCTCTCGCGGGTGCGGCTGTTCCAGCTCGTGCGGGCACTGGCGGCCGAGGCCGGCATCCCGCCTGACCGGATCAGCCCGCACGTCCTGCGCCACGCCTTTGCGACTCACTTGCTCGAAGGCGGCGCCGATCTGCGCGCGCTGCAGTCGATGCTCGGCCATGCCGATATCGCGACCACCGAGATCTATACCCATGTCGATGCCAGCCGACTGGTGGAGCTCGTCAACACCCGTCATCCACTCACCGACGCCAAGCACCGCGTTGACGCGAAGCGCCGCGACGCCTAACCGACGCGGCCTGATGCCAAGCTTCCTCGACTTCGAAAAGCCGATCGCCGAGCTCCAGGGCCGGATCGACGAGCTCCGCGAGACCGCCGCCGACGGCGCGGTCGATATCGCCGCGGAGGTGGCCCGGCTCCAGGCCAAGTCCGACAAGCTGTTGCGCGACACTTACGCAAAGCTGACGCCCTGGCAGAAGACCCAGGTCGCCCGCCACGCCGAACGCCCGCACTTCAAGGACTATGTCGCCGGCCTGTTCGACGATTTCATGCCCCTCGCCGGAGACCGCGCCTTCAGCGACGATCAGGCGATCCTCGGCGGCTTCGCCCGCTTCCGCGATCGCAAGATCCTCGTGATCGGCCACGAAAAAGGCGACGATACCGCGAGCCGGCTCCGCCACAATTTCGGCATGGGCAAGCCTGAAGGCTATCGCAAGGCGATCCGGTTGATGAAGCTTGCTGATCGGTTCGGACTGCCGGTCGTCACCCTGGTCGATACCTCGGGCGCCTTTCCCGGCGTCCAGGCCGAGGAACGCGGCCAGGCCGAGGCGATCGCCCGCTCGACCGAGGCGTGCCTGTCGCTCGGCGTGCCGCTGATCTCCGCGGTGGTGGGCGAGGGCGGCTCAGGCGGTGCGATCGCGCTCGCGGCCGGTAACAAGGTGCTGATGTTCGAGCACGCGGTCTATTCAGTCATCTCGCCGGAAGGTTGCGCCTCGATCCTGTGGCGCACCGCCGACAAGGCGCCCGAAGCGGCCGAGGCGATGAAAGTCACCGCGCAGGATCTGAAGGGGCTCGGCGTGATCGACACGATCGTGCCCGAGCCACTTGGCGGCGCCCACCGCGATCCTTCGGTGGCGATTGCCAGTCTCGGCGATGCGATCGATGGCGCGCTCGGTGAACTCGGCAATCAGGGGCCGGCCGAGCTCCGGCGCGGCCGCCGCGAGAAATTCCTGGCGATCGGCCGGATCTAGCGGGCGCGAGGCCGGCTCGTGTCAGCCGCTGTCACGGAAGCGCTTCTTCTCGCGTACAAAGAAAGCGACGGAACTGAAGTCCCGTCGCCTCCGCTTTCAGCAGGCTTATGAAGGTCTAGGTAGCCTTCATGTTGGACGAGACGTTGTTGAAGGTCGTCTTCAATTTATTGCCCAGTCCCTGCATTGCGGTGATCGCGGCTACGCAATCAGCGCGGCGATAAGGCCATATTCGATTGCAGTGGCGCCACGGGAGTTGCGCAACAGGCTCAAAAACATCTTAAGCATATTTCTGCTCCCGGAAGATAAAAAGGCGGCGAGATCGAAATCCCGCCGCCCCTTTTGATCGATTAAGCTTTGTAAAGCTTAGGACGCCTTCATGTTCGACGACACGTTGTTGAACGTGGTCGTGAGCTTGTTGCCCAGGCCCTGCATGGCGGCGATGGCAGCAACTGCGATCAGCGCGGCGATCAGGCCGTACTCGATGGCGGTCGCGCCCTTGCTGTTCTTGATGAATTTGCGAATGGCTTGCATATTCCGGTCTCCATATGTTGCAACACTTCAGTACCCGGCCGGGCCGGATAAACCGGGCCAGCAGACTCGGTGTAGGAGAGGTAAGTTGACAAAAACTTAAGCCGAGCGGAGAAATCTTGACGGAACCAATCGCGCTGAGGCCGTACATGCGAAGGCGCGGGTGAGCGTCGTGGAATGATACACGGCTCTTCAAAAGCCTCGTAGGCGACCTCGGTTCGATCCGGACTCGCTGGTCGCGATGCTGCAGGTTGCCGGTCCGGTTGCATTTTTCCAGGGAAGGCTAACGATTGCGAAGATGCGCTGCTGGGCGCCGTGCCAAAGGGTATCTTCCGGGGCTATGTTTGCGACAAGGTCGAGGGGCCGGGGCAGGCTCTTTCCTCTATCGCTATCGTAACTTCTTTGAGTAGCTCAAACATGCGACCGGCCTCGCCGCCGATATGATCGAGCGCTGACAATTTTCTTGCTGCGTGGGACCTTCTCAACTCGCCTTCGGGTCCGGTACAATGGCCTCCGGCCTAGCCTGCCTGCTGAACCTTCGTGCTCACATTGTTCCACATGCCAACCGTGGTGCTGGCAAGCGTCATGAAGGCGACAATCATGGTGATCGCGATAAGCCCCACGATCAGGCCATATTCGATGGCGGTTGCGCCTCGTCGGTTCCTCGCCAGCTGGCGAAGCGATTTTGTAAGCATAAAAGTTCCGCCCCGTTCGGAAATTCCTGCCAAAAGTTAATTCGAGAGCGTTAACGAATGGCGAAGAACGGGGAAGGGCTTCTAATGTCTGCAATAATGATGGTCGTGGCGGCTGCGCTGATTGATCGCGAGGGCCGCGTCCTTGTCCAACGCAGGCCTGTGGGCAAGATGATGGCGGGGCTTTGGGAGTTTCCGGGCGGCAAGATCGAACCAGGCGAAACACCCGAATCCGCCCTGGTCCGGGAGCTCGACGAAGAGCTTGGCATTACGGTGGACATTGCCCGACTCGCCCCCGCGGCCTTCGCGAGCGAACCTCTGGCCGGGCGCCATATGCTCTTGTTGCTGTATATATGCCGCAGCTGGGAGGGCTCACCGCGCGCGCTCGATGCCGAAGAGCTCTTGTGGTGCACACCCGATTCGCTCCGTGCGCTCGATATGCCACCGGCGGATCGCCCCCTGATCGGACTGCTCGAGGCGATATTGTCGAGTCGCGCATAATTAGCGTGTCGTGCGCCATGGCTTTATAAGCGATTCGCATATGGGGGAGACTGGGTGATGAAACGGGGATTGTTGGGGGGGCTGCTGCACGATCTGGAGGCGCCGATCGAGGCGCGCGGCTTCGGCACGGGGTGGTTCGCCGGCTTTTTCGCCCTTGTCTTCGCAATCGCAGGTTTATGCTTCGTCGCCGCACTCCGCTGGCCCGACTGGTTCGCCATGCCGCAGCTCGGCGCGGTTCGTGACTGGACGGGCTTTCGCATCCTTGTCCACCTCACCCTGCTCGCAGCCTATGGCCTGGCCTTGCTCAGCCTGTTGCTGCGGCCGCGCAAGGCGCTCGGCGCGACCGCGCTGGTCATTGCCCTGATCGCAACCCTGCTCGGCGGCGCGGCGGTGCAGCCGCATGAGACTCACACCTGGGGTATTTTCTTCGGCATCGATTTCTTCGCGCTCAACATGATCGCGACGGGTCTGATGTTCGCGCCGATCGAGCGGATCTTCCCGCATCGCCCGGCCCAGCGCCTGTTCCGCAATGAATGGCGGGAGGACCTTTTCTATTATCTGGTCAGCTCGATGATGGTGCAGCTCATCACCTTCCTCGCGCTCGCGCCCTCCACCTTCATCATGGCCTCGACCAGCAATTTCGGCGCCTTCCGCGCGATGGTCGGCAGCCAGCCCTGGCTGCTCCAGTTCATCGAGGCGATGTTCCTGACGGATCTCGTGCAATATTGGTTCCACCGCGCCTTTCACCGCTGGTCGTTCCTGTGGGGATTCCACGCCGTCCACCATTCAGCGAAATCGATGGACTGGCTGGCCGGCTCGCGGATGCATTTCATCGAGATCATCCTGCTGCGCGGCGTAACCTCGCTGCCCTTGCTCACCTTCGGCTTCGCGCCGTCGGTGATGCAGGCCTATGTCGCGATGGTCTATGTCTATGCGAGCCTGGTCCATGCCAATCTGCGCGGTGATTTCGATCGGCTCGGCCGCTTCCTCGTCGTGCCCCGCTTCCATCACTGGCACCACGGCATCGAAGAGGTCGCGATCGACAAGAATTTCGCGATCCATTTCCCGTGGCTCGACCGGATCTTCGGCACCCATTATCTGCCGCCGGGCGAGTGGCCGAGCGGCTATGGCGTGGCGGAAGAGGTGCCCAACGGATATCGCGCCCAGCTCGCTTACCCGTTCCGGCGCAAGACGGGATAACGCAGCGCGCCGGATTCTGTAGCGGTCCAATTTTGTGTTAGTCCGCACCGAGCCCCGGTGAGGGGGCGGATAGCCGGGGGGCGGACAGATGGCGGGACGACCTTCGCTGAAGATCCTGCGCGGCAAGGCCGGGGTGATCCTGCCCGGCCTGATCGTGATCCTGATCATGACGGCGCTGCAGTGGATCGGCGTGCCGACGATCGATCGGGCCGGCGCGCTGCTGTTCGACAGCTATCAGCGGGCGAAACCGCGCGTCTATCGCGACGAAGGCGTCAAGATCGTCGATATCGACGACGAGACGTTGCGCCGGCTTGGCCAATGGCCCTGGCCGCGCACCGATGTCGCCGAGCTGACCAAGCGCCTGGCCGACGCCGGTACGGCGGCGATCGCCTTCGATATCGTCTTTTCCGAGCAGGACCGCACCTCGCCGGCCCGGCTCGCCGAGCGGATGGCGCGGGAGGGGAGCACGAAGGAGGTAGCCGCCGAACTGGCGAAGCTGCCGGACAATGACGCGGTGCTGGCCGATACGTTCAGGAACTCCAACGCCACACTCGCCTTCTTCCTGAGCCATGACGGCAAGGGCGGGCAAGTCGAGCCCAAGGCCGGTTTCGGCATTGTCGGCAGCACGCCGAAAACGGGTGACGCCGATTACAATGGCGCGATTCAGCCGCTGCCGGTCCTCAGGGCTGCGGCTAGCGGGCTCGGTTTCGTCAGCCTGCCGACGGACAGTGACGGCATCGTGCGCAAGGCACCGCTGATCTCCACCGAGAATGGGCAGTTGCTGCCGTCGCTATCGATCGAGGCGCTCCGCACCGCATTCCAGCTGCCTTCGATAAAGATCAAATCGAGCAACGGCAGCGGCCAATATTATGGCGACGGTTCGAACGTCGTGGAGCTTCAGGTTGGTGACAAGGTGGTGCCGACAACCTCGGCCGGCCAACTTTTCCTCTATTACACCTCGCCCCAGCCGGACCGCATCGTGCCGGCATGGAAGATCCTGACCGGCGCGATGTCACCGGAAGAGATGAGGAAGACCTTCGACGGGCACGTCGTATTTATCGGCACGAGTGCCCAGGGTCTTTACGATCTCAAATCGACCCCGATTTCCCAGACTGAACTTGGGGTTGTGGTCCACGCGCAGGTGGTGGAACAGATCGTCACGGACACCTTTCTGACGCAGCCCGACTGGGGCCCCGGCGTCGAGCGCGCTGCGCTGGTGGTGCTTGGCCTGATCATGGCGTTTTCGCTGCCATGGCTCGGCGCGGCGCGCGGCGCGGTGCTGGGTCTGGTGATGGTCGGCGGCATGCTCGCCGGGAGCTGGGAGGCGTTCAGCCAATCGCGACTGCTGCTCTACCCCACCTATCCGGTGATAGCGCTGACCCTGGTTTACCTGGTCGAGACCGCGCTGACATATTACCGCGAGGAACGCCAGCGCGCCTATATCCACCAGGCGTTCGACCGCTATCTTTCGCCCGAACTCGTCAAGCGCATCGTCGATGATCCCGGCCGGCTCGAACTCGGCGGTGAAGAGCGCGAGATGACGGTGCTGTTCTGCGATATCCGCGGCTTCTCCCACATCTCCGAAAAGCTGACGCCGCAGGAGATCATCCAGTTCCTGATCGCCTTCCTCACCCCGATGTGCGACATTTTGCTCGCGCAAAAGGCAACGATCGACAAGTTCATCGGCGATGCGGTGCTCGCCTTCTGGAACGCGCCACTCGACGATCCCGATCAATATGCCAATGCCGCGCGCGGCGCGCTGGCGATGACGGCGCGGCTGCGCGCGATGAATGTCGAGATGCGCGGGCAAACCGCCACGATCTGGCCGGGCGAGGTCAGCATCGGCATCGGCCTCAATGCCGGGCCCTGCTGCGTCGGCAATATGGGCTCGGCGCAGCGGCTATCCTATTCACTGATCGGCGACACGGTGAACCTCGCCTCGCGGATCGAGGGGATGACCAAATATTATGGCCTGCAGATCGCGATCGGCGAGGATCTGAGACGCCATCTCCCGGAGTTCGCGATTGTGTCCCTTGATCGCGTCCGCGTCGTCGGCCGCGACGCGCCCGAGGAGATATTCGGGCTGCTCGGCGACGAGAGCCTCGCCGAAACCGCCGGCTTCCGCGATTTCGCCGCGAAGCATCAGGCAATGCTCGACGCCTATCGCGCGCAGGATTGGGCGAAGGCGCTCGAACTGGCGGAAGCGGGGCAATCAACGGCGGTGGGTTATGGCCTGCGCAAATTCTACCTGCTGATGCGGGATCGCATTACGCATTTCGCGGCAAACCCGCCGGGGGCGGATTGGGACGGCGTATTCGCAGCGACAGAGAAATAGCGACCTCGCCTAACTCCTTCGCCATAGAGTCTACCGAAATTATCCGGCACAAAACCGCGCTCTACCCTGCAGGCACACCAAGCGTACCCGCCTCGGCCAGCAACTGCGCCTTGGCGCCGGGATTGGCCGCAATCGCCGCCTTCAGCGCAGCGCCCGCTTTGGCCGGCTCGCCCAGTGTCATCCGGCTGCGCATCAGCATGATCCACCCTTCGACATTTGCGGGATCGGCCCGCAACTTCGCTTCGAGCTTCCCCACCATGCCCTGGATCATCGCATTCTGCTGGTCGGCGGGCAGGGAGGCGGCGGCGCGCATCTGGTCCGGGCTCGGCCCGGGGATCGCGGCACCCGCGATCGGTGCGTCCGGCAACACGGGATGCGCGGCCTGCCGCATGGCGGCAAGCTGCGGCGAGACATTGATATGGTTGACCTGGCCGACCTGCTCGATCGTCCTGCGCAGATCATTCTCCCAGGGAGCGCCGGGCGGCGTATCGCGGAGCAGGGCGAGCCAATCGTTGATCGCGCCCTGATGGTCCTTGGCGAGGTCGCGCGCCACGGCCAGGAAATAGCGCGCGCGCGGCTCCTTGGGGTTGATCGCCACCGCCTTGCGAAAGGCCATCAGCGCGTCGGGTGGCATCGGATCACCGGTGGCTCTGGTCCGCGCCTCGCCGAGCGCGGACCATATTTCCGCCCGCTGCGGCGCAAGCTGTGTCCCATGTTCGTACGTCGCGACGGCTGCCTTGTAGTCGGATGCGTCGAATTGCGCCTGGGCGAGCGCAAGCCAGGCCTCGACATTCATCGGCTCCGCGCGCGTGCGTTCCTGCACGGATTCGAGCGTCGGCGGCTGGTCTGCCGCCGCTATCTCGGGTGACGGAGTCGCGCTTTTCTCAGGGCTTGCGCCGCGCAGCCTAACAAAGGAGATCGTGCCGACCAGCACCAGCGCCGCGGCAACCAGCGCGATCAGCCCGGTTCTTGACGAATGCTTGGCCGATTCCATCGCTGTTCCCCGCTGATACTATGGTTCTGGCTGGCGCCCCGGCCCGTACATGCTATCGTGCAGGGGCAGGCGGCAAGCGCAATCCCCACCGGATGCGTGCGTCCGCGCCCGGGGCAAGGGGACTAAAGTGAGCGATCGTGTCCGTATCGCGATCATCGGCTCGGGTCCGGCAGGGCTGAGCGCGGCCGCGCGCGCCGCCCAGCTCAAGCTTTCCCATATCCTGCTCGAAAAGACCGATCACCTTTCGGATACGATCTTCAAATACCAGAAGGGCAAGCATGTGATGGCGACGCCAAGCCAGCTCGTGCTCCGCTCCGACATGGAGTTCGACGCCGGCAAGCGCGAGGCGATCCTCGGCACCTGGGACAAGCTTGCCGCGCAACATGGCATCAACGTCCGCTACCGCAGTGACGTGAAGGCGATCGAGGGCGAGCGCGGCGCCTTCCGCCTCACCCTGACGGACGGCGCGGTGATCGAGGCCGAGACGGTGGTGCTCGCGATCGGCACCCAGGGCAACCCGAACCTGGTGCGCTGTCCCGGGTCTGCGCTGCCGCATGTCCAGTATCAGCTCGACGATCCCGGCGAATATGTCGACGAGCATATCACCGTGATCGGCTCGGGCGATGCCGGCATCGAGAATGCGCTCGGCCTCGCCGCCGACGCCGCGCAGGGCAATGTGGTCACCATCCTCAATCGTTCGGCCGATTTCGCGCGCGCCAAGGGCGCCAATGTCAAACTGCTCAACGAGGCGGCTGAGCAGGGGCGGATCACGATCCGGCTCGAAACCACGCCTGCCGAGATCCGCCCCGGCGAGCTGCTGCTCGAAACCCGCGACGGCCAGGAGGCGATCCGCTGCGATCGGATCATCGCCCGCATGGGCTCGGCGGCGCCGCGCGCCTTTGTCGAGGCCTGTGGGATCGAGTTCAGCAGCAGCGATCGCGAGGCCTTCCCAAAGCTCTCCTCGACCTTCGAATCGACCAAGCCGGGCATCTTCGTCATCGGCGCGCTCGCCGGCTATCCGCTGATCAAGCATTGCATGAACCAGGGCTATGACGTCGTCGAGTTCATCAACGGCAACACGACGTTGAAGCCCGCCGACGAGCCGATCCTCGCCGCCAAGTTCGCCCGCTTCAAGGCAAGCCGCTCGGTCGATCAATGGCTCGAGATGCTCCGCCAGAATGTGATGATCCTGAACGAACTCTCGCCCTTGCAGATGCGCGAGTTCATGCTCGATTCCGAGGTTCGCTCATACAAGGCGGGAGACGTAGTGTTCGAGCGCGCGGCTCCCGGATCATCGCTGTTCGCAATCGCGCAGGGAACCGCGCTGGTCGAGGTCGACAAGGAGAATCCCGCAATCACCGTACCGATCGAGCAGGGCTCGATTTTCGGCGAGGTCGGGCTGATCTCGGGCCGCCGGCGCGGCGCCACCGTGCGGGCCGGAACCGATATGATCGCGGTCGAGGTCTCGCGCACCGCGGCGCTCAAACTGATGGCCTCGGTCCCGGCCGCGAAGCGCGCCGTCACGCGCATCTCCGTCGAGCGGCAATTGCTCCAGCTGTTCGGGTCGGGTCTGACGTCGGCTGATCTCGGCGAGCTGCTCGACGCCGCCGAGATCGAGATCGTCCCCGCCGGCAAGCCGATCCTCGTCGAGGGCGATGCCGGTGAGGACATCTATGTCATCCGGGTCGGCAGCATGATCGTCGAGAAGAATGTCGGCGGAAAGCCGGTCTTCCTCTCCTATCTCCCCGCCGGTTCCTATGTCGGCGAAATGGCGCTGATCGGCGGCGGCAGGCGCACCGCGACGGTGAAGGCCGCGGTCAAGTCCGAAGTGATCCGCTTGCCCGGCGCCGCCTTCCGACGATTGCTCGAGGCCAAGCCCCGCCTGCTCGAAAAGGCCCGCGCCGATATGGCGCAGCGCCAGAACATCAATGCGTTCGTCGAAAGCCGCAAGGACAGCTTCTCCGGCGTGGTCGACATGTATTCGCAGACCGCGACCTTCCTGGTCGAGAACGGCATCGGCGAGGCGACCGATGTGCTGCTGATCGACGAGAATCTCTGCGTCGGCTGCGACAATTGCGAAAAGGCCTGTGCCGACAGCCATGAAGGCCTTTCCCGGCTCGATCGCGAGGCGGGGCGCACCTATGCCCATCTCCATGTGCCGACCAGCTGCCGCCACTGCGAGCATCCGCATTGCATGGCCGATTGCCCGCCCAACGCGATCCATCGCGGCCCGGATGGCGAAGTGGTGATCGACGATACCTGCATCGGCTGCGGCAATTGCCAGCGCAACTGCCCGTACGGCGTGATCCGCATGGACAGTGTCCCGCCGAAAAAACCGGGCCTGCTCAGCTGGATGCTGCTCGGTATGGGGCCGGGCCCGGGCGAGCCCTCGAAGAAGTGGCGCTATAAGCACGCCAAGGCAGGCGTCGAGAAGCCGAAGAAAGCCATCAAGTGCGACATGTGCTCGGGGATCGACGGCGGCCCCGCCTGTGTCCGCGCCTGCCCGACCGGTGCCGCGATCCGTGTTTCCCCCGAGAATTTCCTCAGCGTCGCGCGGCTTGAAGAGGAAACCGGGTCATAGCGAGCGGCGCGACCCGGGGGGCCGTGCAGGCAAATGGGCGCAGTGCGTTGCACGAGGGATTCCTGCGTCACAAGCGGTTCCGCTGGCTCCGCATTTCGCTCTCGATCAGCGCGATCGCGATCCTTGTCTATCTGCTGATTGACCACACGCCGCGACCTTTCGGCGCGAGCTGGTACGGCTATACGCTCGGCACGATCGGCGTGCTGCTGATCCTGTGGCTGACCCTGCTGGGATTGCGCAAGCGCGCAATGACGCCGGGTCGCTGGTCGCTGAAAGCCTGGACCAGCGCGCATGTCTATCTCGGTCTCAGCCTGATCGTGATCGCGACGCTCCACACCGGCTTCCAGTTCGGCTGGAACGTCCACACCTATGCCTATGCGCTGATGATGCTGGTGATCGTCTCAGGCATTTACGGCATCACGGTCTATGTCGCCGTCCCCGCCGCGCTCAGCAACAATCGCGAGGAGATGACTCAGACGCAGATGGTCGATGCTCTGCGCGCGCTCGATCGCCAGCTCCATGATGCCGCCCAGCCGCTCAACCAGTATCAGGCCGATCTGGTGCAGGCCTCGCTCGCGCAGGACCCGTTCGGCGGCGGGCTGATCGCGCGCCTGTCGGGCCGATACCCGCGCTGCGCCACCCAGCGCACCTTCGATACGATCCGCGAACGCACCGGTCCGAAGCCCGATCTCGGCGACGATCCGCTCGAACGCATCGACGCCCTGCTCGAACGCAAGATCGCGATGCTCGCCCAGCTCCGCCGGCATTTGCGGCTCAGGGCGCTGCTCGAAATCTGGCTCTATGTGCATGTGCCCGCCACCTTCGCGCTGATCGCGGCGCTGACGGCGCACATCATCAGCGTCTTCTTCTACTGGTGAGGCGGGCCCGATGACCTTCCTCGTCAAGCAGGTGAGCTACACTGCGGATCACCGCGAGATCGTCCGCGCGACCAGTTTCGATCAGTCGAGCCTTACCGTCGGCCGCGCCGCCGAGAACGACATTTCGCTACCCGATCTGAGCGTCGAGCCGCGCCACGCCAGGATCGAGCGGCGCGACGATCGTCGCATCGCCGTGATCGCCACCAGCACGCGCGGCTTCGAGGTCGACGGGCGCACGATGCACCGCGCCGAGATCAACGCCGCCAAGGGCGCAGAGCTCGGTTTCGGCGGTCACCGCATCACCGTGATGCGAGACGGGGAGGGGCATGTCGTGCTCACCGTCTCGCGCGTCGGCGCGGTGTCGGATACCGCCGGCGAGCGGGACGAGACCGCCGATTATTCGCTCACCCGCCTTCTGCCCGGCAAGCGCGCGACCGCGTGGCTGCTCGTCGTCGCGGTGCTGATCGGTTTCCTCGCGCTGCCGATCTGGAGCTTCGTCCAGCGCGACCGGCCTGATCATCGCAACATCTATGCACTGAAGGCCGATCATGTCTGGAGCAGCGGCCCGTTGAGCAACGCGCATCACGCTCTCGAGGCGAATTGCACCGCCTGCCATGCCGAGGCGTTCGTCTCGGTTCGCGACGATTCATGCCGCGCCTGCCACAAGACGGTCCATGATCATGCGCCGCCGGCACGCCTTGCCGGTGCGCGCGATCAGCCCGGGTTCGGCGGGCGCATCCTCGCCAGCGTGGCCAGGGCCTTCAACAAGCCCGGGCCCGGTGCCTGTGTGGATTGCCACCGCGAACATCAGGACGCCGGGCCGATGGCGGCGATGCCTCAGGCATTCTGTTCCGATTGCCATGCGACGTTGAAGACGCGGCTGGCGGATACAAGGCTCGGCAATGCCGGCGATTTCGGGACAGCGCATCCGCAATTCCAGCCGGTCGTCGCGACCGTGCCGGGTGCGAAACCGGTCCTGCAGCGCATGTCGCTCGATCATCCGGGCGCGGAGGAGAATGGCCTTAAATTCCCGCACAAGCTGCATCTCGATTCGCTCGGCGGTGTCGCGAAGATGGCGCAGACGCTGAAGGGCAAATACGGCTTCGGCAACGCGCTCGTCTGTGCCGATTGCCATAGCCCGACCGCTGACGGCACGCGCTTCCTCCCCATCACGATGGAGCGCAATTGCCAGATGTGCCACAGCCTCGGCTTCGATCAGATCGGCGGCACGATCCGCACGCTCCGGCATGGCGATGTGCCGCAGGTGATCGCCGATCTGCGCGCCATGTATCGCTCGACAAGCCCGCCCCGGCCGCCCGAACTCGGCAATGCCCGCCGCCGCCCCGGCCTCTACGCCCAGGGCCAGGTCTATCACGCCTATTTCGGCGCAGTCGCCGCACGCCCCGGAAGCGCTGATGCCGCGATCACCGCCATCTTCACCAAGGGTGGCGCCTGTTATGATTGCCATGTCGTCACGCCGCCCGGCGTGGGTGGCAAGGCAGACTGGACCGTGCTGCCGGTCCATCAGCCGATGCGCTACATGATGCATGGCTGGTTCGATCACGCTGCGCACAAGACCGAGAAGTGCGAGACCTGTCACACCGCCCGGCAATCCGCGTCGGCGCAGGACCTGCTGCTGCCCGGCATCAAGACCTGCCGCACCTGCCATGGCGGCGAAAGTGCCGCCGCGCCGGTGCCGTCGTCCTGCGCGATGTGCCACAGCTATCATGCCGACACCAACGCACCCTGGGTGCCCGCGAAATCGCGGCGCGTCCGAGCGCTGCCATCGACCGTA
>Ga0105245_10000487_pt1 | contig 36359 bp, 20 predicted proteins | sample KBSM54metaG_FD_81523 | JGI IMG/M metagenome (GOLD analysis project Ga0105245, IMG submission 81523) | Miscanthus rhizosphere microbial communities from Kellogg Biological Station, Michigan, USA - KBS M5-4 metaG | ecosystem: Host-associated > Plants > Roots > Rhizosphere > Soil | place...
GACATTACGACGCCGTTTGAAAAATTTCCGGCGAAAATCCAAAACCTGCTGCTGTACGGCCCCGATGAAAAAGAAGCTCCGCGTCTCGGCTTTCGCGGCGTGCTCGGTTTCCTGAAGCAGAACCTGGAAGAATCGACGTCCGAAAGTTATCGCGAATGGATGCTGAGCTATATGTCCGCGACGAAGTGCCCCGTATGTCAGGGCAAGCGTCTGCGCCCGGAAAGCATTGGCGTGAAGGTGAATGGGCTTTCCATTTCAGATTTTACTGCGCTACCGGTTTCGCGGTCAGTGGACGTGGCCGCGAAGATAACGTTGACGGACCGCGAGCGCCTGATCGCCAGCCGCGTCCTTCATGAGATCAGTGAGCGCCTCCAGTTTCTGCATGCCGTGGGACTGGGATATATCTCGCTTGATCGTTCGGCTGCTACGCTTTCCGGCGGTGAAGGCCAGCGCATTCGTCTGGCGACACAGATCGGATCGAAGTTGCGCGGCGTGCTTTACGTACTGGATGAGCCTTCGATCGGCCTGCACCATCGCGATAATAACCGTCTTCTGCAGGCGCTGGAGCACCTGCGCGATCTGGGAAACACAGTGCTGGTAGTGGAGCACGATGAAGAAACCATTCGTCGCGCCGACTATGTAATTGATCTTGGTCCCGGCGCGGGGTTGCTGGGAGGAGGCGTGGTGGCATCCGGCACTCCTAACGAAATTATGGACCAGCCCGGCTCTGTTACGGGCCAATACATTTCCGGACAAAAAAATATTGCCGCGCGTTTTGAGCCCCGTGCCACCAACGGCAAAGCCGTTACGGTACTGGGCGCCAAAGCCAACAATCTGCGCAGCGTTGACGTAACTTTTCCGCTAGGCGTGATCACAGTCGTGACCGGCGTTTCCGGCTCGGGAAAATCCACGCTGGTGAATGACATTCTTTATAAAGCGCTGGCCAAGGCGCTTTATCGATCGCGTGAAGAGGCCGGCGCGCATAAAGCAATCTCCGGCGCGGAGCATATCGATAAAGTTATCCGCATTGATCAATCGCCCATTGGCCGGACGCCACGCTCCAATCCCGCGACATATACCGGAGTCTTCACCCATATTCGCGATCTCTATGCCATGCTGCCGGAGTCACGCGAACGCGGTTATAAAGCAGGACGCTTTTCTTTCAACGTAACGGGCGGACGTTGCGAGCATTGCCAGGGCGAGGGCGAGCGCCGCATTGAGATGAACTTTATGCCCGATGTTTATGTCCTGTGCGAGGTTTGCGGCGGCCATCGTTACAACCATGAAACGCTGGCGGTGCGATTCAAGGGGAAATCCATTGCCGATCTGCTGGAAACGTCGGTCGCGGACGCGCTGCCAATCCTGGAAGACATTCCGCAAATCCGGCAAAAGCTGCAAACGCTTGATGATGTGGGACTTGGCTACATCAAGCTAGGGCAATCCGCGGTAACGCTTTCCGGTGGCGAAGCCCAGCGCATGAAGCTGGCCAAAGAACTTTCAAAGCGCCAGACCGGGCGCACTCTTTATCTGCTGGACGAGCCAACCACCGGACTGCATTTTGAAGATGTGAGCAAGCTTTTGGAAGTCATCCATCGGCTTACCGATTTGGGGAATTCGGTGATTATCATTGAGCATAATCTCGATGTTATCCGCAATGCGGATTGGATCATTGACCTGGGACCGGAAGGCGGCGAGGACGGCGGGCGCGTGGTGGCACAGGGAACGCCAGATCAGGTTTCCAAAATTAAGAAATCCTATACCGGTCAGGCGTTGTCGGAATACATGAACAGACAACGCAAATGACTGATTGCAAAGGCGTTGTGCAGATGTGTTCCAGATTCGTAACAAACCATAAAAGATATCTCATAATTAATTTCATAAAGTAGAGTGCTTTCAACCTTCTCCTTATACCTGGGCACAATCGAGGGGTAGCGGCTTTGGCTTTCTAATGCTTCAAACGCTACCCCTTTAGTCTTCCCTACGAAAACTCTTGATGGTGTACATTGGAATTCAAGGACTCATTCCTTCAATCCTGTGCATTCGTTTGATCCCATTTCGCAAGCCGACCCCGTGCCGCAAGCCGACTCCATTCCGCAACCTGACACCATTCCGCCATTGGCCATTGAGCCTTTACCGGCTACTGAGCCCCCAAAAACCGAGATCGACCTGCTGGATGTCCTGCTGGTAGGTGTGGCGATGGCCTTGGCGTTCCTCATTCTGGGCAGCATAGCGGCAGCCATCTACATTGTTGCGCATCGATCTTCCGAGCTGAATCCCAAAGTGCTGGAAGATGCCTTGTCGAAGAATGCGTTTTTCATTGTGCCTACGCAATTTGTGATTTACCTGGCGATCATTGGTTTTATGGCGCTGCTGGTCTGGGGACGCCACAAAACTTCGCTGGCTGAGGCCATCCATTGGAACGTGCCCGCTCGCCCGCGCGTCTGGGGATTTGCGCTGATAACAGGCACAGCCCTGGCACTGATTTCCGATATCGGCGAAGTCGTTCTCCATCGCTGGATACCTGACTCGCTGCCGATCACCGAGTTTTTCAAAGACCGTCCGTCTGCCTTGCTGCTGGGGGCATTTGGGATTCTGGTGGCGCCGCTTATGGAAGAACTGCTTTTTCGTGGCTTCCTGTATCCGGCGCTGGCTCGATGGACAGGAGCAACGGCGTCACTCATCATTACAGCCTCTGCTTTTACCCTGCTTCATGGCGCTCAGTTGGGCTATTCATGGGCCCCGCTGCTGCTGATTTTTGTGGTTGGCCTTACGCTCACGATCACACGCATGCGGACCAACTCCGTGGCCACGTGCGTGATAGTGCACATGACTTATAATTTTGTCCTGTTACAGCAAACCTATATTGCCACGCACGGATTCCGTCAGATGCAGGGAATCTGAGCCGGAAATCAGTTATCTTAAAAACCTATGTCTTCTGCGCGCGACGAACTGCTTGAGTTGCTGGCTACAAACTCTTTCCGTCTGGGCGAATTCACGCTTTCTTCCGGCGGCAAGAGTGACTACTACATTGATTGCCGTACTACGACGCTGCACGCCCGTGGCGCGGAACTTACCGGGCGCGTCTTTCTTGATCTTATTCAGCAGCAGGGATGGAAGCCGCACGCCGTGGGCGGACTCACGATGGGCGCGGACCCGATCGTTGTGGCAACGTCAGTCATTAGCTCTCAAACTGGCGCTCCGATCCATGGTTTTCTGGTGCGCAAAGCAGAAAAAGCCCATGGCATGGGTCGCCGGGTAGAAGGCTTTCAGGAAAAAGGCGCGCGCGTGGTCATTGTGGATGATGTCTGCACCACCGGCGGGTCGACGATCCAGGCGATTGAAGCAGCGCGGGAATTCGGCTTCAACATTACCGGTGTGGCCTGCCTGGTTGAACGCCTGGAGGCGGGCGGTCGACCGGCGGTGGAGAAAGCAGCAGGGCCAGAGCCATTCATCAGCGTCTTTACGTCGAACGACGTGAAGGCTGCGCATTTGAAGCTGCGTTGAGCTTGAAAATATGGAGCGCAGCCGCCGGTGGCTGTGATGAATCTATTTGCCCACCGTCTTCACCGTCGGCACTGGTACCTGCTCCACAATCCTGATCCCGAATCCTTCCAGCGCAGCCACGCGTTTGGGATGATTGGTCAGCAGACGAATAGAACGAATGTTCAGCCCGGAAAGGATCTGCGCTCCCACGCCAATGTCACGCTGCGTCTTTCGCTGGTGGGCTGGCGCTGAGCGTGGCTCACGATGGAATGCCAGCCGCTTTTCATCGTCCACGTTGAATCCCTTGGAAGTCTGGTGCAAATAGATCAAGGCCCCGGTTCCCTCGCGTGCAATCATCTCCAGTGAACGATCAAGCACCTGCTGGCAGTCGCAAAGCGAGCCGCCAAAAACATCTCCCGCCAGACAATGCGCGTGCATGCGCACCAGCACAGGGCCGGTAGCGCGTTCCACATCGCCTTTGACCAAAGCAACGTGGGATTCGCCGTCAAGTTGGTTTTCAAACGCGATCATCCTGAATTCGCCGTGGCGCGTCGGGAGCATGGCTTCACCCACGCGGACCACGTGGCTCTCGGTTTCCATCCGGTAGCGGATCATCTCCGCCACCGTCAGCATTTTCAGGCCATGAGTCTTGCAGAATTCAGTGAGGTCAGGCACGCGCGCCATGGTGCCGTCTTCATTCATGATTTCGCAGATCACGCCTGCGGGAATCATACCGGCCATACGCGCCAGATCGACTGAGGCTTCCGTTTGTCCGGCACGGACCAGCACGCCGCCTTTGCGCGCGGCAAGAGGGAAAACGTGTCCCGGTCGCACCAGATCAGCCGCCCGGCTTGCAGGATCAATGGCAACTTGAATTGTGCGCGCGCGATCATGGGCGGAAATCCCGGTGGTAACGCCTTCACGCGCCTCTACGCTTTCGTAGAATGCTGTGCCGTAGGGCGACGTATTTTCGCGGGTCATGGGGCCGATACGCAGATAATCGAGCCGCTCGGGCGTCATCGCCAAACAGATCAGACCACGACCGAACTTGGCCATAAAGTTGATGGCTTCCGGCGTGATCTTCTCTGCAGCCATCGTCAAGTCGCCTTCATTTTCGCGGTCTTCGTCATCCACCACCACGATCATGTGGCCGGCACGGATCTCTTCGATTGCGGTGAGAACATCGGTAAATGCATTGGACGATGACATGGCGTAATGAGCTCTGCCCCAAATTTTAGCAAACTGGGGCAAATTTCTGTCTGCCTGTTACCGCCGCGTGCCTCGGATCCCGCTCGTGCCGCGCCATTTTGTGCAAATGCAGGCCGTTCACATCTTGATCGAGAAAGTACGTAGTCCTTAGCACGAGCCTTAACCCAGCCAAAGCTAAGGGAAAGCGCCTATTTCACCAGAGTAGATGCTTGCGTAGGGTCACATGTGCGCGCCGGATCGTTTTGCTTTTTCGTCATTCCATTTTTGAAGGATGATCCATTGTTAAGAATCTACTCCCTGTTTCTGCTGTGCCTGGCGGTTCCCGCGCTTAGCTTTGCCGGTGTCTCTACCAGCGCTCCCCTGAACGGCGCTACCGTCGGCTCACCCACACAGTTCATCGCGTCGGCCACGTCGCCGAACGGGCCAATCGCTTCCATGACCATCAACGTGGACAGCAAGGACGTTTACAAGACATTCACCAGCAGTCTGAAGACGTCCGTGGCACTGGCGGTCGGATCACATTCCGTTATCATGAAGGCGTGGGACACCAAAGGGAATTATTTCCAGCAGGTCCTTTCCATCGCCGTCACCAGCAGCACGACACCCCCCTCACCAGCAGGCAATGTAGTTTCCAACATTGAAGATATGTCTGGCTGGCAATCCTGCAGCGCATGCGCGGGGCCAGGTGGAACCGGTATCAGTACAGCCCACTCGCTCACGCAGGGCGTGAAGAGTCCTTCGCTGGATGGGGCTTCAGCCCAGTTCTGGCTGGGGGGAACGCATCCATATACCAATGCGTTGTTCTTCAAGCCGCTCGGCGGCCGGGCTGGCGCCACACACTTCATCCTTGATTTCAATTTCTGGATCGGGAATGCGACGGTTGCGCAAGGATTGGAGTTTGACATCTTCTATTCGCGCGATGGCTTCAAGAATTACTTCCTCACTGAGTGCGACTCGCGCGGCATGTATGCCGGCACCTGGCAGGTTAGCAACGTGGTCATCGACACGTGGCAGCATACCGGGCTGCCTTGTCACGTGAACTCATTTGCGTGGAACCATGTCACTTTGGAGTTCTATCGCCAGCCGGACGGCAACACGCGGTTCGTTTCCGTTTCCATGAATGGCAACCTGCAGTATGTGAATCGAACGTACCCGGCCATTAAGGTCAACAGCTTTGAGATGAACGCCGCAGTACAGTTGGACGGCGATGAGAAGCAAGACGACTTCTCCATCTGGGTTGACAAAATGAAGATTACATACTGGTAGAGATTAGCGTTCGCACCCCTGCGGCGTTCTATCTTTGGAGCGACGTGAACTAGTGTGAAAGCAAGCCGTACACATCCAGTTGATTGCCGGTGCCTACATAGACCCTGCCGTTGGCAACTGTTGGCGTAGTGAATTTTACAGCCGGACCGGCAGTATCACGGCCATTTGCGGCCTGCCTGCTGTTATAAAGCTCGATGGCTATGTTCTCCGCTTTGGCGGCACGCAGCACGGCAGGTCCTTTCGTGCTCCACGCGTCAACTTGCAACTCCCAAACGATTCCGTCGCTGTTCCCGTTGGCGGAAATGGATGGCGTGGCTCCGTGGGCGCCGAAAGTGATGGCGGCGGAAGCTACGCGGGAAAGCGTCCCATTGCTGTATTGGAACGCCTGCAAGGTCGAGGTTTGAGGATGGAAGTAGACCAGCCCATTGAAGTAGGCGGGTGTATCGAAGATATTGTCAAACTCCGCGTTGCCGATATTGGGAATGGTTTGCACCGCGTTGTCGCACGAGGCGGGCGGCGCAGGGGTGTTGTCGCAGGCCGGATTGGTGGGAGGCTTGAACCCGCCCATGTGGTCGCGGTCAAGCACGAATACGCGGCCATCTTTGCCCCCGCCCACCAGCTCGTGCGGATGGGCCGAGCTATTATCGGGCAGCAACATGGGCGCTCCGCTCCCCAGATCAGCGTCATTGCTGCGCAGGAAACCTTCATTCGATGGAGTAAAGGAATCGAGCACGGAAAGATCAGACGCTCTCAATTTCAGGAATGCGTCATTGAAGCCCGGCGCAGGATCGCCGAAATCAACTCCGGTCATCACATACAGATTTCCAAGGCCGTCTGTGGCAGGAGCTCCGCCGCTCATCCAGAGTGCGCCGCCTCCGCCGTTCGGCGTGGTGTTGATCTTGCTTACCTGCCGCAGAGAGGCGGCATCATAACCCAGCAGCCATCCATGCGGACATCCTCCAAAAGCGATGAACACTACGCCGTTGACCAGCGCAAGTCCCGGGCGTTGCAGGCAGGTTGGCTCCAGAGTAATGTTGCCGTTTACGCTGTCAAAGCCCGTCCCGGCAACGGTGGCAGTCACCTGGGCCGGTCCGCCGAATTTTTCTGAACCGTCGTGGAGGTCCAATGCATGGAGCTTGTAAACCCCTGGCAGCGTCTCTGCCACCACGTAGAGCGTCTGGGTGGCGCCGTCAATGACTGGTGTTCCGGTGATTCCTTTCTCCGGGCTCACTCCTTCAACCTGATGCGACGGAACGCTCGGGCCGAGGTTCTTCTGCCACAATGCATTTGGGCTCAGGCCATCGGCGTCAAAGGCATAAACTGAATTGTGTTCCGTGGCAACAAGCACCACGTTGTGCGTGCCGCCCGCAATATTGCTCAGGCCGGGAACTATCAGTGGCTGGGCGTAGATCTGGCCATCCACGGAATAAGAGAACACCTTGCCGAAGCTCGAAGCATTGACGTTCGCAGGAGTCAGAATGGTTTCGCTCGCATTCAGGCCGGTGCGCTGCCCGTCATTGTGATAGGTAAGCACAGATACCAAAGCGGGAACTGGTGGAGTTGGCGTTGGCGTAGGCGTGATGGGTGGCGGGTTATTGTTGCCGCTGACGCCCCCACAGCCGGCCAGCAAGGCGAGTATTACGAGGAAAAACAATGCCACTGGAGCCTTGAACTTCTTCACAACTGATACCTCATTCCCCAACAACCGAGAACAACGCAGCCTTCTGCGAGAGGGTTGAGTCGTAATGATGGCTAACAAGCCTAGCCAGGGGATGTCACGGCATTGTTCTTTAGTCTTGATGGTGGCTGGTGAAGGGGAGTTGCCACGGGAGCAGCTGCTGAAATTTTGTTTTCTAAAAATTAACCTTAAATCTGCTTGTTCTGAATGAGTGCTCTTGCACTTTGGTAAGAGTTTTCTCAGATGGACCACCTGTCTGCCGTGCAGATCGTCTACACTGGCGAGCGGTACAGGCAAGGGCTTACAATCTCCCTATGGCAAAGTCTTCGTCGGAACCCTTTGAAGTTGGCTGCCCCTGCTGCAATGCGGTGCTGAAAGTCGATCCTGACACCAAGGCGGTACTCTCGCACGTGGCAGCGGTGAAGCCCAAGATGTTCAATGATTTTGAGGCTGCAGCCAAGGCCATGCGCGAGCAGGAAGGCCGCAAGGAATCCATCTTCCGCCAGGCCGTGGACGCGCAGAAGAACAACGCCAGCCTGCTGGAAAAGAAATTTCAGGAAGCCGTGAAGAAGGCCAAAGAAACGCCCGATGAAGGCCGTCCACTGCGAGATTTCGATCTGGATTAGCTGACGTTTTGCCCGCCAAACTCCTACTGCTCGGACATCGCGGCGCCCGGCTTTACGCGCCGGAAAACACCATCCCGGCGTTCGATCTTGCTCTCCACCATGACGCAGATGGTTTTGAATTTGACGTCCGCTGCACCCGCAGCAAAGAATCCATTGTTTGCCATGACAGAAAATTCAACCGCATTGCCGTGCGCACGCGCACCTTGGAGCAGATCCATGCAAAATGTTCGGTGGACGGCAAACCGCCTTGTCTTGAAGACGTGCTTGAGCTCTACTCGCGCAAGGCCTTCCTTAATATTGAAGTGAAGGTGCGAGGCATGGAACAGGTAGTGCTTGACGCGGTCAAGCGCTTTCCGCCGCAGCGTGGATATTTTATCTCGTCGTTTCTGCCCAGTGTTGTGCGCAAGCTGCATGCTCTGGATCGTTCGCTGGTTTTGGGCGCGATTTCTAAATCCTATTGGCACCTGCGGCGATGGAAGGCGTTGCCCGTGAGCTACGTGGTGCCTCATTTTTCATTGCTTACCCAGAAATTAGTCGATGAATTACACAGGGCGGGCAAAACAGTGATCACCTGGACCGTCAATGATCCCCGAAAGATGCTGAGCGCCATGGCAATGGGAGTGGACGGAATCATCTCAGACGATACGAAGCTGCTGGTGGAAACGCTGGGACGAGCCACGAGGACATAAAGTCTAGATCTATCACAAAAATCGTCGGTCGAACTAAAGCTTCTGATAATGGTAGTAGGCTGTCGTTCCGTCTACTTCTTTAATGATGAACCCTTTGCGTTCCAGGACGCGCTTCAGCTTGTGATTTGGTTTTGAACAATGCACCGCATGAACGATCCATTCGACGCCTGTCAATGCCTGTGATCGCGCAAACTTCTCAATTAGCATCGTAAGAGCCGGAAGCACACCCTCACCTCCGCCTTCAATTTGAGCGAGTGTGACATTCAGTCGGTCGCTGGATCGACGAAATTCCCCCAGGATTCGAGCCGATCCCGCGGTAAAAATAACCGGCTCACCCGTAAGTACAAGTTGTTCGATCTGTTGCGAAGGCAGCTTGAGAATTGCTTCGGACGTGAGCCCTTCAAAAAGAATTTCGCGCGGCATGGCAGTTTGTATTGTAGCGCCAGACGTGCGGCGAGGCTCGGACATGCCGAGCCGCCTGCATCAGGGCAGAAGGATCTAAAACAAGACCACAATGCATAAGCGGTTTGGAGCGAAGCGACAAAATTGAAGACACAGAAAAAAACGACCTTCCTGCCGGGCCAGGCAGGAAGGTCAAATCACCTCAATGGATACAACTAAGCAGCAGGCTTAAGAGCAGGCGCAGCTGCAGGCTCATCAAACTGTTCCGTCTCGGTCGATCCTTCCATCGCCGTGGTGGAAGAATGGCCACTGGCAATGGTCTGTGCAACTTCATCAAAATATCCAGTGCCCACAATCCGCTGGTGCCGGACCGCGGTATAACCCTTGTCCGCGCTCTTGAATTCTTTTTCCTGGAGTCGCGAATATGCCGTCATGCCTTCACGCGCGTAGCCATGCGCAAGTTCAAACATGCTGTAATTGAGCGCGTGGAAGCCGGCCAGTGTAACGAACTGGAATTTGTATCCCATGGCAGCCAGCTCCGTCTGGAATTTTGCGATGGTGGCTTCATCCAACTTCTTTTTCCAATGGAAAGAAGGCGAGCAGTTGTACGCCAGCAGTTTGCCGGGGAACTTTTCATGGATGGCTTCAGCAAATCGCCGCGCTTCTTCAATGTTCGGCTCTGAGGTTTCGCACCAGATCATGTCAGCGTAGGGCGCGTAGATCAGGCCGCGCGCAATTGCCGCGTCGATCCCGCCCTTGAAGCCGAGATAGCCTTCAGGTGTGCGCTCGCCGGTCAGAAATTCCACGTCGCGAAGGTCACTGTCTGAAGTGATCAGCTTTGCGCCGTTCGCGTCAGTGCGGGCAATCAGGATCGTCGGTACACCCTGGATGTCCGCCGCCAGCCGCGCTGCCACTAGTTTCTGTACGAACTCCTGTGCGGGAACAAGAACTTTGCCGCCCATATGACCGCATTTTTTCGCCGAAGCCAGCTGGTCTTCAAAGTGAACCGCGGCCGCGCCAGCTTCAATCATCGACTTCATCAATTCAAAGGCGTTCAGGTTGCCGCCGAATCCAGCTTCTGCATCGGCCACGATCGGAGCAAACCAGTACATACCGTTCTTGCCTTCAGCGTGATGCATCTGGTCAGCGCGCAGAAAAGCGTTGTTAATCTCTTTCACCACGTTGGGAACGCTGTTGCACGGATACAGGCTCTGGTCGGGATACATTTGCCCAGCAAGATTAGCGTCGCCTGCCACCTGCCAGCCGCTCAGGTAGATGGCCTTCAGTCCCGCCAGCACCTGTTGCACGGCCTGGTTGCCGGTCATGGCGCCCAACGCTTTTACATATGGTTCGGTGTGGAGCATGTCCCAGAGACGCAGCGATCCCAGGCAAGCGAGCGTATGTTCGATCTGAACGGTGCCGCGCAGCCGCACCACGTCTTTGGCCGAGTAAGGCCGTTCAATGCCCGTCCAGCGGGGATCTTGTATCCATCTTTCCTGTAAGCGTTGTTCTGGGGTCTGTCTCACGGTGAAGCCTCCAAATTTTCTGTCTATGATTGCGCGGCAAAAAGAAAGCTTTCTTTCCGCCGCCCTCATTAGATGCGCCTGCAGCATGGGTTGCAAACCAACTCGTCCGATTCGGACGACTTGGCCAAAAAAGTGCTATCATTCTCAACACTGTGGCCACAGCCCGTCTCAACAAAAAGCAAAATTCTGGTGTGCCTCGCCAGCTTCTCCAGGAACTGAAGCACAACCTGGTGATGCGCCATGTCTCCAGCGGTATTGAATTGCTGGATCGCCATGAGCACCTTTTTGCAGCGGTTGGCCCGGATTTGCCGAACGCAGCCGCTTTTGTCGGGTGTCTTGCGCAATGGGTCGATATCGGCTACGGCGAGCCTGCTTTGATTGAGCAAGTCCTTGCGCGCTTTCCGCGGGAAAAGCGCGGACATCTCTCCGTTAGCGACTATCTTCAGCTTCGAATGGCGGAAGGACTGCTCGCGCTTCTGCGTGACAACCCGGATGAAGCGTTGCGGCAGTTCGATTTAGTGCTTTCCATGCAGGATGAGATTGAAGATAGAGAAGTGGTTGCCATCGCGCACTTCTGGAACGCGCGCTGCCACCGCAAGAAAGGCGAGTATGACGAGGCGCTAAAACGCGCCGGAGTGGGACGCGAACTGGCGCAGACGCTGGGTTTCCCTAATATGGCAGCGGTCATGCGCGTCCTGGAAAGCTGGCTGTTATTCCAGAAAGGGCAGTTCCGCGAGGCGTCGCGCATCTTAGACCAGGCGGAAGCAGCGCTGCGCAACAGCGACGACCACATCACGCTGGGCAACATTTATTCCGCGCACGGCCGCATGGTGCGCCGCCAGGGACATTATCAGGAAGCACTCAAATTCTTTTCCCGCGCCATTGAGCATTTCCAGAAAAAAAATCCTCAGCACAGAAATATGGCACGTACGCTTACCAATATTGCGTATGTGCAGCGACTGGTGGCGGTCCAGATGGGCAAGCAGATTGATGCGGAAAGAGAACGCCGCCAGGGCGCCAAAAGTCTGGCCAGTCGCGACCAGAAGCAGACCCTCTTGCGCCAGCATCAGGAGCTACGCACCAAAGCTTTTGCCAATCTTGAGTTGGCGGAAAGTATCTATCGCCACCACAATCATCATCACGGAATCGGTAGCGTGCTGGAAAATCGCGGGCTGCTGTATCTGGACGTCGGCGATCTTGATAATGCCAGCGCCCAGGCGGCGCAGGCATTCGAGCTGGGCAAACAAGTGAATGATTCAATCCTGATGGCCCGCGCGCGGCTCTTGCAGTGTGAAGTGGAAAACGGAAAGCTGGAAGAAGAAATTGAAGGAGGCACGCACACCTGGGAGCATGCGCAAGCCGCCCGCGACTACGCTCGAGAAGCGGTGGAAGCAGCCAAGCACACGCAGAACCATCGCCTGCTGGCGCGCGCTTACATCTGGCGCGGCCTCACTGCATGTCACCCAGCTGTTCACGACACCGAAGACGCTAAGCGCTGCTGCGAACTCGCCAGCTCATTCCTCAAAGCGGTGGATTATGACGACCTCTGGGAAGAACTTCAGCTACTAAAACAGAAAGTCATGCCCAAGGGCAGCATCGATCCGCTATTACGCGCGTGGTCACAAGGGATCACCGGCGAGGAGACGTTCCAGGAATTGACTGAGCAGTTTGCCGAAATTGTGATTCCGAAGGTCTGGGAAAAAGAAGACAGAAAAGTTGCACGCGTAGCCAAACGGCTGTCGGTGTCGCCCAAGAAGGTCCGCCGGATTTTAGCCAGGGCAGGAAAGCGCAAAAAGTAGACGCACACATGCTTCTTTATTCAGAAGAACAAGTTCGCAATGTAATCAAAGTAGATGACGTGATTGCAGCAATCCGTGCGGCGTTTGCGCGCGGCTTTGCCACTGTCCACATGCCGGTACGGACCGTGTTGAACATGGATGATGCCATTTTGTTGGTCATGCCTTGTTACGATTCAGCGCTGGGTGCGGCGGGAGTCAAACTGGTGAGCGTGAGCGCGAAAGCAGGCGTTCAGGCGGCTTATGAGCTGCTTGATGCGCAAACTGGTATCGCCGTAGCGCGCATGGAGGCAAACTATCTCACCGACATTCGAACCGCCGCAATCTCCGCTGTCGCCACTGACCTGCTGGCGCGCGAAGATGTGAAGACGCTTGGTATCTTTGGCAGCGGGCGACTGGCAACGGCGCACCTGGCGGCGCTTCCACGAGTGCGAAATTTCAAACGCTTTCTGGTGTGCGGATCGGAACGGTCTGACATCGCCGCATTCTGCGGCAAAATGAAAAATGAAGTGGGCCTTAATGTTGAGACGGCGAATGCTGAAACTGTGGCGCGAGAATCCGACGTAATCTGCACCTGCACTACGGCGCATGAGCCGCTGTTTGACGGTAATTGGCTGCGTCGGGGCACACACCTGAATCTGGTGGGAGCGTTCCAGCCCGAGACTCGCGAGGTGGATGACGTCACGGTGAAGCGCGCTCGGGTGGTGGTGGATACTTATGAAGGCGCGTTGCAGGAAGCTGGTGACTTGCTGATCCCAATCAAGAATGGAACCATTGATCGTTCACACATTGTTGCCGACCTGCACGAGATTGCCTCAGGGAAGAAAGTGGCACGTACGAGCGCAGAGTCGATTACATTATTCAAGAGCGTGGGGTGCGCGCTTGAAGACCTGGTAGCAGCACAGTTGATTTATCACCAATCTAATCGAAAATAACTGACAATATTTCAATGGCCAGCAAACTATACGAATTCGCAGTGGTCGGTGCGGGCGTCTTCGGAGCGTGGACGGCGCATTTCCTGCGCCAGAGTGGGGCGTCCGTGGTACTGCTGGATGCTTATGGGCCAGCCAACAGCCGCGCCAGCTCCGGCGGCGAAACCCGCGTGATTCGCATGGGCTACGGCCCAGATGAGCTCTACACTCGCTGGGCCATGCGATCATTACCGCTCTGGAAGGATTTTGCCGCGCGAACCGGGCGAGAAATCTTCCGACAAACTGGCGTGCTCTGGCTGAGCAACGATGCCGACGTATACCTAAAAAGTTTGTGCACCGTACTGGCACAGGCGGGAGTCTCGCGGGAAGAACTTACTGCCAAAGAGATTGCGCAACGCTGGCCACAACTTCGCTTCCACGATGTGACCTGCGGCGTCCTCGAGCCGCAAAGTGGCCTTTTGCTGGCGCGTACCGCCGTGCAATCGTTGGTCATTGAACTCGTCGAAAGCGGCGTCGAATACCTGACGCTGAGCGCGGAGCCGCCTTCAGGCAACGGCAAGTTAACCCAGCTCCAAGCCGGCGGGGGCGATTCAATTTCGGCAGGTACATTTATTTTTTGCTGCGGCCCGTGGCTGCCAAAGATTTTTCCAGAATTGTTGGGCGACCGCATTTTCCCTACGCGGCAGGAAGTATTTTTCCTGGGCACCGGGGCAGGCAACGCCGAGTTCCGGCCACCAAAAATGCCGGTGTGGCTGCATCGCACGCATCCCGGACTGCCTTACGCGCTGCCTGATATCGAAGGGCGCGGCTTCAAGATTGCTTTCGATCTGCACGGAGAAAAGTTCGATCCGGATTCCGGAATGCGGACCGTCGCGCAAACATCTATCGACCATCTACGCGCCTACTTGCGTCAATATATCCCCGCCTTAGCGAATGCTCCTGTTCTGGAGACGCGCGTCTGCCAGTACGAAAACACGTGGAACGGTGACTTCCTGGTCGACCGGCATCCGGACTTTGAGAATGTATGGATCGCCGGAGGAGGGTCAGGTCATGGCTTTAAGCACGGCCCGGCCCTGGGAGAATACTTGACCCAGCGAATTCTCCACGATGCACCGGCCGAGCCGCGTTTTTCTCTTTCTGCCAAGCAGACAGCGCAGAAGAGAGCTGTTTACTAGTTTTCAAGATGGAGTGCGCGGCCTTATCCAGATTCGCATTCGCTATGGCCGGTGCGTTGCTTCTGCTCGGGGTTTGAGCGAATTCAGTGTCGTTGTTATAATCAAACACGTTCCGTACGCACAAAGTCTTCACCTGTCCCACCGAAGCTGCACGTATGTAACCCACCAGTATTGGCCAGGTAGCTCAGTCGGTAGAGCGCAGCCCTGAAAAGGCTGGCGTCGGCGGTTCGATTCCGTCCCTGGCCACCATTTCAACGGCTCTGAAATCAATAAGTTAGTGACAGGCTCTCGGCCGTGTACCTCCTATGTACCGCCGACCCGGTTTTCCGCTCCGAAAAAATGCCCTTACAAAGCTAGTTTGCGCGAATTTTGGTTCGCCTCTATGCTCGGCGCTAATTCAGAAATTCTGAAGGAAGCGGCAAAATGCTCCACCTCTACACTCGCCATCTCGCCAAATGCGCACATTCCGGTGATGCTCACTGGCGGCGCTGTCACTGTCCCAAATGGATTCGCGGCGTTCTCCTCAACGGCACAAAGATCCGCCGTTCCACGCAGACCGGCAGTTGGGAGGCCGCGGAGAAACTGGCCCGCGAACTCGAAGCCGAGATCGATCCGGAACGAGAAAAAATTGAAGCGCGCCGCGAGTTCACTCTGCGCGAAGCCATTGAAACATTCCTGGGCGATCAGAAGGCCCGCGGCTTAGGCAAAGAGACACAGAAGAAATATCGCGGCTTCCTTGAGCGGCAGTTTCTGGTCTGGGCTGATTCTCGAAAGATGAAACTTCTAGCCAAGGTCAGCCCTGCCGAGCTGACGAAGTTCCGTGCCAGTTGGAGCAATGGTGAGACCACCACACATCGCAAGCATGAGATTTTGGCATCATTCTTCAGGTTCTGCCAGCGGAACGAACTCATCGGGAAAGATCCCATGGATGCCCTGAAGAGACCCAAGACCCCGGACGTGGTTCCGACCGATTATTTTCGTCGCGACGAGATCGATAAGATCATTGCAGCGACTCTCAAGTACGAATTCGGCGGAGGAAACGATTGCCAGTCGTGGACTGCGATTGCGCGCGATGTCACTCTTGATGCGATGGGGTGGACTGTCCATTCTGGATGCGACCAAACTGGAGCGAGAGCACTTGTCTAAGAATGACGAGGGAGATGATCAGATATTCCTCTATCGCGCCAAGACCGGCGTTCCGGTATCGGTGGTCATTCCTCCTGATGTCGCCGATCTCTTACGTTCTGTACCCAATGACAATCCGCGCTACTTCTTCTGGTCCGGCAATGGCGATCCCAGAAGCGCGAGGAAAGCCTTTCAGCGTTCGTTCTGGAAATTGTTCAAACTAGCCAACATTCGCCGGGAGGACGGATCGCGTAAGCGGTGCCATCCCCACATGTTTCGGGACACCTTTGCCGTGGAACTCCTGTTGGCCGGCAACCCGATCGATCAGGTATCGCTGCTGCTGGGGCATTCGTCCGTGAAAATCACTGAGCGGCACTATGCTCCATTCTGCAAGGCGCGCCAGCAACAACTCACGGCTGCGGTAAAGCGGAGCTGGGGAGTGCGCGAGCCCCGGGCAGGCGCTACCCGGCAGCCCGAAGCAGGTGTAATGAGCCCGCCAACGACAATGATCCAGTAATGTAGCGTCCCGCTCTACTCAGGCGGACTTTGATAGCCGCTGGTGGACTCTCCGTGCGACACTCTCGGGAATCCTGAGCGTCACGTAAGCGCGCTTGCGTCGCACATCATTCTCTCCGATTCTTACGACGTCAGGCTCGTCCTGGAATAGTCTTCTTATCGTCTGTTTGCTCAGGTTCCATAGAACTGCCAACTCGTTTACCGAATAGTGTCTTTCTGCGCAAGTGCTCTCTTCTTTCGATTCTGCGCGGACGAAACTGCCATTTGGCTGGATTGCTCTTAACATGCCTGCAAGTTACGGCAGGTGCGTTTTTCGGTCAAAAATTGGTGCGATTCATTGATTCCAGGAGGAAATTTGACCGAGTTTCGGTTCGGCCTTAAGGTTCGTCTCGTCAGAACCTCCTGGTGAGAAAAGGCAGGAAAAGCACAGTGTTTTCATCGCCCAAGGACGCCCTGAGTGCATTGGCCGCGGCTGGCTATCTCACGGACGAGATAACGGCCACGGTCGTATTCCTGGCGGGCAGACTGAATAAGCCGATCCTTCTTGAGGGACCTCCAGGCAGTGGCAAGACCGAATTGGCTTACTCGCTCGCGAAGGCGACCAATACCGAAGTTGAACGATTGCAATGCTTTGAGGGAATCAACGAAGAAAAGGCTATCGGTAAGTTTGACGAGGCGCTGCAACGGTTGGCGGTGGAGTTGCGCTCGAGGTCTGGCCCAGTGGAATGGGAGCCGCTCAAGCAGGACCTCCACAGCCTGAAGTTTTTTAGCGCCGGGCCATTACTGCGGTCTCTGCAGTATCCCAAGCGTTCGAGGCAATGTTGCTGGAACTGCTCTCCGTTTGGCGATTGAGCATCCCGAAGTTAGGGTTGGTAAAGGCGGAGACAATCCCATTTGTTGTCCTGACTTCAATGAGGAAAGAAGGATCGGGGACCTTATTCGTCGACGTAGTTTCTATTTACGCGTGGAACATCCCACGGCGGAGAGGGAAGCGGAGATCGTGGCGCTGAGGACACCGGATTCCCAGTCCAGAGTTTCATGCAGGGATGGCTGGACTCGCCAAAGCTCTGCGGGGTTGGAGTCTGGAGAAGCCGCCGTCCGTGTCGGAAATTTTGGATTTGGCAGAAGCACTCAAGATACTTAGATATGAGCAGGTTACGCCAGAACTGCGCGATACCTTGCTACCTCTGATCGCAAAGACCGAAGCGGACAGAAAAAAGCTGCTTTTGCGAGACGGATTCGCCAGCCCGATTTATGACGCACAGCAATACACGCGCGAAGCGTTAGGAAGGAGTGCCGCATGAACTGCCTTGGCTGCTTATTGCTCGTCCTATGTGCCGCAACAAGCTGGGCGCAGACCTCCACCGCGCCAAAACGTCGGGAAGCTGATACTACGTTGCCGCCTACGCCCAACATTATCGAGTGCCTGTGCCGCTGGGACGGGCTGTCGTCGAGCGGGAATCGAATTGGCGGCCGTGCGCAATTTCCCCCAAAGGCGCAGTCGGCCTGATGCAACTCATGCCCACGACAGCGCAGCGTCTACGTGTACGCGATCGCTGCAGTATCGATCAAAATGTCTCGGGTGGCGTGCGCTATTTGGCATGGCTCATTCAGAAATTCCACGGGGACTTGCGGCTAGCGTCTGCCGCCTACTACGCGGGGGAAGATATTGTGAGCAGGCGGGGTCTCGCGTACCGGAACCCGGATGTTGTCGCCTATGTATTCAAAGTGGTTGATAACCGATAGCCAATTCTTAAAACTAAGTACCAGTACGATGACCGGAACTGTGGCGAACGCACCTATCCGAAACGGTGCCGGTAACGTGGCGAGGATATAGGCAGTGTGAGGGTAACCGTCTTGAAAGGGCTATATCTTGGCCTTTTTCCATATTGCAAAGGCCCGGTCAAAGAAAGCTGCACCTATTTCATAGACCTGTTCGGCTGTCATGTCGAGTTCCTGGGCGATCTCGTCGAAGCTCATGCCCTCGTCAAGACAACGAAGGATATCAGGTTCAAGGCCGCTCACTTCCATGAAGGAATTGTATTGGGAATCAAGTGTTGTGAGCGTGGCAATATTGGACGCGTGCAGGATCCCGCCATTCCCACAGTGCGATCCCCAGACGGTAAAGTTTAGTGGGCCTGATGCATCTCATTGAAACCGACAAAGGCCGAAGTATTGACTAACATGAACAGCCGGAAGCTCCAGCTTCCATGGCGGGACTTACCAAAGAGTCTGCATCTGCTCATCGCTGACATTTACAAAAGTGGCACCATAAATCATTTCCCGAATTGCCCCCCACTGATTCTGCAGAAGGCCTGTCATCGATGCGGCTTACCTCGTAGCCTTCGATCGTCGCATCCGCGGAGGTCTTCTGGCTATGCTTCCATATTCGATTGCGTCAGAGAAGCCCGCCTACATCTGTGTACCGGTTCAGATCGACAGGATCGCTCATCACAAAGGCACAATATCACGCATAAGGAACCGTCCGGTCACGCCGTGCTTTCAAATGGTTTTTCACTAGAATATCGGCACGTTGTTCGGGGTCGGATCTTGCTTACACCACCTGAAGCCCAACGGCCCCAACACGTCTACTTTATCGTGCAACGCCATCCAGCAAGTGATGCACACCGGCGCAGGGTACGGTGCAATGCTCAAAATAGTTCCCGTAGCCCCGTTTGCTATCTTTCTTTCCGCATGGCTTGCGCATTGGTCATCGCCAAAATCCAGCGAGTTATCCTGGCCTCCGAATCCGCCCACAATGTCCAATAGACGCTTCCATGGGTTTCTGGTTCCGCTCAATGCGAAGCGGAAGCCTCCGGGATCGGCTTCAAATGCGGATGCATATCCCAAGAGGATCTTGCGCGCTGCCGGAGTGTTAGTCGCGCGCAACTCGAGGTTCTGTTCCACGGTGCCGATGTTTACGTCCAATACGAACCCAAAGGCAACGGTGACCTTGGTTTTGGTAAGCCACTCTCCGTATGGAATGGCGTTGGCGATGGCCTGTACTGCCAGGAAAGCCGAGAAATAGTCGGCCATCCACGTAAACCACGCTTTGTCTGCCCGTCCCACGGTATACGCATTGATGATCGTATTTTCTTCCGTCGCAGAGAGGATTATGCCTTCCTCTGCGGCATCGGACTTACCCGTGGGATCGTAATTGTTGATCGGGTCGTCGGCGACATAGCTGTAGCGATTCAAGTCGAGTGGATTGTCGAGGACGAAATCGGCCTTGTCCCTTGCGGTAAAGCGGCCAGTTGGCACGTGGTAATAGCGTGCCCGCAAATAAACCAGGCCGCTAACATCATCAACCCGCTGGCTGCGATAGCCGTACGGATTGATCGACGTCCCAGTCACCTTGGTGAGGTCTCCGTATGCCTGGTAGCGATAGCTATCGGTTTCGTTCCCATTGGGATCCGTCAATCCAATAACGCTGCCCAATCCGTCTTTGAGGAAATAACTCGGCTGGGCGTTCCCATTGCCGATCTGCTGAATGAGATCATCCTGGCCGAGCGTGTAACTCGCTGCAACCTGTCCGTTCATGTCGGTTTCGAAAAGGATGTCGCCCAGTTGGCTGATCTCATTCCAGAAGTAGTTACGATTCACGCCGCCAATGCTGCGCTGAACCAGCCTGCCGTCGCCATCGTAGGAATAAAATGCGGTCACACCCGTAGGCATGCCCGCCGAAATCATACGGTTCGCGGCATCGTACGTGTAGGAAGTGATTCCCGCTGCCGGATCGTTTGCCTGGATCAGGTTGCCTCGGCCATCGTAGCCATACTGTACTGTGCCTGCGCTCGTTAGTTGGTCAAGAGCGTTGTACTGATAGTGGATTGTGGTTCCATTGCGCGTTACTGCCGTGCGATTGCCGGCGGCGTCATAAGCGAAAGACGTTGTCGAAACCGGAATGCCAGAGCCATTGGCGACGTCTTCTTCTGTCAGGCGGTAAGCCGGATCATACGTCCACGTGGTCTTTGTGCCGTTAGCCTCCAGCACGCTCAGGCGCTTGCCACTCGGGCCAAGAGTGTATTGGAACGACTCAAACGGAGCGTTCGTTCCTACAGAATGAGTTACTCCAATCAGGCGGTTCCGTACGTCATAGCTGTAATTCGTGACGACCCCGTTTGGAAGCGCTCGTTGGGATACGCGGCCAGCGATGTTGTAGCTGTAGGTAGTGACGCCACCGAGTCGATCAGTCACTTGAGTCAACCGGTTGATCGCGTCATACGCATACTGGATGGTACCGGCGGGATCGGAAATAGAAGTGATATTGTCAGCTGCGTCGTAGGTATAGGCAATCACCTGACCGCCCGGCTCGGTGATGCTGATCAACCGGTCTAAACTGTCATAGGCGTATCTTGTGGTACCCAAACTGGTTGTGATGCTTTGCCGCTTGCCTGTTTGGGTATACGAGATGGAAACCGTTTTTCCATCGAAGTACTGAATTCCGGTGAGCCGATCCCTCTGGTCGTAGGTGAACCTATTCACATTTCCGTCGGTCAGCCGCTTGGCAATCAAATTGTCGTCGCCATCATAGGTATAAGCTTCAAAGGTGCCATCCGGAAAAATCTTCCTGGTTACGCGGTCGGCGGCATCGGACTCGTATGTGGTGGTGTTTCCATTGGCGTCGACCACCGCGGAAATATTCCCGACTTGATCTCGAATATACTGCACAGTGTACCCGTCGGCATTAGTTACGGACGAAAGTTCCATGCGCGAATCGCGGGTATAGGTTCTGGTATTGCCCGCCTCATCAGTAACCGAGGCCAGCCCTGCGCTGGAGTAGGTATTCGTAATCTTCGTGTTGTCCGGTTGAAGGACCTGGGTCAGCCTCCCGCGCGCGTCGTAGGTATAGGTTGTGGTTGCGCCTCCGGGCACGGTTTGCGAGGTGAGGTGCCCGTTTCCGTCATAGGTCATGGATGTGACGCGGCCCAGGGCGTCCTTCATCGCTGTGATCCTGCCGTCGGCGTCACGTGTAAGCTGCGTCACATTGTTGCGCTCGTCGGTAATGCTGGAAATCCTGCCTCCCGCATCGTAGACGAAGGAGACGGTTGCCGCCGCGGATGTCCCGCTTCCTTCCGTAACCGAGGTCAACTCGCCTGCCTTGTCATACGTGTAGGCTGTAGTGTTCCCCGACTCATCCTTGCGCGTAAGCATTCTGCCGGCGTAATCGTAGGTGTTTTGTAGGATCGTGCCGTCGGCGTACGTGGTGCTGGTCAGGTTGTTGTTTCCGTCATAGGTGTACGCCACCTTATTTCCATTCTGATCAACCGTGGAGGTCAAATTCCCGGAGCCATCGAAGGTGCGATTAAGCGCCCTGCCAAGCGGGTCGCGCAGCTGAGTATTGTTGCCAAGGGCATCGAATTGAAACGCGATTTGCGAACCATGTTGTGCGTCGGATTCGCCGATCAAATGCCCGTTCGCATCGAATCTGTTGTTGATGGTGAAACTGTCATCATCGGAAATGCTGGTGGGATTTCCAAAGGCGTCATAGGTCACCTTGGACGTCGCTCCGTTCGGCAGCGTCTGAGATGTACGGTTTCCCTGGGCGTCATACGAAGCGCTCAGGATAGGACCGAGGGCGTCCTTGAGGGCGGTCGCATGTCCTTTGCCGTCATGCTGCCATTGGCTTACATTCTGCAGCGCGTCCGTGGTCTGGATCAATTCCCCGATGTTCGAATAGGTGTCTGTGACCGTGTTACCGAGCGCATCCTTGGTCGAAGTCGTGTTGCCATTGGCATCGTATGTGAAGGTCGATGTATGTCCGAGCGCATCAGTGCGCGTGAGCAGGTTCTGGTTGCCGTCGTATGCGAAGGTTGTCGTGCGGTTTAGAGCATCGGTAATGCTGATGGGCTTTCCAAAGCTGTTGTTGGTCTTGATTACCACGCCGCCATCAGGGTTCGTGGTGGTTGTGGTGTTGGTTGCCAGATTGTACGAATACTGTGTCACATTGCCGAGCGCATCGGTTGAGCTCTGCAATCGCCCATCGGGATAATAAGTGGCAGAGCTTGTATTGCCCTGAGAACCGGTTTGGGTCAACAGGAAATGGTCGGGCGTGTAGGTGTAGGTGATAGGATTCGTCACGCTTGGCTTGCTTACTGAAGCCAGGTTACCGTTCGTGTCGTAGGAATACCGATACACGTTGCCGTTCGGATCGGTGATCGTGGTAATTCTGCCGCCAGTATCGCGTAGAAAGGGCACCGTCACGCCGCCGGCGCTGCTGGTGATGCCGGACGCTGTGAAACTCAAGGTATTGCCGGCGGGATCGGTGATCGATTTCATCGTGCCATCGGCTCCGAATACATAAACCCGGCCGGTAGGATCGGTGTAAGTGTATGTAGTGGGCTGGTAGTTGCCGCTGGGGAAACAGAGCAACTGGCCCTGGACCCGAATCAGGCCCGAGCATCCATCCGAGGTCAGTTTGCCAAACACGCCTGGCTGAGGGGTGTAGGTCGGCAACAACAGCCATGCGAACAGGAAAGAGCTGGATTGCGGTGTGAAGAAAAATGTCTCCCGTTTTCCATTGAGCTTGAAAGTAACATCGAAGCTCGAATTCACCTGCAGATTAACGTTCACGGAGAGCGCCCAACCGAAGCCGAAATCGCCTACCGTGCTGCGGTTCAGACTGTCGTAGGTTCTGGTAATGGCAATAGGCAGACCGGATAGCGGCACTTGCAGATCGGTGACTGTCTTGGTAATTCTCCCCGGCTTGTTATCGCCGATCACTGTGAGCGCGATCAGGCTGACTTGCGCATTGCCATTCGTGTCAGTTGCGGTGAGCCGGACAACGTAGCTGCCATTGGGCAGCAGAGTGCCATCGAATATGCCAATGGTGCCCGAGCCAGTCGTATTTGGATTGATCACCTGTACGTTGTTCGGGTTCGACGCCGGCCAGAAATCGAGAACGCCCGAGGCAAGCGTGATTCCCGGAGCCAGCGTAATCGGGACCTGTCCCTGTACAATTGTCCCGCTGACCGGCCCGCCTACGAACTTCTGCAGGATGGCGACGCTCACCACTGAACTGGCGGAAAGCTGCGAATCGCTGGCCGTCAACTGCAGCAGATACGTTCCCGGCGCGCTGAAGGTGGCTTGGGTTGCGAGTTGCGTGGGGCTGCTGAAGGTCACCGTTCCAGGACCACTGAGCTTGCTCCATTGCTGTGTGATCGTCCCGCCGAGCGGCAGGCCGTCATCGGTCACGCTGCCCGTCAGGGTCACGGTGGTAATCGGCAATTCGACGCTCTGGTTGGCTCCGGCGCTCACTACTGGAGCCTGATTGACGACTTGGCTTAGAGAAATATTGACGTCACTGCTGGCGGTTTGTTGCGCATTGCTGGCGGTAAGGCGCAACACGTAAACTCCCGGCTCTGTGAAGGTCGCTGTTGTAGCTGCAGCCGATGGATTGCCAAAGAGAACAGGACCGGCTCCGCTCACCACACTCCAGGAAATGGCCAGCGGGCCACCCGCCGGATCAATGGCGCTTCCGTTCAGGGTTACCTGGGTATTCGGCAGGAAGATTGCCTGATCGAGTCCGGCGCTGACGACCGGAGGCTGAGGTCCGTTAGGCTTGCAGTTCCCGGAGGCATCAGCGGTATAGATCGAAAGGATCTCCGCCGGCGTGAGCGCGCGATTGTACACCTGTGGTTCATCGATATCGCCGAGGAAATGGGCATTTCCCGGACGCGCGCCGATATAGAAAGGAAGCGCCGTCCGCGGAGTGAACACGCCCAGACTGGCGACGGCGATAGCCGCGCCGTTGACGTAGATACGCCCTATTCCGGTGGTCCGGTCATAGGTAAGCGCAACATGGTTCCACTGCTTGAACTGCAGGGCACCGGCCCCGGTGGCAAGAATGTGGCTGCCGCCGGCTGAATCAACCACGTTGGCAAACACCGCTCCGGGCGTGACCTGTACCGCTGAATTGAAGTTTTCCCAAAGGTGCACGCCAATGGTGCCGGTGGAGGATGAATATTCGAGCATGGGGCGTCCTGTGCCGGAATCGAGCGGGAACACCCAGGCATCGAGCGTAAGACTGCTTGCGTTGAGTGCGGCGGAAGCGGGCGCAACCACATCCGCAGTCGTGCCATTCAAATGGAAGGCCTGGCCTACCTTGCCCGGATTGAACGTCACGCCTCCTTCCAGAACTCCGGTGTTGGCATTGGCCAGGTCTCTGGCGTCGCCATCGCCGGGCCACCATCCAACCAATCCGCTGAGTGGCGCAAGACAGGGAGGAACCATGCGAACATGCGTGTCGCTGAAGCCGAACAGCTCGCCGTCATAACCGATCAGGCGGAGTTCGTAGTCTCCAGGCATGCTGAAGGACGCTGTGGTTGCCGGATCGCCGGCCTGCGTGACGGTGACAGTTAACCCGGTGCTGTCATTGGCGTTATTTCCGTTCGTGCCGAATCCGACGGTGAAATCCACATTGTCGCCAGCGTTCAAAGTGCGGACGAGCGTGAACGGCACACCGCTGGTGCCTGATCCTGTTCCATTTACGTTCCCGCTGAGCAGGGTTGTCGAAGAATTCAGGAGCACCGCGACATCGGTTGTTGTGCTGGTAAGGGCAAAGAACCTGCCTTGGACCAGATAGATCCCATTCGTGGGAGCGGTCCAGCGGAGAACGCTGTTTTCACCCGCAGCCCCCGGATGCAGCAACAGCGTATTCGGCGGAACCGTAGCGGTGGTGACCACCGGCGCTCCCGTATTGTTGAAAGAGAGCAGCGGAACCGTAGTACCTGAAGTTGGCGCGGTGAGGAACCATGTCGGCATGCCGCTCTGCTGGCCGGGGAACGGGTAAGCGGTAAAGAGACCGCCGCGCTTTGGCGTAGAGCCATAAGTCCAGGGGCTGTTCGGGTTTGCGGTGGCGGAAAATTGTGCGCTCGCGTCATAGGTCGGCGCCGTGAACGCCACATTTCCAGGACCGTTGACCTTGATCCAGAAAGTACTGAGGCTGCTGTTGACTGGCAGGCCGTCATCGGAAGCCGTTCCGTTCAGGGTTACCGTCGCGGGAAAGTTAGCTTGCTGGTCTTTACCGGCATTGGTGACAGGAGACTGATTGCCAAGGATGCTGACGGTCACGTCGGAGGTGGCGGTCAACAATGAATCGCTGCCGGTAAGCCGGAGCACATAAGTTCCCGGAGCGCTGAAGCTCACCGTCGTAACAGGTGTATTGGGGCTGGAGAAGGTGGCGATCCCGGGGCCTTGCACCTGGCTCCAGATCGAAGTGAGCGTGGTTCCCGCGGGAAGCGGGGTTTCACTCACGATTCCATTCAAGGGCACGCTGATGCTGGTCACGGAAGTGACCTGGGAAATCCCGGCAGGCGCCATGGTCGCGCCCTCCCACTGGGCTACCTGCGCAATCCTGGTGGTTTCAAAGCGTGACCCGTTCCAGTGCACCTGCCACAAATTGCCGGGGAACTCTTCGCCGATCAGCAGGTCGCCGGTCATGCTGGAGAGTTCAGGCGCGGGAATACCCCATAGCGTCTGGCTGGAGAAGTCCACGCCAAAATAATTTTCATTGGGAGTAGCAATCTTGATGTGTTCCGGAGCGATGCCCAGATCATAGAAACTCACGTTGCCCTGTGTGTCGATGGCAAAGATCCTGGCCGCATCTTCACTGCCGGTGACGATCTTTCCTGCCCAGGGGCCGTAGCGCAACGGATCGGCGGGCACGGTGATCAGCCCTTCCGGCGGAACACCGACGTTGACCAGCCGCGAGGCCACTCCTGCGGAGCTTACCCTCCAGATATTGCCGGTTGTGGTGGCGACGATGAGATCGCCTCCGAAAATACCGGTCCGGTCGATATAGAGTTGGCCGCGGAGCAGCCCACCTTCTCCTGGCAGCTTGACCCAGGGATTCAGTATCTGGGTTCCGTCGGGCGAGATCCTGACGATGACGCCGCCCACGCCTGATCCGGTGAACATCTCTCCCGCCTTGAATCCGCCGATGCTCCGGCCGCCGCCTTCGTCGCGCGCCGCAGCGATATAGACTTCATCGCTCAGACCGCTGATGTTGGAGAACTGGGTGTGCGTGCCGTTGGCTGACACTAATTCAAAGTTATGGGGGAACCCGGAGGAGTAATTGACTGAGACCACAACCTGGTTCGTCGGCTGATGATAGTCGGCTGCGATTGCGCTACTGAACCCGGTGCTGATAGGCACCAGAGTCGGTACCAGCGGCAAGGTGTTCGTATTGGAGGGAAGCGTCACATTCTGGTTCGGGCCGGCGCTGACGAACAGCTGACTCCCGTTCGAAGCAACCCAAGATGCATTCACGACATTCGAGAAGGTCCCAAGGCCGCTGATATTCGAAACCGCCTGCAGCGTATCCGTGCCCGCATTAGCTCCGATGTAGCTGAATGTCGCAACGCCGGTTGAATCAGTTACGCCAACCAGCGGCTGCGGATTTGCTCCGGCGACGATCAGTGTCACGGTCTGGTTTGCCACCGGCGCACCGGCGGCGTCTGTGGCCTTTACCGTGAACTTCTGCGTCTGGCCGGTCGGCTGCGGCGGCGGATTGACGGGACTCAAAGCCAAAGAACCGGTGGATGGAATGCCGGCCTGTCCCGCCGTCATGACCAGTTGCAGTCCTGCATCCTGGCATTCGCTGTAATCCAATTCAAAGGGATAAGTGCCTGGGGCAGGGAAGTTGATGACGGTTGTCTTGTCGGTCTGGACAGCAGGTCCGTCAAAGGCGCTCAGAACAGAGAAGCTTTCGAATGGCGTCAGCCCGGAAGCAGGAGAGTTGACGAGAGGTCCGCTGACGCGCGTGGCCCCGCCGCTGACGCCGAAAACATATCCATCCTGGGCAAGAAAATTAAAGGTTACATTTCCGGACTTGGAGACGACAAACGATCCGGTGAATACCGCGTTGAAGGACTCCATGGTGCCGAGTCCGGCCTGGAGCCCATTGCCTTGCGCCTGAATTGTTCCAGTAAAGTTTCCATTTACATCTGTCGTGATGTCAGTAAACGGCCGGGTGAGCGACGTCACATTCGACGTGTTGCCAGGAGTTAGAGTTGCAGGCGGATTGAAATTGATGGTAGGAAATTCCTGCGAAAAAGCCGGAGGCGTAGTCCGCGAGACATCGAAGAAGCAGGAATTGTCTCCGGGGAAGAAACGGCCCACCACGGTGCTGGTGGAGATGTTCCGCGCCGGCACCAGCCATGTGATGGACGCGGTATTGGAAGAAACTGCGCCGATGTTCGCTACCACGGTATCCACGCCGCTGTTGGTTCCTGTGTACGTGAAGGTCGCGACGCCGGTGGAATCGGTAATGGCGCTTCCGGATGCGCTATTGGCTCCGGTCACGTTGAATTGCACCACGGCGTTGCTGACGGGCGCTCCTGTTGCTCCAACCACGGTGGCCGTCATGATCTGGCTTGAGCCGGTCACATCGGGTCCGGCGATGGCCGGAGCCAGTGTTAGCGTGCGTGCCGAGGAAGTGACCGCAGTGGTTGCCGCCGCGGAAAGAGGGCCATAGGCGTTCTGCGCTGCGTCAGTCCATGACGCTGTGAGCTGAGCGGAAATTGTGCCAGCCGCCTGCCCTGCCGGAATGGCATAGTTGACGATGGTCTGGAACTGCCCACCCGGAGCGAGCGGACCGGCGGCAAACGGCTGCACGCTGCCGTTCGGCAGGGTGAGCGCAAGGCTGACTGCCGGAGCCGTCGCTCCGCCATTGTTGATGGCCGTCATCGTGTATGCAACGGAATCGCCGGCCTGCGCCGTGGCCGGCCCGCTGAGCGTGATGCTAATGACCGGCAGGATTTCTTTCGCAGTAAAAGGATTGTTGGTGGGGCCGTAACTGTTTTGCGCGCTGTCAGTCCAGTTGAGGACCGCGCTCAGGTTGAGAGTCGAGTTATTGACCGACTGGAGACGAGCAATGTAGGCAGCATCCCCTTCGGCAACTCCCTTGGCTGAAATGGAAGGTGCGCGATAATTTGCGTTCAACGACGCACTTTGCCCGCCAGGGAGGCTGAAGTTCGGCACAGAGACAAAGGTTCCGTCCTGCCGTTTCAATTTGAGCGTGACCTGCACGGCATTGCCCGTTCCGATGTTCGCCACGTTGAAACCGAATTGCGTCGCCTGGTTCGGCAACAGCGATTGCGTTGCAGGAACTGTGGTGGAGACAATCGGCAGGCGCTGTGTGAGCGCGATGAACGGCTGTTCCACAGGACCGTAAGCATTGCCGAAAGTATCCTGCCACGTGGAACTGAACACGGCGGCGGGAAGGGTCGTGCCATCAGCGGACTGCAGGCGCGCCAGATAATCCTGCGTAGATTCGGTGGGCAACTTGGCGGCAATTCCCGGCGAAGACCAGTTGACCGTTCCGGCAAAGCGCGTACCTGCAGTCAGGTCCGGCACAACGGGAGTCGCAGTGGTGCCGTCCGGCAACGCCAGCGTGGCGGCAATGTGCGAGGCCGTGGCGCTGCCGTCATTGGCAACCACTACACTGTAAGGAATGCTCGAGCCCGGAGCAACACAGCTCACGCCGGAAATACCCACGCTCAACCGTGGCAATGTGAGCTGGCTGAAAGAAGAGAAGTCCACCGGAGCATAGATCTGCCCGAAGACGTCGGTGAACGTGGCTTCCGCCTGCGAGGTGAACAGCCTTCCATCCTGTGCCGCCAGCCGCGATTGATAATCAACGCTGCTTTCGGCACCCTGACGCGCACCGATTGTCGGAATCGTCACCTGGAAGCTGCCACTATTTGTGAGCCCCGCGCCAATGGTCCCGATATTGGCTGTGGCGCTGGCCGGTGTGACCTGGTCAAAGCTTTCATTCAACGTAACGCTGGTTGCATCGGTAGCGCCGCTGTTCCTGATGCTGTAATTAACTGGCACGCCCTGATTGGGTAGTGCCAGAGACGTCTGCTGCTGTGATCCAAACAACACTGCTGGTGCAGGAAAGACTCCGGAGCAAGCACCGCTTACGGCGACGATGGTGCCGAATCCATCCTGTCCGGGTACTGCGCCGTAAGGCGGCGTGTGGTCAACCTGGAGCACGGCTCCGCACGCAATGTTTCCAAATACGTCGCTTCCTGATTTGTCCACAACAGTAGAAACAATCACCTCAATCAATGAGGGCAAGACCTGGTCTGGAGGGAAACTCTGTCCTGGTTTGACGTCCCAACAGGAGGAAGTTAGATTGGCCGGAGTTACGTTCGTCTGGCATGGCTGGATCGGCCCGGTGAGCGCGCCCGACCAGCCTTTAAACGAAGGATTCGCGGCAAAATACTGTCCGTTGATAACTTGGCTTTCCCATTGCGAGCCCCAGAAATTTACTCTCTGCCCAATTCGCAAGCCGCCAGTGTTGCCACCCCAAATCACAAATGGCATGGGCTGATAGATCTGTACGGGAACCGTCCTGCTGCTGGGCCGATAATTGGCGTCGCCGGCAAAGCTGATCTGTAACTGTGCAGCACCGGTCGGCTGGGCAGTGGCGAAGTTCAGGGTCGCGGCTGTATTGCCATTGACATCGGTCACTCCAGACGCACTGATCCCATTTATGGTGAAGGTCACCGTGCGCCCAGGCACTGGCTTGGTCCCCAGAGAGTTGGTAAGCACCGCGGAAACCTGTTGCGTTCCCAGCGCTGTGACCAGATTTGCTCCGGTGTAACGCAGGAGCGTGGGAGCGGGAAGGACAGTAACTGCTGCGCTCAGCTGCGCGGGTTGATAACCGGCATCACCGGCAAAACTGATGTTGATCGTGGACTGTCCTACAGGCAGCGTGGAAGCCAGCACCATGGCTGTTCCGTTTCCGTCTGTCGTCGCCGATGAGATGTTTCCCGCAAAAGCGAAGGAGACGTTGCGTCCGCTAAGCGGATTCCCTGTGCCATCAGTCAACAGGACGGCCAGTCGCATGGTATCGCCGAAAGAGACTGAGTTCTGTCCTACATAGATCAGGCGCGCGGCTGCCGCGCTAGGACTGGCCGGAGCGACACAAGCATCGGCCGAACTCCACAATGTGGTCGTCTGTTGCGAGAGCAACGATCCGCCACTCACATTGCTTACCACCGCTTGAATCAAATCGTTGCCTTGCGCCGAACTCGAATACTGAATTGTGGCGGCGCCGGTATTGTCCGTAACGCCTGTAAAACTTTTGCCCGCATTCGGACCGTTCAGCACATTCAACTTGACCGGACTATTGGCAAGTGGCTGGTTCCCAGCATCATTGACCTGCACGGTCACCGTGTCCTGCGTACCTACGGCATGCGGAGCGCCGTCGCTGATTAACTGAACGGACCCGGCGGCGCTTTCAATGCCTGACGTTCCCACCGGCCGCCATTCCAGTGACTGGTTGCCGCGGCAGCTTGAATCGAAACCGCCCGTATCAAGGACGTGCGCGCTGTCGGAATAATCTGTGCTGGTTCCCGCGATTGTGACCGTCACCTTGGGAATGCGAGCTTCATTCTGCGCCAGGGTCAGACCGCAGCCCACGATGGGTGACGCGCTGGTAGTAAAGTTTCCATCCTGCGTCTGGGTCAGGATGGCTGAACCGCCGGAAGGAACCACAATGTTCTGCCAGAGCTGAAATACCGGTCCAGGACGCCCAAGGTCTACCTTGACGCTGTCTACTGTGACCGGCGAGTTGCCAGGATTGTCGATGCGAATTGCACCGGCGCGATAAACCGTTCCGCCGCCAACAAAGTTGATTAAGGGATTGGCCTCATTCCATGGCTCAGGGAAATTGGCTGAAGCAGAACTGTTGTCGGCAAAGCCTACTGAAACTTCCAGCGGAGAATCCTGCGCCTGCCAGGGCATAGCAAACAGCCCGCCGCTAAACGCGTTTAAAAAGAGATCAGAGTCCCGGCTGCCAGGAAGAACGGGAGCATGAAGATTCGCAATCGTTGAACTGGTCGCAAGGCGTGGCAATGCAACTGTCTTTGCTATCGTGGAGCGAGTAGCCATTGGCGTGGCTGGTCTGTGCTGCACTGGTTCCGTTGGCGGCTTGGTGATGGAGTTCACGTCCAGCGAATGCACCCATTTTGCGCGAGGCTGGTCCGTCGCATAAACCGGCAGTGAACTCATGACCATGGTCCAGGCCAGAAGCACACTCATCAACTGAGAGAGAAGACCATTGCGATGAAAATAGCCAGCGGGTTTGCGCGTTGAAGCCGGAGCATGGGAGTCCATCATGGAGAAAGTCCTTTCCACAAAACCAAGTCAACTGAATTTGGGGGATATCCTTCTCCATGAAGTGTCTGGGCAGGCACTCCACTAACAGAAAGCAGGAACTCTGAAAAAGTTGATTGTTTGTAACATTCATCCTTGGCTGAGTTCAAGGAGAAACCGGTCTTTTCATGAAATATTTTTACTTAGATAAAAAAAGCCGGAGGTATTTCTCCGCACACATTAAATTTTTTTTACTTGGATAAAAACAGGAAGTATTTCTCCGCACACATTAAATGTGAACGTGAATAGGATCGAATCGCTTAATGCCAATTTGTAGAGGGACACGTCCGTGGTCTTGTTTATCTAGGTTCGATTCTAAAATCGACCGATCTTTGCGACTACCGGCGATATGCGGAGCTACTCTGCCTTTTTGCGGCTTAGTTTCTGTGAGCCAATCGGAGTGGACGTGACGCCCTTCCTATTGCACTTAAGGTGCTGCCGGATTACGAGTTAAAGGCATTTCCATGCTTTTGGAACGGCAGAAGATCGATGGGGATCCGCTCAGGCCGGATTCCACCGTACCAACAGTACCAACTCCTTGTTTCCGGACCCAAACCTTCCTCGTGCCTGCTAAGAAGCTCATTTCAAAAGTGCGATCCCGAGACCGTAGGTTTAGTGAACATAGCATTCACGAGTTGTGCCAGGCAGAAATCTAAAGAAATCAGTGATCCAACTTGATAATCACGGAGCTTGTACTGTCGGGCAGCACTTCATCGCGCCACTTTCCTGTCGCGGAGTGGCTGTTTGCCAGCCCACGAAAGATACCAACGATTTTTCTGTTTTCGCGAAAATCCACAGGGCTGCAGCAAGAAGAAACAAGGTATTTCCAAATTGCTTCGCATACGAAAATTGCGCACCGGATGCGCTCCGAATCTTTTTCGATTGCGATGAAGAAACACATGCTTAGCCGATTGCTGCGGAGTATGAATTGCACTGCCGCGGTCCCGTGCCTAATTCCATTTTCCAAAACAAAATGAAATACGCGTAATGAAAATTACGGTTTCCTCCAGAATCACGCCTTCCAGGAACTCTGGTTCCGGCTCCAGCAGTACGCCTTTGCGTTGCAAATTTTTGGAGGTTCCGCATGCATCCGCTGCCACGGAAACCCGTCCGTTCGGTTTTTGCATTTTTGGCGATGAAAAACAGTGGGTCAGACTGGGGCCGCCAGCATTCGGGACCTGTTACGGTGCGCGGCGCTTTTGCGCAACACCCGAAGCTTGTCCAGAACAGAACGTCAGCCGGTGTTCGGTTCTTCAAGCCTATCTTCTATATGTTGCTATGGCTGCTGCTGCCCATGAGCGTGCGGGCGCAGACTTATATCGAGACCGCCGGCAAGGGCCCCACCTCCAATGCAACCTGCAGCGCGAACGCGCTTACCGACTCCTTCCTGCTGGCCACAACGACCGGAACAGCAACCACGAAATCATTCACGCTAAGCGCAAATGCCTTTTATGCCGTTGGATTTACCACCCCGACAAACTTGCCGGGACTATCTTCCTGGCAGCCCAGTACCTATGCGCTGGCTGTGGAGAACACGACCACAAACGCCAATATACAGATCTCCGCTATCTGTTTTGCGCAGGTGAATTCCGCCGCGTCCGTCCTTAGCTCGCTTTGCAGCGTCAGCTCGATCAACACAGCGTTGTCCACTACAGGCGTAAGAACCAATAACTGTCGCGTAACCTCGACACTGACCACGAACACCACAGACCGGCTGATCGGAATCCTGCTGCTCAAGAACACGGTAGGCAGCCGGCAGAGCGTCACCCTCAAGTTCAACACCTCCACAGACGCGCTGACGGTCACGCCGTTGCCGGTTCCGGCCATCAACTCCGTGGCGCCGGTTTCAGGGCCGGCGGGAACGGCCGTCATTATCAGCGGGAGCAATTTCGGCACAACCCAGGGAACCGGATCGGTCACATTCAACGGAACGGCTGCCAGCATTACGAGTTGGAGCGATACGTCGATTGTTGCCCCCGCCCCGGCGCTGACAAACAGTGGCAATATCGTGGTGACTTCGGGTAATGGAACCGTCAGCAATGGCGTGAGCTTCACCGTCCCCGCACCCAGCATCAGCAATATTTCTCCGGACTCGGCGCGCATTGGCTCTTCGGTTACGGTTGCGGGAGCGAATTTTGGCACAGTCGCGGGGCGAATCAGCTTCAACGGCACGAACGCTACGCCTTCGAGCTGGAACAACACGCAGATTGTGGTTCCAGTGCCCTCCGGGGCCACGACGGGACCTGTGATCGTGACGCAGGGATTGGCATCCAACTCGACGGGCTTCACCGTGATTCCGCCGCCTTCGATCAGCAGCGTCTTGCCGGCAAGCGGCGTGGTAAATACGCAGATCACAATCAGCGGTTCAGGTTTCGGCATACCGCAGGGCAGCGGAAGCGTGACCTTCAACGGGACTACGGCAACGCCGTTCAGCTGGAGTGACGGCAGCATTGTTGTGCCTGTTCCCGCCGGAGCCACAACCGGCCCGCTGGTAGTCCAGGCCGGTGGAATCAACAGCAACAGCGTTACTTTTACGGTGAGTCCGGGCCCGAGCATCACCAGCATTGTTCCTTCGACAGGAGCTGCGGGCGCCGCGGTCACTATTTCCGGCCAGAACTTTGGCGCAAGCCAGGGGACCACCGGCGTGGTCCGCTTCAATGGACTGCCGGCAACGGTGTCCAGTTGGAGCACGACTTCCATCAGCACCATGGTCCCGGCCAACGTCAGCACGGGGCCGGTGACGGTAAGCGTCGGCCAGTTGACGAGCAATGGAGTGACGTTCACCGCGGTCACTACTGGCACGCTTTCAGGAACGGTTACCAGCAGCGCGGACGGCAGCGCTATCAGCGGCGCAACCGTACAGGCGCTGCAGAATGGAGGTGTCAAAACTTCCACCACGACGGCGGCGAATGGAACGTATTCGCTTGCGGGGCTGGCCGCGGGCAAGTATGACCTGAAGGCCTCGGCTTCGAGCTTTGGCACGGCTCTCCAGAATTCCGTTGCGGTCACCGCTGGACAGACTGCGACAGCCAACTTCAGCCTTACGGCCCCAGCCACCATTTCAGGCACGGTGACGCAGGCCGATGGAACGACGCCTCTCTCTGGCGCCACCGTGCAGGTTTATGTGGGAAGCGCCGCCGGCAGCTCCGCTACCACCAACAGCACGGGCAGCTATTCGATTGCCGGGCTCAGCACCGGTGCCTATACAGTGCAGGGTTCCGCCTCAGGGTACGTGACGCAGAGTCAGAGCGTGACTCTTTCCGGCAGCGGCGCCACCAGCAACTTCGCGCTGCAGGGCTCGGGCACGAACCCGATCAATTATGTGTATGACGAATTGGGAAGGCTGATTGGCGTGGTCGACTCCGCGGGCGACTCAGCCGCATACAAGTATGACGCGGTCGGGAACCTGCTGAGCATCACGCGGCAGAGCTCGTCACAACTCTCGGTTATCTCTTTTACGCCGCAAAGTGGCGTGGTAGGCGCAACGGTCACCATCAACGGCACCGCGTTCAGCTCTACGCCTTCACAGAACACAGTCAAATTCAACGGTACTACGGCCAGCGTGACCTCCGCTTCGGCCGCGCGCCTGGCAGTCACGGTCCCGGTCGGCGCCACAACCGGCCCCATCAGCGTGACCACGGGCGCAGGCTCGGTCTCCACCAGCACGAACTTCACGGTTTCCGCGGGTTCGGGAGTTCCTGCCATCACCAGCTTTACCCCGAACATGGGGACGCCGGGCACGGCAGTCTCCATTACCGGAACAAACTTTGACATTCTCGCCAATGACAAGGTCACGTTCAACACCGCGCACGCCGCTGTTACCAGCGCCACCAGCACGCAGATCGGGACCACGGTCCCGTCCAACGCAACTTCAGGAAAGATTGTTGTCGCCACACCGGGCGGACAGGGCGCCAGCTCCCAGGACTTCTACGTGCCGTTTGGAACGCACGTGGTTGGCGATATCGGATTTACCGGAAGAGTTTCCCCGGGCGGCAACCAGACGGTGGCGCTGGCGGCCAACCAGATCGGTCTGCTGCTGTTTGACGGTACAGCAGGACAAGGTATCAGCCTGCAGTTGAGCGGATCCACTTATGCCGGCTGTACGCTGTATATCTTCGCGCCGGGCGGCGCGCAGCTCACCTCGTCAAGCTGCACCAGCGGCACAACCTTTATCAACTCCGTGACAGAGCCGGTAACGGGGACGTACACCATCGGCATCGATCCGGGTGCAAATGCCGGGAGCATCAACATCGCTCTCACAACAGACGTTTCCGGAGTGATCACCGCGGGAACGCCTCTCACGGTCACCACCACGGCCACGGGCCAGAGCGCGCGCTACACCTTCACCGGCACGGCCGGGCAGCAGGCGAGCATCACTATGAGCGGCTCAACTTATACCGGCTGCAGTGCTGTGATAGTGAGCATTCTGAAGCCGGACGGAAGCTCGCTGGGCTCGCAGGGAATCTGCAACAGCTCGAGCGGATTCCTGGATTCCCAGACCTTGCCTTCCACTGGTACATACACGGTGGTGGTCGATCCACAGGGGACCGCCACAGGCAGCATCACGCTCCTGCTGAGTACCTTCGCCGACGTCGCTGGAAGCATCACGGCGGGAACAAGTTTGACGGCGACTACGACCGCTGCTGGCCAGAATGCGCGTTACACCTTCAGCGGAACAGCAGGGCAGCAGGTGAGCATCACCATGACCGGCTCAACCTATACCGGATGCAATGCCGTGGTGGTGAGCATCGTGAAGCCCGACGGCACC
>Ga0105245_10000490_pt1 | contig 36264 bp, 28 predicted proteins | sample KBSM54metaG_FD_81523 | JGI IMG/M metagenome (GOLD analysis project Ga0105245, IMG submission 81523) | Miscanthus rhizosphere microbial communities from Kellogg Biological Station, Michigan, USA - KBS M5-4 metaG | ecosystem: Host-associated > Plants > Roots > Rhizosphere > Soil | place...
GACGGCGCCTGGACGATCCAGGTAGAAATGCCCCTGTTCGCAGGCACGCAGCAGGAAGTGACAGTGGGCGCGGGAACGGCCCCGGCAGATTTCGATTTGAAGTTGCTTCCGCCGGATCAGATCGCGGCGATGGTGACGCCGGCGCCGCGCCTGCAAGTGGCCGCGACTCCCGCAGCGACGCCTCAGCCCGCCTCGCGCAAAGGAAAGGCGGCGCCTCCCGCGCCTACGAATACCAAGACCGCGTTTCAGCGCACGGATCTGGCGGCTGCTCCCAGCGGCAACAACGACACTCCCGCGCCCGCCAACGATACTGGCGTTCCTCAGGACGCCAGCGCTCTGAGCCAGCGCGCGGCCGACGGCCTTCTTATTAACGGCAGCGTGAACAACGGAGCCAGCTCGCCCTTCGCGCAATTGCAGGCATTCGGAAACAATCGCCGCGGCGTGCGGTCGCTGTACAACGGGAGTCTCGGGTTCAGTCTGGATAACTCCAGCCTGGATGCCCGGTCGTATTCTCTCACCGGGCAAGACACTCTCAAACCGGCGTATAGCCGCATCCAGGGGATGGCGAATTTCGGCGGTCCTTTAAAGATTCCGTACCTCCTCAAGCGGAATGGGCCCAATTTCACGGTCAACTACCAGTGGGTGCACAATCGCAATGCGTCGACCCAGTTGGGAACGGGGCTGGTGCCGACGCTCGCGCAGCGGAACGGTGAAGTAACGGGCGGCACTTTCCCCGGCAACGTCATCCCGGCATCGCAAATCAGCCCGCAGGCTCTGGCGCTATTGGCCCTCTACCCGCTTCCTAATTTTGACGGCAGCTCGCGCTACAACTACCAGATCCCCCTGATTTCCGGCATGCATCAGGACAGCGTCCAAGGGCGCATGAACAAGCAAATTAAGAAGAACCAAATTTCGGGCACCTTCGGGATGCAAAGCACCCGCAATGACAACACCAATCTGTTCGGATTCCTGGATATCGCACGCTCGCTTGGCAGCAACACGCAATTGAACTGGAGACACCAGTTCACGCAGCGCGCTTTTGTAACCTTTGGAGTTCAGTTCAGCCGGTTCTCGTCGCGGAACATTCCGTTCTTCGCGAACTCCACCAATATCTCAGGGCTTGCGGGTATCCATGGCAATAATCAGGAGCCGCTGAATTGGGGACCTCCCGCGCTCACGTTTGCCAGCGGGATCACCCCGCTTTCGGATGTGCAGTACTCCTCGATTCACAATCAGACCAGCACCGTTTCCGCCGATGCGCTGTGGAATCACGGCCGCCACAACATTACTTATGGTGCCGATTTCAAACGCTATCAGTTCAACTCGCTGGGGCAGCAGGAGCCGCGTGGGACGTTCACCTTTACCGGACAGGCAGCCGGATCCGACTTCGCCGGATTTCTGTTGGGTGTGCCCGATACCAGCTCCCTCGCTTTCGGAAACGCGGACAAATACTTCCGGTCTTCCGGCTACGACGCCTACGTCACCGACGATTGGCGCGTGCGGTCGTCCCTCACTCTGAACATCGGCGCCCGCTGGGAGTACAACGCGCCCATCACCGAACTATACGGACGCCTGGTCAATCTGGATGTGACGCGCGGATTTACCGCCGTGGCACCCGTGCTTGGCTCGAATCCTACCGGTTCGCTCACCGGGCAGAGTTATCCCACATCTTTGGTCCATCCGGATAAGAACAATATCGCACCCAGAATTGGATTGTCGTGGCGTCCATTTTCGGCGTCCTCCATGGTGGTGCGCGCCGGGTACGGCGTGTATTATGACACCTCGGTGTATCAGACCATCGCCACGCAGATGGCGCAGCAATCTCCGCTGTCGAAAAGCCTGAAGGTTCAGAATACTCCGGCCACGCCGCTGACGCTGGCCAACGGATTCATCGGATCGCCCAACATCACTGCCAACACCTTTGCGATCGATCCTAACTTCCGCGTCGGCTATGCCCAGAACTGGCAGGTGTCCGTGCAGCGCGACTTGCCGTCGGCACTGCAAATGGTGGCCACGTACCTGGGCATCAAAGGGACGCGAGGTCAACAGCAGTTCCTGCCGAACACCTTCCCGATCGGAGCGGTCAATCCCTGTCCCACGTGTCCATCCGGATATTACTACCTCACGTCCAACGGGAATTCGATCCGGCACGCGGGGCTCTTCCAACTTCGCCGGCGCCTGCGCAGTGGATTCACCGCGGAGCTGCAGTACACCTTTTCGAAATCCATCGACGATGCCGCGCTGGGCGGCCGAGGGCAGGGCGGAAACCTGATCGCGCAAGACTGGCTGAATGTGAGCGGAGAGCGCTCGCTCTCCAACTTCGACCAGCGGCACGTCGTATCGTTCACCATGCAGTACACCACCGGGATGGGATTGCGCGGCGGATCGTTGCTCAGCGGATGGAGAGGTGCGGCGTTCAAAGAGTGGACGGCCTCCACGCAGATCAACGCCGGTACCGGTCAGCCCCTGACGCCCGTGTATCTGGTAGCGGTCCAGGGCACCGGCTTCACGGGGCCGATCCGGCCGGATTACACCGGAAAACCGGTCTACGATGCGCCGTCGGGGTTGTTCCTGAATCCTGCCGCCTACGCTGCGCCGGCTGCCGGCCGCTGGGGCAACGCGGGGAGAAACACCATCACGGGGCCCGACCAGTTTACGTTGAACGCGTCTATGGCGCGAACCTTTCGCCTGAACGATCGCTATAGCGCCGATGTGCGCATTGATGCGGCCAATGCCTTGAATCACCCGACGTTTCCCAGTTGGGTTACTGTGATCCCCAGTCAAGCAGTTGTAGAACAACAGCATTCATTTGGACAGTTCGGGCTGCAGAATCCCGCCAACGCGATGCGAAGTATTCAGACCACGGTGCGAGTGAGGTTTTGATGATGCTGCGCAGACTCCTGACCGGCTGTCTTCTGGTGACTCTGATAGTGGGGGCGCAGCAAACGCCCGCGCCGCCTGCTCCCAACGCGCCTAACGCTCAGCAGGGGGGCGCCGCCGCCGACCAGGTGATTTTCCGCACCAGTTCGCAGCTCGTCATCGAGACGGTCGGCGTCAAAAGGAACGGCATGCCGGTGGAAGGGCTGACGGCGAAGGACTTCATCGTTACCGAAGATGGAGCGCCCCAGACCATCTCGATTTTCGAATACCAGAAGCTGCCGGAAGTGCCCTCCGCGCCCCTGCCCGCGGATCCCATCGGCGTGGTGGATCCGATGCCCAAGCTGCCGAAAACGCAGATCGCGCCGGAAACGCCGGGAGATATCAAATATCGCGATAAGCGGCTTCTGGCGCTGTATTTCGACTTGACCGCGATGCAGATCCCCGACCAGCTACGGGCTCTGGCTGCCGCGCAAAAATTCATATCAACGCAGATGACGCCGGCGGATCTGATGGCCATCATGACGTTTTCGAGCGGCTCCGTTCAGGTGCTGCAGGATTTCACGGACGACCGCAGGCGATTGTTGAGCATCATCGAAACGCTGGCTGTAGGCGAGGATGAGAATGCCACCAGCACCGACAATCAGTCGGACACCGGCGCGGCGTTCGGTCAGAATGACGCCGAGTTCAATATCTTCTTCACGGATCGCCAGCTCTCGGCGCTGCAGACCGCCGCGAACATGCTGGGCAAGTTGAGCGAAAAGAAGTCGCTGCTGTATTTCGCCAGCGGACTGCGCCTGAACGGGACCGACAATCAGGCGCAGCTGCACGCCACCACCAACGCCGCCATTCGAGCGGGCGTCTCGTTCTGGCCCATCGATGCGCGCGGCCTGATGGCCCAGGCGCCGCTGGGAGACGCGAGCAAGGGATCGCCCGGCGGGCTCGCCATGTACAACGGCGCGTCGGCCATGGCGGCGATCACCGGCATTCAGAGGTCTCAGGATACGCTTTGGACGCTAGGCGCCGACACCGGAGGCAAGGCTCTGCTGGATATGAATGACCTGTCGTTGGGCATCGTACAAGCCCAGCGTTCGTTCTCGAGTTACTACATCCTCGGGTATTACACCAGCAACTCGAACCAGGATGGAAAATTCCGGCGCATCAAGATTTCTCTTCGGGACGGTGTTTCAGGCGACCTGGATTACCGGCAGGGCTACTACGCCGGCAAGGAATTCAAGAAGTTTACGACAGCCGATAAGGATCGGCAGCTCGAAGACGCGTTCATGCTCGGCGATCCGATCACCGAGTTGACCGTCGCGATGGAGGTCGACTATTTCCAGTTGAATAATGCGGAATACTTTGTGCCCGTGGAGGTCAAGATTCCCGGAAGCGAATTGGCCCTGGCGAAGAAAGGAGGCGCCGAACACACGCTGCTCGATTTCATGGCGGAGGTCAAGGATGAATTCGGCAGCACGGAATCGAACATCCGCGACAAAATAGACGTGAAGCTGACCGATTTTACGGCCGCCGAGCTGGCCAAGCGCCCTTACGCATACGATACCGGCTTTACCCTGCTCCCGGGGAAAAAAGTTATCAAGATCCTGGTACGCGATGCTGAAACCGGCCGGATCGGGACCTATCAGATGAATGTCGTCATCCCCAACCTGAACAAGGAGGAGAAGCGCATCGCGATCAGCTCAGTGGTTTTGAGCAGCCAGCGGCAGGATATGCGAGAAGCGGTCTTTAATGCCGCCAAGGATAAAAACAAATCCGAAATTCAGCAGTCCGTAAACCCGCTGGTGCAGGACGGCATGAAGCTGATTCCCAGCGTAACCCGCGTGTTCACCCGCGGACAGGATATGTATGTGTACCTGCAGGCCTATCAACGGAATGCGGATACGGCCCATCCCCTGATCGCGTTCGTATCGTTCTATAAGGGCCAGAGCAAGGCGTTCGAAACACCGCCTCTGCAAGTGACGGAGAGCCTGAACAATCGCCTGAAGACCATGCCGTTGAAGTTCAGCTTCTCCCTGCAAAAGCTACCGCCCGGCGAGTATCTGTGCCAGGTGACGGTGATCGATCCATCCGGTGAAAAAGCGGCGTTCTGGCAGGCTCCGGTGATGCTGGCGCAATAGCGTTAACCGCCCGATTCGCTAAAGACTTAGTTACCCTGCGGCGCTATCGATCCACTTGGCCGTGCCCGTCTTAAGCGCTTCGGAGAACTGGACTCCCTTGATCGTAATGGTGTGCCTGGCGCTATCGGTCCTGACCAGGTAGCCGCATTCCTTGAGGTACCAAAGGCTGAACTCGAGATTGGTCTTGGGCGTGTTCAGCAGAACTTCAAGCTCACGCAGGCCGAGGCTGGGCTGCTCCGGATGCGAGAATCTACGGCCATACAGCAGCCGAAGAATTTCCTCGCGGCGCTGCATTTCATCCATCACCGGTACTGTCGCGGGCGCCACATCCTGCACGCCAATGGCTTCCCGGCGTCTCGATTCACGATGTTCACGGTCATACGCACCCCGCCGCTGCGGATCCATCAAGACTTCGTAGGCATCCGAAATCCGGCGAAAGGTTTCCGCATCGCCCGTATCCAGATTGTCCGGGTGAAATCGCTGCGCCTGAATGCGATAGACGCGGCGGATGGTCTCCACATCGGCGTTGGGGCTGATTTGCAGGACTTCGTAATGATCGACGAACATTGCGCTGCTAGGACAATCGGCAGAATCGGGGGCGAGTTTTAGGGGAGTCCCATGAAAGTTGATTACGACGGTGGCACTCGTATAACGTTGTGCTGGAGGGGTTTTGGACGTCCATCTGATCGACGGAACATACGAGCTGTTCCGGCACTATTACGCGCTTCCCTCGGCACGGGATCAGGACGGCCGCGAGATCGCGGCGGTTCGAGGCACGCTTGCGTCGATACTGGGCATGATCAAGGGCGGCGCGACGCATGTCGCGGTGGCGACAGATCACGTCATCGAGTCATTCCGAAACAAGCTGTGGCGCGGCTACAAAACCAGCGCGGGTATCGACCGCGATCTGCTGGCGCAATTTCCACTGCTGGAGCAGGTTCTTTCCGCGGCCGGTATTGTCGTCTGGCCCATGGTGGAGTTCGAGGCAGACGATGCACTCGCAGCCGGGGCGCAGGCCGCGGCCCGGGACCCGCGCGTCGAACACGTGATCATCTGCACTCCTGACAAGGATCTCGCGCAGTGTGTCCGCGGTACGCGGGTGGTCCAGCTAAACCGTCGCACGCGAGTCATCTGTGATGAGGCCGGCGTGGTGCAAAAATTCGGGGTTTCGCCGCCATCGATACCCGACTACCTGGCCTTGGTCGGTGACGCTGCGGATGGCTATCCCGGATTGCCGGGCTGGGGCGCGAAATCGTCGGCCGCCGTGCTGGCAAAGTTTCTCCATATCGAATCTATTCCGCGGGACTCCGCTGACTGGCATGTCAACGCCGCGAACGCGGGTGCCTTGGCCAATACGCTCTCCATCCAGCGCGAGCAGGCGCTCCTGTTTCGAACACTCGCCACGCTGCGGACCGACATCGAACTCTTCGATGACGTCGAGCAACTGCGATGGAACGGTCCCACGCCTGACTTCGACGCATTCGGCGCCCGATTCGATGCAGCGGTCACCGAGAGTAAGCGGCGTCCGGTCCGCCGGACCTGAATTACTCTGAGGGCAATGCGAATGTCCAGACGGATCCGCCCGCTGGAACGGAGTGCGACGCATAGCGAGTGGCAACGATGCCGCCCAGTCCGGATGCGACGGTCACGTATTGGCGGCCCTTATGCGTATATGTAATCGCCGTCGAATTGACGCTGGAGCCGGTCTTGAACTGCCACAGCGTTTTGCCCGTGTCCTGATCCAGCGCGAGGAACTCGCCTGTCAGCTTGCCGGTGAATACCAGACCGCCGCCAGTCGCCAGCATGCCGGCCGCGCTGGGCAGATCCGTTAGCGGAATCTCCCATTTCTTCTCACCGGTCAGTGGATTGATCGCCGCAAAGTGGCCCACCACATCTCCGGGTTTAACTTCCGGGATTCTGGATGTGACGCCGGTGGACGTCCCTCCATGGATAGTCGGCTGCGGCGCCGCCAGTTTTTGTATGCGCGCGATGTTCCAGGTGCTGGCGAAAACCAGGCCCGTATTTGGGTTGATCGCGATGGGCACCGCATTGGTGCCGCGCGACGGCCAGATCTCGACCTCTTCACCGGCCACAAAGCGCTTGTACACATCGGTCAAAATCGGCCGTCCCGTTTTCAGGTCGATTTCTGTCGCCCAATTCACCTTCACAATCGGGTGTGCGGCGATGAATTTGCAATTGGTGCGATCCAGCACATATAAGAAGCCGTTCTTGTTGGCCTGAATCATTACCTTCCGAAGCTGGCCGCCAATCTGGATATCGGCGAGCACCTGCTCGTCGGTAGCATCCACGTCGTACACGTCGTTAGGCGTGTACTGAAAATAACAAGCGATCTCGCCGGTTTTCGGCCGGATCGCCAGCACGCTGTTGGTGTACAGACTATCCAGACCTTCACGAGTTCTGGGATCGTACGGCTCGGCATTGCCGACGCCCCAATAGACCAGATCCAGTTGGGGATCGTAGGAACCGGAGCGCCAGGTGGGCCCGCCGCCCTGAGTCCAGGCGTCTCCAGTCTTCGGCCAGGTCTCCGAGCCGGGTTCGCCCGGCGCCGGAATCGTATATCTGCGCCACAATTTCTTGCCCGTGTCGGGATCCCATCCGTCCAGAAAACCGCGGGTGGTGGATTCCCCGCCGGCCACGCCGGAGATCAGCACGCCATTGGCGACCATCGGCGCACTGGTAGCGTAGTAGCCATCCTTCGCATCGGCGAATTTCTGGTTCCAGACCTGGCTGCCCGTTTTCATGTCGAGCGCCACCACGTGATTGTCTATGGTCACGCGAAAGAGTTTGCCGTTATAGATTGCCGGCGCGCCCCGGTTGTACGCGGACCGCTGGACTCCCGATTCGAGTTCCACCGCTGTGCGCCAGATCTGCTTGCCGGTTTCCACGTCGATGGCGAAGGTCCATTTCCCGTTGATCACGTACATCACGCCGTTATAGATCGCGGGGGCGGCCAGCTCGCCCTGGTCATTCATCACGCTGGTGCTCCAGATGGGCGCCAGCCGCTTGACGTTGGCTTTATTGATCTGCTTGAGCGGGCTGTAGCTCTTGCGGTCGTAGCCCATGCTCTGGGTGGTGACGTTTTCGGTGTTCTTACCGTCGTTGACCAGCTCTTGCGTCGTCTGGGTCAATCCCAGCGCGGCCCCGAAGCCGAGCAGCGTCGCACACAGCCAAATGTTTTTCACGATCCACCTCCCGATAGACAGTTGTATTTGCGCGCCCGATCCAACGTCAAATGAGTCTATCGCAAACTTGGCGGGAGGATGAGTCCCCGGAAACTCCCGGTTGTCCTGGCGAATACACGTTTGATTTCGTGCAAAACTGATCCCACAATCCCTATTGCAATTAAAAACCAGAGGTGTATACTGACGGCAAACGGGGCCCTAAACTCGAAAGTCGGCGCGAGCCGACAATTCTTTTGGGGATTTGAAAAGGGGTGAAATATGAAACGCAAATTGACGGGGATGTGTGTCTTTTGTGCCCTATTCGGGGCAATCCTTCTTTCTCAAAACACGGCAAGCATTTTCGGAACGATTACCGATCCTACCGGCGCAGTCGTCGCAAACGCAGCAGTGCAGTTAATAGCTGTTTCCACTAGAGCTACCTACTCTGTCGCTGCCGATCAGTCCGGCAAATATTCATTTGCGGGCCTGGGAGTGGGCGAGTATGAGCTTAGTGTTACGGTCGCCGGTTTCAATAAATACACTCGGAACATTCGCGTGACCAGTACCGGGCAGCGAGTTATGGCGGACATAGTACTTAATGTCGGAAGTTCTGCCGAGGCCGTTACTGTGACGGCCCAGGCCGGCTCGGCGTATCGTCCTGCGAGGATATCGGCTCGCGGCATCCGCCGGCCCAGTGGGCCAGCCAATACGGAACAGTATGACTACTACATCGAGAACGACTTCGCCGCGACAAAATCGCAGCCTCTCTCCACGTTTTCCGTCGATGTGGATACCGCGTCCTACAGCAACGTTCGCCGGTTGCTCCACGAAGGACGGCTTCCGCCTCCTGGAGCCGTTCGAATCGAAGAACTGATCAACTATTTCACTTACGACTATCCACTGCCAGAGGACGGAAAGCCGGTCTCCATGACTACCCACCTGATCGGCAATCCCTGGCATCGCCAAAGGCAGATTTTGCATGTTGGTCTACGTACCAAGCCGATCGCCTTGGAACATGTACCGCCGAGCAACCTCACATTTCTGATCGATGTATCGGGATCTATGATGCCGCCGGAACGCCTGCCACTGATCAAGCGCGGCTTGCAGCTGCTTGTGGAGCAACTCAGGGACGAGGACCACGTTTCCTTGGTCGTCTATGCCGGTGCCGCCGGCGTGGTTCTTCAGCCGACGCCTGGTAGCCAGAAGGAAATCATCCTGCACGCCATCGAGCGATTATCGGCGGGTGGCTCGACGCATGGTTCGGCAGGCATCCGGCTCGCTTACGAAATGGCAAGACAGTCGTTCGTTCACGGTGGAAACAATCGAGTGATTCTTGCCACGGACGGCGACTTCAACGTCGGTGTATCCAGCGACGACGAGCTCGTGCGGCTGATTGAAAAGGAACGGGAATCGGGTGTTTTTCTAAGTGTGTTGGGAGTCGGTACGGACAATTTGAAAGACTCCCGTATGGAGAAACTCGCCGATCATGGCAATGGGAACTACGCGTACCTCGATAGTTTGAGCGAAGCGCGCAAGGTCTTAGTCGAGCAGATGACCGGAACGCTGGTGACCGTGGCCAAAGACGTCAAGCTCCAGATCGAGTTCAATCCGTCTCGTGTTAAGGCCTGGCGGTTAATCGGCTACGAGAATCGCGTCTTGCGGCCGGAGGAGTTTAACGACGACAAGCGCGATGCCGGCGATTTGGGTGCAGGCCACCAGGTGACCGCCTTCTACGAAATCATCCCGGCAGAGAGTGCGGAAGACATCCCCGGAGTGGATCGCTTACGCTACCAGGAATCCCCGCGCGATGCCAGGAGGGCTCGATCCGCCGAGCTGGCATGGGTAAAGCTGCGCCACAAGAAACCGCAGTCCAATAAGAGCGACTTGCTCGAGTGGCCCGTATCGGCGACCGAAGCGGGTTTTCGAGACGCTCCCGCTGACGTGCGATTCGCTACAGCCGTCGCTGAGTTCGGGATGCTGCTCCGCGAGTCAAAGTTCGCCGCGAACGCAAGCTTCGAGCATGTACTCAAGACTGCCAATGAAGCTCTTGGTCCGGATCTTACCGGGCGTCGTGCCGAGTTCGTCGATCTTGCTCGCCGCGCGCGCCAGTTATCCAGGGAGTCATCCGATAACCAGCGTTAAGAACTACGCGCGGGCGTACTTGTTGAACCAGTCAATGGTGCGCTGCCACGCCAGGTCGGCCGCGGCCTTGTTGTAGCGCTCAGGCGTCGCATCGCAATTAAAGCCATGCACGGCGCCCGGGTAGATATAGCCCTCGTGCGGAACGCTCGCGGTCTTCAAGGCAGCGTCGTACGCCGGCCAGCTGGCAGCCAATCGCGTGTCGAGCTCGCCGTGATGGACCAGAATCGCCGCCTTGATTTTCGGAATATCTTCAGCGGCCGGAACCGCGCCGTAGAACGGGGCTGCCGCCGCGATGTCCGCTCCCAAGCGGACGGCCAGAGAGTTCGCGACGCCGCCTCCGTAACAGAAACCTGTGGCGGCGATCTTGCCCGAGCAGTCGGGACGCGCTTTCAGCCATCGGGCCGCGGCGATCATGTCCTCCAGCATCTTCGGGCCATTCACCTTGCTGAATAGCTGGCCGCCCTGATAATCGTCACCGGGAAAGCCGCCCACGGATGTGAGTCCGTCCGGCGCGAAGGCCATGAAGTTCGCCAGGGCAAAGCGCCGGGCGACGTCCTCGATGTGAGGATTCAGACCCCGATTTTCGTGCACCACGATCACGCCAGGCAACTTCACCGGCATCGCGGAGCGTGTATCGGCGCTCACCGGGCGTACCAGATATCCCTTGATGCTTCCGTTCCCTTGCGGCGAGGGAACGGTCTCATAGGTCGCCTTGATGCGGTCATCGGTCTTGGATACCTGCTGCCCCTGGGCGTAGTTCGGCATCAGCGCCTCCACGATCGTGGCCGCGGTCACGCCGCCGATGGCAAATCGCTGCACTCCGTCCATGAAGGCACGTCGGCTGATCTGGCCGTGAATAAACTCGTTGTAGAGCTGGATGGCCTCTTTGGGCAGTCTGGATCTGGTCGGCTCCATTGGATGACTCCTTTTCAGGAGAATGTATCACGTCTGCGAACATCCCTGCGCCAGCAACGTCAGCGCAGGTAGGCGATCAGCGGCGTCAGCGTAAGCGGACTCGCGATTGTGGACAAGAATACTGCGCTGGTTACGAATTCGGGGTCCATCTCAAATTCCAGCGCGAGAATCGTGGTGATCACCGCTACCGGCATGGAGGAGAGGATCACCGCGGCTTGCCTGGCAGGTCCCGTGACACCTAAAAGCCCACACAGTCCCAACGCGACCAGGGGCGCAACTAACAGCGAGATTCCCACTGCGATCGTCACGATCCCAGGCCGGGCCGGCCACACCGCGCGCTCCAGCTGCATTCCCAGGACGAGAATCATCACGGGAAGCGCGGCGTCGCTCAACAGCTCTATGGGCCGCAGGATCGCTTCCGGCACCGGGTGCCCTCCGGCTCGCACAATCAGGGCCATTGCGAGTCCGTAGAGCGAGGGCATTTTCCAGACTTTTTCCAGGGCGCCGGCAATCTTACTGCGATGGCTGCCCGCAAAAAACGCTCCCGCCACATAGGTTGTCACCGATCCGGTGAGAAAGAAGATCGTCCCGTACGTGAGCGTTTCGGGGCCGAACGCGAATCGCAGCACCGGCAAACCGTAGTTCCCTCCATTGGAGAACATCACCACCATCAGGAATGCGCGCAGGGGTTTGCCGTCCAGGCCTAGCGCTTTCGCGGCGCCGAAACCCACCAACCCCATGGTCCCCATAATCGCCACTGCCAGCAGCATGAGGCTGGCGACGTTCGGCCCGGAAGCAGTGGAGGAAACCAGCAGCCGAAAGGCCAGGCACGGCAAGAGAGAGTAAAAGACCACCCGCGACAGCATCTTCACATCGATCCCCGCATAGCGCGCCAGAAGAAAACCGGCGCCGGCAATGGCGAAGATCGGCAAAATGTCGGACAGGAGGATGGAAGCGAGCAAGCCCATGGTGGGACTCAGCGCGCTGGCTGGGCGGGGAAATCTTTGGTACGCAACATTCAGTACAGTATAGTCATGCCATTCAATATCTTACTTATGGGCGCCTCCTACGGGTCGCTCCTCGCCTCCAAAATGCTGTTTGGCGGCCATACGATTCATCTCGTCTGTTTGCCGGCGGAGGCCGATCTGATCAATGCCGAAGGTTTTCGCGTGCGCTTACCGGTGAAAGGGCGCAAGGATCCGGTCGTGCTCGATTCGCGTAAGCTTCCCGGCAAGGTGACCGCCGGACCGGCCACCGGTATCAATCCGAAGGACTATGACCTGGTGGGCCTGTGCATGATGGAGCCGCAGTATCGCGCGCCCGGCGTGCGCGAATTGCTCGACTCTGTGGCGAAGTCGCGCGTGCCCTGCATGTCGATCATGAACATGCCGCCGCTTCCCTACGTACGGCGCATCCCCGGCCTGGACCACGACGCGCTGAAGCCCGCCTACACCGATCCGACCGTGTGGGAAAACTTCGATCCCAAATGCATCACCCTCAACAGCCCGGATCCGCAGGCGATCCGTCCGCCGGACGAGCAAGTCAACGTGCTGATGGTGACGCTGCCCACCAACTTCAAAGTCGCGCGGTTCGACGACGAAAAATCCACGGCCATTCTGCGCCAGCTGGAGAAAGACATCGACGGCGCGCGCTTCGACACGCCTGAGGGCCCGATCGAGCTGCCCGTAAAGCTGAAAGTACACGACTCGATTTTCGTGCCGCTGGCGAAATGGGCGATGCTGCTGGCGGGCAACTATCGCTGCATCACCAAAGATGGCATGCGCACCGCCCAGGAAGCCGTGCACAGCGACATCGAGACGTCGCGCTCCGTATACGAGTTCGTCAATGCGCTGGTGGTGAAACTTGGCGCCAGCCCCAGCGATCTGGTGCCGTTCGAGAAGTACGCCGCCGCTGCGCAATCCCTGGTTCGTCCGGCTTCGGCAGCACGCGCGCTTAATAATGGAGCGCAGTACATCGAGCGCCCGGATTTGCTGGTGCAGTTGATTGCCAGGCAGAAGGGTTTGAGTCACCCGGTGATCGATGAAATTGTGACGCTGGTTAGCTCGCGCCTCGACGCCAATCGCAAACAGGCGGCAAAGGCATAGTTACAGACAGGCTACCTCTTCGAAGACTTGCCGGCCTTTAGTGCACCCGGCTCGCGAATTCGCTTGGTGAAGGCGTTCTCTTCCGACGCCACGCAGTAGCCCTGGCGGATTTCCGCGCGGGGACGCAGCTTCAAAACGCGCGGCAAGGCGATCCACGGCTTGGTATAGGCCTGCGGATCGTTAATCGTCAGCGTGAAGTTTATGGTGTCGCGATCCACGCGCTGGTAACGCTCTTCCAGATGCATGCTTTCGCTATGCGGAAAGCCCGCGGCGCCCAGCCACGTGCGGTCGTCGTAACCGGTCGATTCGACTACAAAAGTGGTATCGTCCACCCACTTGCCGGCGGAGTATCCGTACCACAGCGGATCGGGATCGGCAGGAAGCGCGCGCCCGTCGGTCCAGATTTCGCGGACCACATGATCGCGCTCAAACATTTGCAGCACACGGTTGGAGATCTGCGCGAATTCGAAGGGCGTGGGGAAATATAGAATGCGCGGAAAGCCCATCGGATCGCACTGCAGAATGGGATCGTTGCCGCCGGGTGCGGCTCGCTTCCCGTAGCCGGGCTTCTGAAGATCGTAGCGGGCCTTGGCCCAGACGGTCAGCGGAGGAATTTCGCCGCCGGGCGATTGTTTGTCGTCCGCGGAGGTCTCGCGCGCAGCCTGCATTCCCCACACGCCGGACAAGTCGCGACGTGGCGCGGGAGCCTGGGCGTTGGCAGCGGCCGACAGCAACAAAATGAGGACAAGTGTTCGCATGCGCGTTACGGGGCTGTCTTATCGCCTGTCTTGTCCACCGTCTTATCAGTAAAGTCCAGTTCGCGGCCATCGGCGAAGATGACTTTCGTCCCAGGGTCTCCCGATCCGGCGTACGCCACGGGCTGTCCGTTCTTGGCGGGACAGAGAATAATCGTGATCTCATCGCCGGCCTTCAGTGCGCGGCGGGTCCATCCGGCGCGAGTCAGGATGCCAGGGCTGTTGGTCTCCACGCCCCAATGGACGATTTTGCCGGAACGGTCCTTCACGTCCAAATAGATTTGCGAATGCGGGTTGGTCCAGATGAATTCCGTAACCGTGCCCTTAATCCGGACCCGGGCCGTTTCGTCGTAGGCGGTGTTTCCGTGATGCGCGAACACCGAGCCTGCGATCAGCGTCACCAGCAGTGCCAATCGGCTCACTCGTAAAACTCCGGCGCAATCTTGCGTTTGATACCTGAAGTGTAGTCGTGCTGGATCCATAACTGGGCCTTGTTCTTCTTGACGAAATCTTCGATCATGGCCCGGCTCTTGGCAGTCTGTTCCTTGTCCGTATCGAAGGGCGGGATGCGCTTGTAAGTCATCTCTTCGGGATAGTGGTACAGGTCGCCCGACAGCAGCACCGGACCCGTTTTCGCCAGCTTCAAGAACAGCGACTGGTGGCCGGGCGTGTGGCCGGGCGTGAACTTGATTACCACCGCGCCGTCGCCGAACACGTCGTAATCCTCGCCCTTGAGGAGCAGCGTCTTACTCTTGTCCAGACCGGTGAAATAAGCCGGATCGCCGACCCCTCCCAGCTTTCCCTTCGTGTCGGCGCGCGGGGCGAAGATCTTATCGCGATCGCCCTGCTGCACGATCCAAGTGGACCCGGCGAACAAGCTGGCATTCGCCACGTGATCGCCGTGATAGTGCGAGAGCGCTAGGTACGTAATGTCCGCCGGCGTGTAGCCCAGGGCCGCGAGCTGGGGCAGCAGTGGACGATCCACGGTGAACGCGCCCGCTGTTTGCGGTGCCACGCCGCTCTTGAAAGCGCTGTCGGGGATCTCGCCGGTGTCCCACATCAGGGTGCCGCGCGGGTGCACGATCAGGAAACACGGGGTGACCATATTGGCCGTGGCCAGCTCGCCGGGCTTGAAACCCATTGAGTCTCCGTTCGCCACCGTGATCTTCCCGCAATCCAGAACATACATCCGTACTGACTTGGGCGGTGTGGGCTTACGGGTTTGCGCGTGGGCCGAGGGCCAGGCGGTCAGACCGGTTAGGGCTGCGCTGGCGAAAACCAGATTCATGATCCCGTGCGTCATGTTGGAAAGCATACCACCGCGATTCGCTTACAGCAGCAGGGCATCGATTCGATGCGCATGCACGATTTCTTCATTGGAAGACCAGGCGAAAACCGTGAACCGGCCGTCCTGCGACGCCACCAGAGCGATCGCATCCCGCTGGTCGCGGACAAACTGAGCGGCCGACAAGTGACGTGTGCCGCCAAACTGAGCGGGTTCCACCATCACCGCGCTTCCGCCTTCGATAGGCTCCGTAAGAGTGACCTGGGCCACTTGCGGAGAACCTGTGCGGCGGACGATCTTGGCGCCGAACGCCAGTAACTTGTAGTCCGCGTCGATCACCGTAGCGCCGTCTACGGCGGTTAGACCCGCGATTTCATCCACGGCGCGGCCCAGCGCGTCTTCCCACCGGCGGCTGGGTTCGTGCCCGGCATCTTTTCGCATCAGATCCGCAAGCCCGGAGAACGCTGGAATAACCGCGTAGGTGATTGGCTGCAGGATCGACTCGGTCCATGCATTCGAACCGGCTGGCACCACCAGCAACAGGCCGCCGCGGCCGTGCATGCGAATCGAAACCGCTAGCTGCAATAAAACGTTAACCGCAGAGCCTGTAGCGAACTGGGCCTCGAAGCGGAGCAGTGATGCGAGCAAGGGCGGATAGGCAGGATGGATGGCGGCGTGCGGATCGATGATCTTGATCTCGTCCCCCTGAAGTACGGCGATGTTGATGAACTTGCCGGACTCTTCGGCGGGACTCTGCTTCACCACCAGCAAACCCGGAAGCAGCACTTCCAAAACCAGGCACAACGGAGGAAGATTGCGAGTGATACCCCAAACGCGCAACTCACCCGGCTGCGGCCAAACCCCCAGATGAAGTCCTGCACGATCCACGGCTGCCGCGATTTTGGTAAGGTCCTTCGGTTCTAAGGAGAGCGAAGTGCCAAACGCTACAGCATCATCCACTTGCTGGGGTGCCACGAACGCGAGAGAAATGCGCGGGACGTAGCCTTCCTCACGACGGAGGCTGGTCCAGAAAGCCGCATCGATTAAAGCGGCTAGCGTCGCCGAATCCGGCAGCGTCGCCGCGTCCTCGACAGAGCATTGCGCGGCATTAGCGGCCAAATGGCGATGAATGCGATCGGCAGCCAGCCGGGCGGCGGCATAAGTCGGCTGGGTCACAAAATCGGTCTCAAAATCAATACCCGAGACGCAGCATGCCTTCGGATTTGCCCTCGACGGTGCCCTTTGTGAGCCATTCGAGCGATGCCCGAAAGAGCAGCAGATGGTTTCTCTCCCACATGGCGTTGTGCGAGGAGCACGCCAGGTCGACGAACACTTTCTTGGGCGAACCGAAATCGGCGTAGAGCTCTCGCACGCGGTCAGGATTCACTTGCTTGTCATGCGCACCTGAAACCATCAGCGTCGGGATTTGAGTTTTCGCCACCACCGCGGTGGTCCATCCCCAGGAAGTCACCTGCGGGGCACGGCGCACGCCGCTCCCCCAGGTAGCTCCCACGGTGTCCGAAGAAATCATCTCGGTCCAGACGGAATCCCGGGCCGCGGCTTCGTATTGGCCGGGGCAGCCAACCTGGCGATCCCAGTTGGCGATGAACTCGTCGCGCGACTGTGTGTTCATGGCGGCGCCATTTGCGGGAACTTGTGCGGGCGGCTGTGCTGCCGCGGCGCGATTGTAGGCCGGAGCCAGCAATACAAGCTTGGCGACTTTGTCCGCATGCTGCGCTGCATATCCAGCCGAACGCGGACCGCCCAGAGACCATGCCAGCAGGTTCAGCTTGTCCACGTGACGTAATGCACGGATTCGGTCCACCACCGCATCGATATCGTTCCAATCCGATGCGAGCGTCGTCATCTGGTGCGGATAGCTGGCCGCACAAGGCGCGGGTATCAAGGTGGGCACATACAACGCCTGCTGCTCACGAGTGAGATTGCAAGGATCGTTCATTGCAGCCGGACGTGTGGACCGGCCGTATCCGGTCATGTCCATGGAGAAGACATCGAAGCCCGCGTGCGCCAGGTACGCCATCCAACTGTAGTCCTGATAGGGAACGTCAAAGGAGACCTCCGCCGGCGTGCCCGCTCCGTGGATGAACAGGGCAACGCGATCGGCTGCAGGTCCGCCCCGTAAAACCGTTCCCGCTTCCACCACCTCCCGCACGTAGATCTGAGTGGACTGCCCGGAAATCGCCGGCACGGTAGAACGCACCTGGACGTAGTGATCGATGCGAACCAGGTGGTCTGCATCGTCGGCGAATCCGAGTGAGGCGAAACACAATCCGAGAACAACCGCGGTTCTTACTGTCATCGAGCACCTCCCAGTGCAGGGCACTGATTCACTAGTATAGGTGTAGTAAACTGGCGTGTCGGACGCCTGAGGAGGTACCGCTTGGAAAGACGAATCGTAGCTTCTATCTTGTTCGTCGGCGCGGTGATGTGTGCCCTTCTGGTGACTTCCTTGCCCACTCCGGGTCAAGACGATGGAGCGGTTCCTGCCAAGGGCAAAGGCAAACAGAAGGGTGCGAAAGCCAAATCCGCACCGACCCCGCGAACCGCGGACGGCAAAGTGGATCTCTCGGGTCTGTGGAGTCCCGATCGTAACTTCATTTATGACATCTCCGACTCGCTCAAGCCTGGCGATAAGCTTCCCACTCAGCCTTGGGCCGAGAAACTCACGCGCGAGCGGATGTCCAAGGACGATCCGGAGGCCAATTGCTTGCCCACCGGCGTTCCCCGCCAGGCGCCCTATCCCTGGCAAATTGTGCCCACACCCACGCGCATCTATTTCCTGTTTGAAGGCAACATTCACAGCTATCGCCAGATCTTCCTGGATCGCGCCAGCCATCCTGCCGATCCCAATCCCACCTGGTATGGCGATTCCATCGCGAAATGGGACGGCGATACGTTGGTGGTCGATTCGGTAGGCTTCAACGATTTGTTCTGGTTCGATTTCGCCGGCCATCCGCACACCGAAAAGCTGCACGTGACCGAGCGCTACACGCGTCCGGACGCGGACCATCTGGACTATGCAACGGTGGTCGACGATCCCGGCGCTTACACGCGGCCCTTCACCATGTACGGGCATTCCACGCTGCAGACCGGCGGCGAGCTCATGGAATATATCTGCAACGAAAACAATAAAGACGTCAGCCACATCGTTGGCAAAGATCCTCGCAATCAACTGGGCTTGCAATAGTCCTCTACGGGAGATTTCGATGAAAAGAATGTACACAACTGCCGGCATGCTATCCGCCGCGCTGCTGCTCGCCAGCGCCGCACACGCCCAGGTGACGCTGAACTCGGTGCGCGTCGGCGCGAAAGATACCGTGGCGTTAGCGAAGTTCTATCAGGCGGCGTTCGGCATGCAGGAAGTCAATCGGATCGATGCAGCCGGAGGTCCGGAAGTCTTCGTGAACTTCGGCGCGACGACGGAGAGCGCGAAGGCCAACAAGAGCGAGCCGATCGTGATCATGCATCGCGATTCCGACGATGTGAAGGACCCGATCGCGCACGTGATCCTCAACGTGAAGAACATGGCGGCAACCGTCGCCTCCATCAAGACCGCCGGCGGCTCAATGGCCGGCGATCCTCGCCCCTTCGGAAATACGGGCGTGGTCATCGGCATCGCTATCGATCCGGCCGGCAACCGCATTGAGCTGATTCAACGGCCATAAAAAGCTCCGGAGGGAGGAATCGTATATGAGTTCCGTTGCTGCACCGGTACGGGAAACCACGCCGAAGCGTTGGATGCTGTGGATCAGCTGGGCTGTATCGCTCTGGCCCACGTTTGTTGTAGTGTCGAGTGCTACCTGGAAGCTGACGCGAAACCCGTGGTACGTCGGGGAGTTCGCCAGAATCGGTTGGCCGGAGAGCGCCTTGCCGCTCCTCGCCTTCCTGCAGCTGGGGAGCCTGGTCCTGTACCTCATCCCCCGAACGGCGGTGCTGGGCGCCATTCTCCTCACCGGCTACCTGGGCGGCGCCGTCGCCACCTATGTCCGCATGGGCGAGCCGTATCCGGTTCTGGTCCCGCTGTCGACCAGCATGATCGCCTGGCTGGGACTCTACCTGCGCGACGAACGCCTTCGGTCGCTGCTTCCGCTGCGCAGGGGGGCATGATGAAGCTTCGAATACTCCTTGCCGGGGCGGCGGCAGCCTGCGGCATGGCGATTCTATTTGCGCAGCTTTTGTTGTCGCAACAACTTCCGGCCGGACCCTATACGCAGGACCAGGCCGCCGCGGGACGCGCCATTTACCAGACCAATTGCGCCTCGTGTCACTCCGCTGACCTCAGCGGGCGCGAAGGGCCGCAGCTGGCGGGCGCCAACTTCCTGGCCCAGTGGGGTGACCGGACCACCGGCGAACTCATCAACTTCATGCGCACCACCATGCCTCCAGGCGGAGTTGCGCTGCCGGGCGACGCTTATCTGAACCTCGCCGCTTTTATTCTGGACGCCAATAGCGCACGCGCGGGCAACCAGGCGCTGACTGCCCTATCCAACGTCGCCATTCGCAGCGTCGCATCGGGGCAGCGCGCGGCTTATTTGCAGACCGGCGGCGGCCCCGCGGCCGTTGAATCCAAGCAAGGCAAGCAAGCGAAGCAAGGCAATCAGGAGAAGCAGATTCCCCGTGGAATTACCGTCGAAGGCGAAGTGAAGAACTACGTCCCCGTCACCGACGCCATGCTGCGCAATCCGGATCCCGCCGATTGGCTGATGATCCGGCGCGATTACAAGGCCAACTCCTTTAGCCCGCTCAATCAGATCACCACGCAGAACGTGAACGACCTGCGGCTGGTGTGGAGTTGGGCCATGCAGGATGGCGTCGTCCTCGGCAACCAACCCGCTCCTATCGTCCACAACGGTGTGCTGTATGTGAACAACAACGGAATGGTGCTGCAGGCGCTGGACGCCAAGACCGGCGAGCTCATTTGGGAGAATCGCTACGGAACCAACCCGGCCGTGCCCTCCATGCGCGGCATCACGATCTACGGCGATAACATTTACCTGGCCACCAATGAAGCGCATTTGATGGCTTTCGACGCCCGCAATGGGAAGGTGGTCTGGGATACCACCATCGGCGACCGCTCCAAGGGCAACCGCTCCACTACCAGCGGACCCATTGCTGTGAATGGGAAGTTGATTCAAGGCATGGGAGGCTGCCAGACGTTTGGCGGGGAAAAATGCTTTATCAGCGCTTACGATGCCAAGACCGGCAAAGAACTGTGGCGCTTCAAAACGATTGCCCTGACCGGCGAGCCAGGCGGCGATACCTGGGGAGGTCTCCCCGATGCCTCTCGCGTGGGTGCGGAAAGCTGGATCACCGGCAGCTATGATCCTGAATTGAACCTCACGTACTGGGGAACGGCCCAGGCCAAGCCCTGGATGCGCGCGAGCCGGGGATCGGGTAACGGCGCGACTCTTTACGCGAACTCGACGCTGGCGCTGAATGCCGATACCGGGAAACTAGCCTGGTATTACGATTTCGCGCCGGGTGAAACGCTGGATCTGGACGAAGTCTTCGAGCGCGTGCTGGTGGACGATCAAGGCCAGAATTATGTCTTCAGCGCCGGCAAACCCGGCATCTTGTGGAAGCTGGACCGCAAGACCGGAAAGTATCTGGGCCACAAAGAAATGGTGTTCCAGAATGTGTACGATTCCTTCAACCCGGCCACCGGCGAGCCACACCTGCGCAACGATATCGTGGAACAGCGCATCGGCGAATGGGTGCCGAGTTGTCCTTCCACCGAAGGCGGAAAAAACTGGCCCGCCATGTCGTACTATCCGCCCGGCAATCGGCTGATTGTGCCGCTGAGCCAGAGCTGCATGGAATTCGCCGCGCAGGTGGTGGAGAAAACGGAAGGCACAGGAGCGGGAGGTGGCGCGCGCAACCGTTACTTCGAGATGCCGGGATCGAACGGAAACGTCGGCAAGCTGGCGGCCTACGATGTGCGGACGCTGCGCGAGATCTGGAAATACGAACAGCGGGCGCCATTTCTTACCGGCGTTTTGTCCACCGCGGGCGGCGTGGCCTTCGTAGGCGACCTCAATCGCACGCTCCACGCGTTCGACGTCAATACCGGCCGGGTTCTGTGGGAAATACGGCTTCCGACCGCAGTACAGGGCTTTCCCCTGACGTTCAGCGCCGGCGGCAAACAGTATCTCGCTGTGACAACCGCCAACGGCGGAGGCAGTCCACGGAACGTGCCGAACCTGGTGGCTCCGGATGTGCACTGGCCCGCTTCGGGGAATGCGTTGTACGTGTTCGCGCTGCCCGACCGAAGATAGATAGAAAGATAGAGAAGATCACTTCATGTGCTGAAGCGACTGCTCATTCTCCAGGCAGATCTCGTCGATCAAGTCCGTGTCGACAACGATGCGCTGCCTTAGCGTAACCGTCCACGGCCTCGTATAAGCCTTGGGATCATCCACGGTCACCTGGATTTCGAGATGTCCGAAGTCCGGGCGCCGGATCTGCTCCCGCACTTTGGCCGCCTCGGTCAGAACACTTCCATTCCAGTCGATCCAGGTATCGTCGCGCACCCCGATCGTATCGATCACCAGCGTATCGCCGGACCATTTCCCCGACGAATAACCCTGCAACGTCGGATTCGGATCCACCGGCAGCGGCCGTGCATCGGTGAATACCTGGCGGTATCCGGCATTCAGCTCATTGAGCATCACCAACAGATTTGGCGTGTGGACGAATTTCAGCAAGTGCGGCATGCCGTACGCGCGAATAAAGTTATCCGGCAAGCATCGAATGTGCGGGTCGTCTTTCGCCAGGTTGTCGGTACGCTGCTTGACGATGGGCACCAGCCAAGGTTGATACGGCAACCCTCCCGGAAGATCGACACCGAGATTCGCCATCTGGCGCGAGGCCCGAATGTTGCTCTGGTCGCCCGGACTGTCGCTGGGTGCCTGCCTGGGGCTTGCGGCCTCCTTGGGACTCGACAGGCCGCCCGGCCGGGGCATGTTGGGTTCTCCCGTCATCCAGACTCCGGAAAAATCGGGTTTGCCATCCGCCATCCGAGGCGCGGCGGCCGACATGTCCACCTTGCCATCGGCTTTTCGCGGCACTCCCGCGGTGGGATACTTCACCCATTGGGCGGCCAAACGAGTCGATGCCAGGGGCGTACCCAGAATGACCAAAGCGTACAGGACGCGGCGAGAACGAAATACGTAAGGCATTCGGCTAAAGCATACACCAATCCAAAGCGTAGTTGGCCTCGATCCTCTGTAGCAGACAGTTGACCATTTGCCGTCATCTGACCACATGCGGTCGCCAGAACATGCTGCAGGTGGTAGATCCGGCTGTATCTGAAACGGTTGTGAACGTGCTCTCTAGCATTGTTCAGGAATAACTTTGGGCACCTTTATGAATCGAATCAGCACGCTCGTCAACACGTTTTTCATCGTCAGCGCTTTTGCATTTTGCATTCCCGCGAATGCGTACCAAACGCCCGCAACGGGAGCTCTGTGGCAGGACCGGGGTGACGCCGCATCCCTCAACCTTCTTTATGGGCCCGGCGGCAAAGCGCACCAGCCCACCGGAAAGTTCACCTTCGTAAAAGAAGACAAGGAGGGTACCGCTGCCAAGTTCGAGGTGGTAGACGAGCAGGGCGTCCGTTGGAAAGCCAAACTTGGCGATGAGGCTCAGTCTGAAACCGCGGCGACGCGCCTGGTGTGGGCCGCCGGTTACTTTACTGACGAAGACTATTACCTGCCGGAGATGACCGTGGCGAATATGCCCGAACTCTCCCGCGGCCGCGAGTTTGTGTCGGCTGGGGGCGTGGTCCGGAGCGTCAGGCTGGAGCGCAGCATCAAAGGACAGAAGAAGAGCGGCAACTGGAGTTGGTTCAAGAATCCTTTCGTGCGAACGAAAGAGCTGAGCGGTTTGAAGATTATGATGGCGCTCACCAACAACTGGGACTTGAAAGACGTCAACAACGCCATTTACGAAGAGAAGGGCCAGGGTGCCCATTACGTGGTCAGCGACCTGGGCGCAACCTTTGGGGAAACCGGGAACGCGATTACCCGCTCCAAGAGCAATCAAAAAGACTACACCGATTCAAAGTTCGTGCAGAAAGTAACGCCGGAGCATGTGGACTTCATCCTGGCGAGCAGGCCGTTCGCTCTGGCAGCCGTAAATGTTCCTTACTATACGTCGCGTACCCACATGCAGGACATCGTGAAGGATATCCCGATTGCGGACGTGAAGTGGCTGGGGAAACTGCTCAAGCAGTTCTCGGATGAGCAGCTTCGCGATTGTTTTCGCGCCGCCGGATACTCGCGGGAGGAAATCGAAGGATACGCCGCGGAAGTAAAGGAACGAATCAGAGCTTTGAACGAGCTCTAATTCCTTATTTAGGCGGCTGCCAGAGCATAATATAGCCGCCCACGTCAGGATCGCGAATCAACGCCGCCCGCCCCTTGTGGAAATCGACGATGCCGCCTTCCGAGACAGTGATCGCACCGTGCTGCTTCGCTCGGGCATAAGCGGATTGAATGTTGCTGACCTGGAAGCCCGCGAAGTTGGCGTTGATGTCCTGGAACTTGATCGGCGGAGGAGTCTGGCCGGCGTTTACGGCAAACAGGCCCAGTTCGATGCGCACGTTGTTGTTGGTGGTGGCCTGTGGGAACCAGCCGTTTTGCATGATCTGTTTTGCACCAGTGTTTACGAAAGGCGGGTAGTCGCCGCCCAGGACCGTCCCATAAAAGTCCCGGGCTTTTTCGGGATCCATGACATTGACGGCGAAGTGATTGAAGCCGGCCTGTTTACCCAGGCGGTCCATGTTTGCCGCCGTCGCAGAGGAATTGGAAACCATGGCCGGAGAGGGCGGATCGCCGGGTTTCGGAATCGGCTTTCCAAAATACTCAAGGGTAAGCCCGTCGGGATCCTGGATGAAGGCATAGCGCCGGAATCCTTGCTGCTGGCGGGGATTGGGAAGACCCTGGACCTCAGGCATCTTCAGCAAATTCTGCGCTTCGAGCTTATCCAGCAACGCGCTGACACTGCCGTCCACCGTCAGGTCAATATGGCTTGCTAATAGATTCCAGGAACTGAGCTTGCTCCAGTCCTGGCGCATCCCGCGATACTGACGCAGCACCAGGGTGAAGGGAACATCGGACACGGAACTCTGGACGCTCATGGTTGCGGTGCGCGATTCTGCGCCCGGCGTGTTGCCCAGCTTGTTCAGTTCTTTGTCCACGGTCCACGCGCCCGGCTTCTCGACCACTTTGAAGTCGATGGCCTCGAAGAATTTTATGGAACGTTCGAGGTCGGCAACCTGGTGACCGACGAGGGCCAGCCCCACCACATCCGAAGGTCGACCCGCTGGCTGCGCAAATAATGTTGGCGCTGCCAGGGTCAGGACAAGGGCGAAAATAATCTGCGTGTGTTTCATGCCGAATACATCTTATCGCGTAACGGGCGAAGAGGACTTCGATACACGCAGCGTGGCTCACGGCCACTTCGAGACTGAGCGGCCGTGAGTGAGGTGCGTTCGGCTTCGGAATATGCACTACTTGATCTGCACGTTGCCTCCGCCGAGCTTTCGCGTGCCCGAAACATAGGGCACATCCGGGATTAGGATCCCGTACATATCGTTCGTGCCCGGTTCACCGTTATCCGTTAGATCGATTCGATATTCGTGAGAGCCCATGCCGTTGACCGTGGCGTGGCCGAAGAGGCTGGCTTGGTGTCGGTCGCTGCTGCACACGACCGCCTGTACGTCGATAGCTTTTACGTTGAGCGGCTGCAACGGTCCGTGATCCTGATACTCCTGCTGGCCGCCGGCGACTCCCGTGAGCGATACCGTGGCATTTCCGCCGAAGGTGCCAGTGTCCGTGTTGAGCGCCATGATCCACCCACCGTCGCTGATTTTGACGTCGCAGTCGGGCGTGCTCACGGTTCCCGTGCGGAAGCTGTTGTCGATGGCCAAGCCATCGAACTCATTCTGCACGAACCAGCCGTCACTGCTGCCGCCTACTGTTGTCCCGATAATGTCGGATAAATCGCTTCGTGTCCAGGTACCAACCACGAGGTTGGTGGACTTCTGAATCAATTGCATGTTTACGACTAGGGGGCCGCCTGGCACACCTGTGAAGACATGCTTAAACGTATACCAACCAGATACTGCGACGTGAACTTGCGGAGCGTGCGTGGGATCCAAGCTGTAAGGATTCGCGCCGCAACGGTTGGCGTTGTTGCCTCCAGTAATCACGAATCCCAGCGAGTCCGTGCCGACATTGAATACGAAATCGCGCCGGAAATTGCCGGATGGATCGTTGATCTCCGAGGACCAATCGAAGCGTGTGTCCAAGTGGGTCTGTGCGTAAGGCACATCGAGGTAGATGTCTACGCCGGTAGTGTATCCCCCCGGCGGGAAGATTCCAGAGATGTCACCGCCGAAGTCGGTGTAGGGGCCAACGTACCAGGGCTGCGGTCCGCCTCCCGACGCGCAAGTGCTTGGACTCGGATCCTTCCCGAGTCGCGCGTAATAGTTCCCCATGGCCGCCGCGACTCCGTTCGCATACGAGCTCGATGAGCCGGACGGGACGCGAGTTACACTCGCTCCGCTGTAATTAAACCATCCCGAGGTGTCGGTCTCAAAACCATTAAAATACGGTCCCGGCGGAGCATCCGCCACGGCCCATGGCGCCGCTGCAAAAGCTGCCGCCACGGCCAATATTGTCGTGATGTTTGGCATTCTCATTGAAAAAATCCTCTATAAATTTGCGCAAGGCCCAAACGCGGCTTGCGGCCTTTGCGGTTTTCCTAGCGGTTAAGTCAACGCAACGCGGCTGCCCGGTGGGGCGAGCCTGCGAGGATCAGAACAAGTAAGAAATCCCTAAGAATGCAGGAATGCTCGGCTACTTTTCCCGAGCGTTCCAAGGACTCGGCGGGAACCTCCTTTCAAAGGTCTTTGGTATCTGGCATATGGTTCGCCTAGCGTCATGCAACAGGTCCCAGGGGTGCAAATCGGTCTCCAAAAGGGCGCGGTTTTCGCGCGAAACCAACTCGCAAAAGGTTTCAAGTATGCCAAAAGGATGTTTCCATTTCGCTGCGACCGGATATTTCTATCCGCCCCACAGAGTTGTTTGATTTCTTGCGGTTGCCGCTTTATCGTGATAGAATTCCATGCCGAGAACAGTTTGCGGGAGGTTTCTACGAATGATTGGGCGAACTCGTTGTTTCACGACAGGATCTGTGGCCTTGTTCGGGTTGTTGATGGCCAGCGGCTTGTTGCAGGCGCATCATTCCCTGGCCGGTGTCTACGACATGAAAGCTGAGAAAGAGATCACAGGGACGGTCGAAAAAGTACAGTTTGTAAATCCTCACGGATCGCTGACGATCTCGGTCAAGGGTCAGGATGGCACGCCCACCGAGTGGGTGTTTACACTTGGCTCCGCAACGGCGCTGGCGCAGAGGGGCGTGGGTAAGACCGGGCCGAATGCCCTCCACACCGGAGACACCATTACCGTGAAATGCATTCCCGCGAAGGACGGCCATCCGCTGGGGTTCCTCAAGTCGGTAACCTACGCTGACGGTCACGTTGTCGTGGTGTCCGGCGGCGGCCCCAACGACTAAAGCAGAACGATTCAGCTGCGAAAGAGGACCATCATGACCTATCGACGAGGCATTATTCTCACGTCTGGACTCGTTCTCGCGATCGGCGCGGTGACATTGGCTACTGCGCAGGCGCCAGCCGGCGGGCAAGGGCAGGCTAAGGGCGGTGGGCAGGGTAAGGGCGGCGGGGGCCGCGGGGGCGGAGCGCCGCTGTACACCCCGGCAGCCGGTGCGAAGGACCTGAAATCAGTCCTTTTCAACTGGGCCTGGTATATGGGCATGCTGCGAAGCAGTGAAGAGTACGACCTGATCATGACGCTGGAATATCAGGGCAAGGGCACCATGCAAGTGGACGGACAGCCCTGCAATATAACCAAGTATCGAACCAGCATCAGCTACCAGGCGTCGGGTGAGCGGATTCAGTATACGGGCACCCGGCCCAATGGCCAGCCGTGCTCCAATGTCGAAGTCCTCAGCGGAGCGTACTCCTGGAACGAAGACATTCCCGGCGCCGAACTCGTCCCCGGTAAAGGCAAGGCGACGCCGATGCCCGCAGCTGTAGAGGAGCGGATGATTCGCCTGTGGGCAAGTCCACAGGGTGCGTTCAAGGCAGCATTCGCTGGGACTACGGACCCGCCTCCGATGACTCCCAGACCGCAACGTTTACCGGCGGATGTAATGACGGTGGGCAAAACCTCCGTCGCCTGGCAAGGGAACAGGCCGGTGTTGACGTTTCCGATTCCGGGTGTTCCCAACGCAACCGCGACCGCGACGCTCAATGACAAGTTCATGGCGGAGAGCGTGGTGGTGAAGCAGGGAGCGAAGACCTACGAGTTCACCTATAGCAACTATAAAGACTGGAACAATCCGCTGAATCCGGCGGAGGCGTTCTACGCGGGCAGGATGATCGAGAAACAGAACGGCGCCGTGGTCCGCGACATTACGACGACGCTGACGGAAACGGCACAGATGTATGTCGTGATGCCGGTTCCGGCAAGCGTCAAGGCGGCGATCAAGCCAACGATTCAGCCTCCCAGCTGGACTCTGGCTACCTACGCACCGCCCGCACCCGCGACGCAGACTGCATCCGCGGCAACCCCGCGGCTAGCCGACGGACATCCGGACATGACAGGAAACTGGGGTGGCCCTCCTCTTGCGATAACGGGCAGTGGGACCCGCCGATGTGGCCCAACCCAGGTGAAGGGTGCGGGAATTAATCCTGAGGTCGGCTGCAAGACCGGACAAGACAACTTCTGGGTGGATTATGAGTGGATCTCGCCCTCGCGGTTTGGTTTAACAGGCAGCTCGGAGCTGTTGAGCCCGAGTCATCCCATGTACAAACCCCAGTATTGGGACAAGCTCCAGGAGCTGGATCAGTGGACGAATAAGGAAGATCCAGTGATGACCTGTCAGCCGCTGGGACTCCCGCGGCAAGGCACCCCAACCCGCATTATCCAAACGGCGACCGACATCATCTTCTTCTACGGAAACAACAGCGATTATGGCGGAGGAAACTACGAATATCGCGACATCCCGACGGATGGCCGTAAGCGACCTGACACGGTTGAAGCCTACTACTATGGCCTTTCGATCGGCAAATGGGAAGGCGACACGCTGGTAATCGATTCCACCAACTTCGTCGATACCACCTGGTTCGGACGGGGCGGCCTGATCCATTCCGCGGACATGCACATGATCGAGAAGCTGACGCGGAAGGGTGATGAGATTCTTTACCAGATGACCATCGAGGATCCGGAGTACCTGATCGAGCCGTGGGTGATGCCGGACAGAATCCTTCGGGCACGCCCTGGCCCGCCACAAGTCGTCCATGAGCGCGCGTTTTGCGAAGTGTACGAGCAGGGGAACATCTCCACTCAGCTTCGGCACTAAGGCGAGAACCAGAACGCCAGGAGTCAGAATTCAGGAGTCAGAATAAGGGGCTGTATTCACGGCGGCCTCTCCCGGTCCGTTATGAACCTGGCGCACGTACATCTCTTACTGAATCACTTCCCGACCGTTGGCATGATCGTCGGCCTGGGAGTGTACCTCGCCGCCATAATCGCCAAGAGCGACGATCTGAAGCGCGCCAGCCTGATCGTCTTTTTCGGCATCGCCCTGCTGTCGATTCCGACCTTCGCCTCGGGCACCGCGGCAGAGTTAGCGTTGTCAAAAAGCCCGGAGGTCTCCACGCCGATGATCCAGGCGCATGAAACAGCGGCGCTGGTGGCGCTTGCGTTCATGGAGCTGACGGGTGCCCTGGCATGGCTGGCGCTGTGGCAGTACCGGCGGCTATCGCGCTTGCCACAGGGGACCGTGACCGCGGTCCTGCTAACGGGGCTTGTGACCTTCGGCCTGATGGCCCGCGCCGCCGACATCGGCGGGGAGATCCGGCACCCGGAGATTCGGTCGGGTCCAGCGTCAACGGAGAGCGAGACGACAAATCCGCCGCTGGCGCGCGTGATCGGAGACGCGATGGTGAACCTCAAGTGGGGCTGGCCGGCCAGCGAGACGGTTCATTTCATCGGACTCTCGCTCTTGTTTGGCGTGGTACTGCTGGTAGACCTGCGGATGCTGGGCTTCCTGAAGGGCGTCCCGTTTTCGACGCTGCACCGCCTGCTGCCTTGGGGAGTGTTAGGATTCGGCGTCAACGTGGTAACGGGCATCCTGTTCTTTATCGGCGCTCCGCCGGATTTCTATGTCAACAACCCGGTCTTCATCTGGAAACTGGCCTTGATCCTGGTGGCGGGAGCCAACGCCCTGTACTTCACCGTGTTCGAGCACGCCTGGACTTTGGGCGCCGGTGACACGCCGCCGCTGACGGCGAAAGTGGCCGCAGCGTCGGGAATCCTGATCTGGACGGGCGTGATTTTCTGCGGTCAGATGCTGCCGTTTTTCGGACACTCATTCTAATGGTGGGGTGGACAGATGTTCTCATCGTGAGTCTGATTGCCATCGGCTCGGTAGTGCTGGTGGGCGTCCTGGGATTTCTGATCGAGAAGAAGGGAGCGGAGGACAGGTGACGGCCTTTCTGGAAACGCTCGAAAACCTGGGCTTGAGCACGTGGGTGCGGGAATCCCCCTCCAAGCTGGCGTATCCCACGATTCTGTGGCTGCACGTCATGGGCATGGGCGTGGTAGCGGGCATCGGCGCCATGATTAGTCTGCGGCTCCTGGGAGTCTCCTCGAAAATCCCGTTGCGACCGTTGGAACGGTTGTATCCGCTGATCTGGTGGGGATTCGGGGTGAATGCGGTAACCGGCACGGCTCTGCTGCTGGCGAGTGCGACCAAGAGGCTGGTGGATCCCACGTTCTACGTCAAGATGGTGTTCATTTTCGCGGGTGTCGCCGCGCTCCAGCTCACGCGGAACAAGGTGCTGCGAAGTCTGGGACCGGACGATGCACTGCCGGAGAGCGCCAGGTCGCTGGCGTGGGCGGGGCTGATCTGCTGGTTGGGAGCGGTGACGGCGGGACGCTTGCTGGCATACATCTAGTTTCCGCGCCAGGGCCGATGTTCTCGCGCGAACTCCAACTCGCGCGGCCGTTGCTCATAGCCCGGCAACGGAGCAACGGGGTGTTCCCCGAAATCCCGCATGAGAGCCTCTAGGCATTCATCGAACGGCGTATATCGTATGCCGAGCGCGGCTTTCCCCAGACGGTTATCGAGCGCGGACATCCAAGGTTCGCTAAAGGGCGAGCACTGCGGCATCAGGCCAATGCTCCACAGCGTCTGGCCGGGTACCCGCAAGGGCGTAGCGCCTATCTTGCTCAAGAACTGATCGATTGTGAGAGTTTCGTCCTGCCCCACGTTAAACGCGCCGTTGACTCCGGCATGCAGGGCCCGCATCACCGCACTTACCACATCCTTTCCGTAGACATGCCGAAGGGGCGAGTGCGGCTCTTCCGCGGGGATCAGAACCGGTCCGCTGTCCTGCGCCCGCGCCAGGTAATTGCGGAGGCGGAAGAAGTGGTCGCGCCGGCTGTTGACCATCGGCAACCGAAGAACCGTCAGTGGCAGGTCAGCGGCCCGCAACGCGTCTTCCGCGAACCTTTTGTGAATCCCATAGGACCAATTGTCGAAATCGAACCGGGAGGACTGTGGAGGTGCAGGGATTGTAGGACCGTCGTAGCCGGACTCCAGAAAGGGCCGCTCGAGGCCGGCCCGCACCAGGTAAACCTGCCCTGTGCTGAGCATCACATAGCGCCCCACACGGCCCCCGAAAACCTGACCTGCAGCTATAGCGTCCGGACCGTTGTAAAGCGTGGTATCGATCACCGCATCGAAATCGCGGCCTCTCACTGCGGCAGCCAGCGCCGGTTTGTCCGAACGGTCCGCGTAAAGGCGCTCGATCGCGGCGGGCAAGGAGGAAGCTGGCGTCACGCCGCGGTTCAAAACCGTCACGTGGAAATCAGCATCCGCGAGGGCCAATACAAGGTCCGGCCCGAGGTTCCGCGTACCTCCGATGATCAGTGCGCGACATTGCGACATGCATTTGATCCTCCCACAGCCTTGGTGATGCTTCGCGGGGGAAGGCGTGGATTCCGGACAGTGTGAGTGTTGCTGAAGAGAAGCGGTTTAGGGGATCGGCGGTCCTCCATGCGAACCGCCGCGCAATCCCCACTAGGTGGATCGCAAGCCCTCGGAGGAAGAAGCTCGTCGATCCTTGCCAAGGATTTTACGGTCAACCGTGTGACAGGTCAATATGGCTATCCGAAAGATAGGGTCCGCGTCTCAAATTGCCTGTGGAAAACGTTGGCAGGGGACCAGGGCTTTGGAAATCAGGCGTGCTTCCTGCCTGCAGAGTGTTATATCCTATGTCAAACGCGTTCCTTTACTGGATGCGCCTTGGAAGGGGTTTACATATGTCCTGGTCGACACGAATCTTCTCTACCGCAGCCGCCGCTCTATTGCTGGCCGTTGCAACTCTCAACGCTCAAAACACCGCCGGATCGATTAGCGGCGTGGTTCAAGACGCGCAAGGCGCCGTGGTGCCTGCCGCAAAGGTCACCCTTACTAACGATGAGCAGGGCGCAGGTTCGGCCCGCGTTGTCACCACCGCCGCCGAGGGGAGCTTTGTCTTCTCGCCGGTACTGCCGGGCAAGTACACCGTGACTGTGGAAATGATGGGTTTCAAGAAATACGTTCAGTCCGGCATCACTCTGGACGTGAGCGACCGGCTGGGCCTGCCTGCTATCGCCCTCCAGGTGGGCGCGACGGGTGAATCGGTCACGGTCGAAGCCGCCGCCGTACAGCTGCAGACGTTGAGTGGGGAACGCGCGGGCGTCGTTACGGGCAAGCAGATGGTAGACATCGCCATCAACGGCCGCAACTACACCAGCCTGCTGAAAACTGTTCCCGGCATCGCCGCGGATAGCGGAACCGGCGACGTCAGCTCGAATGGCGGACGCACGGCGCAGAACAACTTCACGCTCGATGGGCAGAACGTTACGGATATCGGCGTCAATCAGCAATTCGCTTATCGCATCAGCATAGACGCCATCGCCGAGTTCAAGGTCTCCACCAATGGGCAGACCGCCGAATTCGGCCGCAACGATGGAGCCCAGATTCAGGTTGTCACCAAAAGCGGTACCCAGGATTTTCACGGCGACGGCTACTGGTTCAAGCGCGGCGAGTTCATGAACGCCAATACGTTCACGAATAATGCGCAGCCAGTCAAGGATCCCGTGACCGGGAACCTGGTGGCTCCGTTTCCGATCTACCGCTTCCTGGATGCCGGATGGACACTCGGCGGCCCGATCTATATCCCGGGCGTGCTCAAGACGAAAGACAAACTCTTCGGCTTCATGTCGCAGGAATGGAACCGCAACATCACCCCGAATACCCCCCGTCAAATCACGGTACCGACGGCGGCAGAGCGGAGCGGCGACTTCTCACTGACGCACGATGCTACGGGCGCGATTCAGAAGATCATCGATCCCGCGAGCCGTTCCGCGGCAAATCCCAATGGAACGCAGTTCGTTGGGAATATTATCGACAAGGCGCGCTTCAGCCAGTACGGACCGTCCATCTTGAATTGGCTGCCATTGCCGAACGTGGTGGGCCAACCCGCCTACAACTACCAATCGCAGATTCCAAGTTCCTCGCCGTCTTACGATCAGATCTATCGCGTGGATTACAATCTGAACGAAAAATGGCACTTCTTCGTTCGCGGTCTGGATAACAAGCAAACGCAGAACGTTCCGTACGGACGGGCTGACACCAGCAACGTTCTTGGCTTAACTCCGTTTTACGCTCCGACCTACGGGTGGTCCATCACCGCCAACGTCGCGACGATCATCAGTCCGACGTTATTCAACGAGTTCCAGTTCGGCTACACCGTGAACGGAATTCCAGGTGATGCGCCTGTCGCCGGCAGCCCGTATTACCGTTCGGTTTCCAACATCAACGTTCCGTTGCTGTACCCCGATGCCAACATATCGGGAGTAATTCCCAACTTCAACTTCAGCGGTATTCCAGTGGGAAGCGGCGGAAGCACTCAAATGACGAGCTTCCAGGGAACTCCCTACGCCAACCGCAACCCGGTCTGGAATTACATCGACAACATCACCAAGGTTAAAGGCAACCACACCATCAAGGCCGGTATCTACTACGAGTACGCGGTGAAGACGGAAAACGCCTTCAGGCCTTACAACGGCACCATCGACTTCGGAAAGGACGCCAACAACCCGGGCGACACCGGGTGGGCCTTCTCGAACGCGTTGCTGGGAAATTACTTGAGCTACACCCAGATCAACAAAGATCCGCTCCCGAGTTATCCTTACCGGAACTTGGAATTCTACGGCCAGGACACCTGGAAGATTAGCCGCAAACTGACTTTGAACTACGGTCTTCGTGTCGCGTTTATCAAGCCGTTCCACGACACTCTTGGCTTGATGTCGAGTTTCGATCCGTCGAAGTATGACCAGTCCCAGCGTGTGGTGTTTTACCAACCATCGGGGACCGGTGCCAACCGAAAGGCGCTAAATCCGATCACGGGCGCACTGCTGCCCGCGCCGTTAATCGGGGCTATCGTGCCCGGAGTAGGAAACATCAACAATGGGCTGGTTCAGTCCGGCCTGAACGGCACGCCGGAGGGCTTGATGCAGGATCGTGGGCCGCACTGGGGTCCCCGGATCGGAATCGCCTACCAGATCAACAGCAAGACGGTGCTCCGCACCGGCGGCGGCGTGTTCTATGAGCGCGTGGCGACCTTCGGAATCGGCATCACCAGCAACTACACGACGAATCCTCCCAATTTGCGCACGGCGCAGCTCTACTATGGGAACGTCGCTGACATTGCCAGCAGTCCGGGAACGTTCTTCCCGAACGCCCTGAGCAAGCTGTCTTCGGACGGGCATGTCCCGACCGTTTACAACTACAACGTGGGCATTCAGCGAGAGCTTCCCTGGAACCTCTTTACGGAGATTTCCTACGTCGGCACGCAGTCTCGTCATCTGTGGCTGGCGCAACCGTTCAACCTCGTACCGCTCGGAAGCGCCTGGCAGCCTTACACCCAGGATCCGACGACCACTGCCACATTCGACGGGAACACCAACCTTCCCGTGAACATGTATCGGCCCTATGCCGGTTACACAAATGCGATCGATTACACCTGGGGTACCAACAATAACTACAACGCCCTGCAAACGTCGCTCAACCGGCGCGTGGGGGCGCTCCAGGTGGGAGTTGCCTACACCTGGTCGAAGGCTCTGGGCGTCTCGGTCGGGCATATCAACGATACCCGCACCGCCGGCTATGGTCCACTGCCGCAGGATCGGACGCAGTCGCTGGTGATCAACTACATCTACAGTATTCCAAGCGTGCATAAAGGGTCGTTTCTGGACAATGCACCGAGCCGGCTGGTACTCAATGGCTGGCGGCTCTCGGGCGTGACCGCCGTCTCCAGCGGCGCGCCGGTCAACGTCTCCTACAGTGTCTCGGGGGTGGCCGGTACCACGCTGAATCGCAGGATCACGGGAAGCGAGGACGTCGCACCGCGCGTGGTCTTCACCTGCAATCCGAATAAATCCGCCGGCGATAGGACGATGGATGCGTTTATTAATACGTCGTGCTTCGCTCCCGCCCAGAAGGGCAGCGTAGGTCTGGATTCCGGCTACAACCGTCTGCGGGGCCCGGGTCTTCAGAACTGGGACATCAGCCTGTTCAAGAACATCAACATCAAAGAAGGCCGCGCCCATGCAGAGCTTCGGTTGGAGGCTTACAACGCGTTCAACCATGCTGAATTCAGCTCGTTCAACAGCAGCATCACGTTCAACGCCGCAGGCCAGGTAGCCAACTTGCCGACGCAACTTGGTGGTACTGGCGGGCGGTTCGGCTTCGGCACGCTGAACGCCGTTCGGCCCCAGCGTATTCTGCAGGTGGGAGCGAAGATCTACTTCTAACTCTCGCTGGCAGGGCTAATAAAGGATGACGGGTGACCAGGTCTACCAGGCTGTTGGTCACTCGGCTACGATCTCCGGGCGTTCTCCTCGAGGTCACCGAACATTGCGCGAGGCTTCCTGAAACAGCTCCGCTGCGAGATTGAGTTGTTCTGGTGTGTGGGCCGCGCATACTTGCGTGCGAATCCGGGCCTTGCCCATAGGCACCACCGGATAAGAAAAGCCGATGACGTAGACGCCGCGCTCGAGCAGGTATTCAGCCATGCGCCCTGCCTTGGCTGCGTCACCGATCATAACCGGGACAATAGGATGCTCGCCCGGCAGAATATCGAGCCCCAGTTCGGTCATCCGGCGGCGGAAGAAGGCAGTATTACTCATCAGCCGCTGGGGCAAATCGTGAGACGACCGCAGAATCTTCAACGTCTCGATCGACGCGGCCACGATGGCCGGCGCCAGCGAATTGGAAAATAAATACGGACGCGACCTCTGGCGCAGCAGATCGACGATAGGCTTAGACGCCGCGACGTATCCGCCGCTGGCTCCGCCGAGAGCCTTCCCCAGAGTGCCGGTAAGAATATCGACGCGACCCATCACTCCCGTGTGCTCATGCGTTCCGCGACCGTTCGCGCCCAGGAAGCCCACGGCGTGCGAATCGTCCACCATCACCATGGCATGGTATTTTTCGGCAAGATCGCAAATGCCTTTCAACGAGGCAATGTAGCCGTCCATGGAGAAGACGCCATCGGTGGCGATCAGGCGGAACCGGGCGCTTTCCGCGGCCTGCAGCTGCTTCTCCAGATCGGCGAGGTCGCAGTTCTTGTAGCGGAAGCGCTGGGCTTTGGACAACCGCACGCCATCGATGATGGAGGCGTGATTCAGCTCATCGGAGATC
>Ga0105245_10000491_pt1 | contig 36253 bp, 36 predicted proteins | sample KBSM54metaG_FD_81523 | JGI IMG/M metagenome (GOLD analysis project Ga0105245, IMG submission 81523) | Miscanthus rhizosphere microbial communities from Kellogg Biological Station, Michigan, USA - KBS M5-4 metaG | ecosystem: Host-associated > Plants > Roots > Rhizosphere > Soil | place...
CCACGCGGGCGTGATCGCGATCGGCCTGGGTATCGGCAAGGCCGCGTCGTATGGCCTGCTGCTCTACGTCATCAGCAACGCTTTCATCAAGGCGATCCTCTTTTTGACCGCTGGAAAGATCAAAGCACACTACCGCACCAAGGATACCAGGCAGATCGCAGGGCTCCTGAAGGACCTGCCCTACAGCGGCATATTTCTGATGGTCGGCACGTTCGCGCTACTCGGGTTCCCCCCGTTCGGGAGCTTCTTCGGCGAACTTTTGATCCTGTCGGCTCTGGTGGGTTCAGGTCACCTGTTCGTGTTCGCAGCCTTCTGCATGCTCATCACCATGACCTTCGTTGCGACCGGCAGGACGATCTTCCCGATGATTTGGGGAGAGCCGACGCACAATCATACTTGGCCCCGGCAGACATTCCTTTCAGCGCTACCAAAGCTGTTCTTCCTACTCGCGCTCGTCGTGCTCGGCGTCTATATTCCCCCCGCCGTCAACCGCCTGGTTCAGCAGGTAGCCGTATCGGTGGAGGGCCCTTGAGCTCGTCCGCCGTAGTTCACCGCGTCGCTGTGGAGGCGATCCCCGTCCTCGACGTCAAAGACTGGCGCGACGATCTATTGCGCCGCTGCCGCGCGGGTGCGCGACCTCTGACGTTGTACGGGCGAGGCGTCGACGATCACGTGCTCATTACCGCTGCGTTCCGGGACCCCGCGGGCACCGTTGAGATAACGCGAACGTACACCACGGTGCAGCTCGGCTATCACGAACTCACGTCTGCCGTACCTGCCCTCAATTGCTTCGAACGTGAGCTTCATGAGCAAACGGGCGTTCGTATCGCCGCGCACCCCTGGCTCAAGCCCATTCGCTACGAAGCGCAGAACCAGTCTGCGATGGACGACTATCCGTTTTACAAGATCGAAGGAAAAGAAGTTCACGAGGTTGCCGTAGGCCCCATTCATGCCGGCGTCATCGAGCCCGGCTCCTTCCGCTTCATGTGCCTGGGTGAGCAAGTGCACCACCTCGAGATCCAGCTCGGATATCAACACCGTGGCGTGGAAAAACGGCTGCTCCAAGGAGATCCCAAGCGTCTTGCCCCGCTCATCGAGACCGTCGCCGGAGACACCAGCGTGGCGCACGCATGGGCCTACTGCGCCGCAATCGAGAGTCTTTCGGGGTGCGAGCTCGAGCTCCAGACGGAGGTCGCCCGCGCCGTCGCCCTCGAGTTGGAGCGCGTGGCGATGCACCTCTCCGGCTTGTCTGGCATCTCGGCCGACATCGGATTCCTGCAAGGCGCGACCACGTACGGTAGGCTCCGCACCACTGCGATCAACACCACCATGCGGCTTTGCGGCAGTCGGTTTGGTCGCGGTGCTCTTCGGCCGGGCGGGATTGGCTTACGATTGACGGATACCCTACGCGGTGAGTTCAGCGCGAATCTCGAGCTCTTGACCAGGGACCTGATCAGCATCAACGACTGTTTCCTCGAAGCAAAAACGGTGCAGCATCGGCTGCGCGGGACGGGAGCGCTGTCGCGCGAACGGGCCGTCGATTTGGGTCTGGTCGGCCTAGCCGCACGGGCGTCCGGCATTTTGATCGATGCCCGTCACTACATGCCGCGCGGCGCTTATCACGCCGTGCCGATCGAACCGCAACTGCTCGAGGATGGTGACTGCTGGGCGCGGGCTCGGATTCGAATCCTGGAATTGGAGGCGTCGCTCGCGTGGCTAAAGCTCGCCCTCACGCTCCACCCGACCTGGGAGGAGCCTCGAAAAGCAATTGGCGCGCTCATGACGAAGCACCTTGCGCTCGTGGTCGTGGAGGGATGGCGCGGCGAGGTCGTGCACTGCGTGGAGACCACCGAAGACGGGCAGCTTGCCCACTACAAGGTGCAGGACCCATCTCTTCGCAACTGGATGGGCCTTGCCATCGCCTTGCGCCAAAATGAGATCTCCGACTTTCCGATTTGCAACAAGAGCTTCGACCTCTCTTATTGCGGGAATGACCTGTGACCGTGTTCAAGTCGCTTCGGGTAAGGGCAGCGCAAGGGACTCAGTACATCCCTGATCTTCGCCGGGCGGTCCCGAGTGGGTTCCGTGGTCTGCCGGTCCTGGGTGCCGAGCCATGTGCTTCCGAATGCGACGAATGTCGACAGGCATGTCCGACGGGTGCCATTGGAGTGAGCCCACTCCGTCTCGATCTCGGTCGCTGTGTGTTTTGCCAGGCTTGCGTGGAGACCTGCCCCAACACAACGATCCACTTCACACACGAGCCGAAAATGGCGGCTTCGCGACGTGAAGACCTCGTGATCACTCGAGGGTCGGTCGAGGTGACACGCATCCGTGCTTCGGAGGCGTTCTCGAAGGTGTTCGGCAGATCCCTGAAGATGAGGCAAGTGTCGGCCGGCGGTTGCAATGCCTGCGAGCTCGAGCTGAACGCCGTGATGAACGTGAACTTCGACGCTCAACGCTTCGGCATCGAGTGGGTAGCGTCGCCGCGCCACGCAGATGCGCTCGTGGTGACCGGCCCGCTCACGCGGAGCATGAAAAACGCTGTGCAACTTGCATGGGAGGCCATGCCCGATCCCCGCTTCGTCGTGGCGGTCGGCGCGTGCGCGATTTCAGGCGGACTCTACGAGGGCGCGACAGGCGTCGATCGGACATTCCTCGAGAGCGTGGGGCCTTCACTCTTCGTGCCCGGTTGCCCACCCCACCCGCTCACGTTCATTAACGCCGTCCTCGACTTCCTCGGCATCGCCTGAACGAGGCGCCGCCTCAACGCTCGCTGAAGCCGTCCATTAGAGCAGACCCGTCAGGGAGCTCGTTGTGGCGGTTTTACGCCACATCCGCAAGACGCAGGGCAATTCACGGTCGACTCGGACCTCGGAATAGCTATCTGGGACGAAGCCCCCAAAGCCATTGTAAGTCAGCAGATAGGTGCCCACCCGCGTCTGTCTGAGCACACGCTCGGCAGCGATGGTGTCCGCCTGATACCGCGAGGGACTGAGCTCGACATCCTCGTCGAGGCGATGCTCGGGGTCGAACAGATTCTCCCCAAATGAATTGAAGAAATAGTAAGCGTCTGCATCCGCTACCAGCGCATCAGGGAACGTCCCGTGAGCGAAGCTCACACGCTCGGAGACGCCGAAGGTGCGGGCCAGGTCCGCCGCGACAGCAACGAGTCGAGCCCGCTGTTCGATGCCGACGAAGTGCGCGCGCCCAGCCAGTGCCGCCGCGACGCAAAACTTTCCTGCGCCCGAGCCGACATCGAACACCGTGCGCACGTTGAGCTCGTCGAGCCATGCTGCCGCACGCACCGCCGCCGCCAACGGTGTCCAATATTGACGGGAAACCGCTCGAATGTCGGGCGGTAGGAAGCGATCAAACACACGATCTCTCGGGCACCGCCCGGACCGGAGCGCATGACCAATGAGCTGTGGAGAAAGACGGCCATCTCCGGCCGCAACTTCACTGGCGTAGTCGTCGCGCATCAGCAAATCCATCAGCTTCGTGGGTAGACTCATGGTGTCCCGGAGGCGGCAGTCGCCCCTCGCAAACTCGATTCGCTCTCGCACCGGTGGAAGGAAGCGACTCCCGTCAGCCCCGACACTTCTCCTTCGGCACTCCTTCCCGAACGCACCATGACCTGCGCCGGGGCGCGAACGCAGCAATGGAAGTGAGCCCTCACCCGCTTCGACCGATCGGCTACCTGGGGCTTCTTGGGCTTCATTTTCCTGTCAAAACGTTGGCAATGTCTGGCATGCCTGCGTCGGCCGATTCGACGCAAGCACCCGGTCGATCAACGCCCAGCCCCAGATTGGCAGCGGTAACACGAAGACTTGTCCTGAAGGTCGCTGCTCGAGCTTTCGCGTGAGCCCCTCGTAGAAGGCGAGGGCAAAGGTGACGATGATCACGGTCGCATACGAAAAACGCCGAGCAAGCCGTCGAACACCGTCCGCCGATAAGGCCGAGAACTCATCCGGGAAAACGACAACCGTCGTCGGCCGCCGAAAATCGCCGCGAGCGTCCATACGACTGCAGATGACCGCTTCCACCCTACACAACTGAAAATACGATTGCAGGCTCTCGGCGTCGCTCGTATTGCGCGACACGATGAGAGCGAATGGCGTTGTTCCTGCCGACATTTTCTCGCCCCCCACACCAAGCACTAATCATGCCGGATGTTTGGCGAGCACTATCTTGCCGCAAGCTCGCAATCTCGCGCGCCGCAACATCACTCGTGTGGCCTCGAGAGACACAATGACGTACCGGAAACGGGCGGCCACGCTTCGAATCGCGACTCTCGGGAGGAAAACGGCGACTCCCTGGCACCGATTACGCGATCCCTAGCGCATGCCCAACTACAGAGGGCTGCGCGCCAGGTGTCGTTGCACTGTCCGCAGGCTGATGCCCAGGCGGCGAGCCGCACGCGAGCGATTGCCGCCCTCGACCTCTAGCGCGGCTTCCATCACTTGATGCAGGATCTCGGTGGGTTTCTGATCCAGATTGATCTCGATCTTGTCACCTGAAATCTGGTTCACGTGCTGGCGGCCATTGGGGGCGGCTTGCAGCCTCAAGGCCGAGGGCAAGTCCTGAACCCGCACGGTTTTGGCAGCGCGGAGTAGGCATACGAGTTCAAGCACGTTCCTGAGCTCGCGGACATTCCCTGGCCAACTGTAGCTCCGTAAGGCGACAGTAACTGCACGCGTCAGTTTCGGCGGGCTTACACTGTGTTTTGCCGACAGCTCCGCGACGAACTGCTGCACTAGCGGGGCAATGTCAGCGGGGCGGTCGCGCAGAGCCGGCACTTGCAGCGTCACCCCCTGGATCCGATAGTAGAGATCCGCTCGAAACCTGCCGGCAGCGACCTCATTTTCTAGGGGACGCAACGTGGCACAGACGAGTCGCGCATCCACGCTGATCTTCGTGCTTCCTCCAACTCGCATGAATTTGCGATTCTCGAGGAAGCGGAGAAGCTTCGCTTGAACGTTCATCGGCATTTCGCCGATTTCATCTAGAAACAACGTCCCCCCGCTGGACGCTTCGACCTTGCCGTGTGCCCGCTCGTTCGCGCCGGTGAACGCGCCGCGCTCGTGCCCGAACAATTCGCTTTCAAACAACGACTCGGGGATCGCCGCGCAGTTGATGGGCACGAAGGGGCCGGTGCGACGCGGAGACAGGTCGTGCACACGCCGCGCTAGGACCTCTTTGCCCGTACCGCTTTCGCCGATGATGGTAATCCCGACGTCCTTGGGCGCGACGGCGCGAATGACCTTGTCGAGCCCGCGCATCGCCGCGGAACGCATGATGGGCTCGAGAACAATGTCAACTTGACGCTTTGCGGCCGGCATCGCGACAATTCATAGCACAAACTGTCGTACTCACCGATATGCTTGCTCTCGGCCACGTCTGATACGCGCTTCCCGCGGGGCGATCCTGGCGGGGCGATCCTCGCTGACGCTCGTCGTGCCCGCTGACAGCAGGCGTGGCAGGTACTTTTCGGTCTTATTCCGGCTTCTGTGCCAGATTGACGTAGGGCTCTGGGCGATCCGAGGTGACTAGGTACCAGGCTGGCGCTTGGAGCTGCTTCTTGTTTGGAGTCGCTTCCTGAAGCGAAAGACGACGGCGTCTCGAGTCGAGTCCCGCGGACACTTCGCCCCCTGGCACGGTAGCTGCTTCGAAGCGGCGCCAATGACGGAAGAAGTCAACTTCGAACACGTTCGCGCGCGCTTGGTGTCCGGTGACCTCTCGGAGATTGCGTTCGGCGCTCTTCTCCCCCCTACGACGCGCGCAAAGTCTTCTTATCACTGGACCCCCATTGCGGTCGCTCGCCGCGCGGCAATGCGCTTCGCCGAGCGCGGAGCAAGCCGCGTGTTGGACGTCGGCTGCGGTCCCGGAAAATTCTGCGTGGTCGCCGCGCTCACCCGCTCGGAGTTACGGTTCTGCGGAGTCGAACGCAACATCGGACTGACCCGTACGGCGAGGCAGCTGAGCATGCGCCTGCGCGTGTCGAACGTTGAGTTTAGGACCGGTGATGCTCTGGGTGCGCCGTGGCACGAGTTTGACGGCTTCTATTTCTTCAATCCTTTTGGAGAAGACTCACGACTCGGTGGCGATGAACTCCTTCGCATCGCCGACCTATTACGGAGAGCACCAAAACGGACTGCAGTCGTCACCTATCACGGGCTCGGTGGCCCCATTCCATCAAGCTATGATCTTCTCTCGGAGGAGCGAGTTGGCTCCGGTCCGCTGCGAGTCTGGGTCAAAAACAGATCTCGCGAAGCGGCCTTTTACCACCTCGACTACTCACACGATGTGTCGCGGGTTCCGCGCAAATACCTCGAGCGAAAGCTCAGCGCCCAAAAGCGATTGGCCGGGGTTACCTCCGAATGACCCGCATCCGGTTGTCTGATCCCAGACGCGGTGACGTTCGGAACTTGGGCCTCTCCGCTCACGTCGTCGCCCAAGATACACTGTTCGACGAGCAACTCCCACGCTACGTCCGCGAGCGGTCGGGCCAATTCTGGACGCCCGTGGCTGTCGCTAGTCGAGTGGCCGCAATTTTTCGTCAACGGGGCGCGACGAGGATCCTGGACGTCGGTTGTGGACCTGGAAAGTTTTGCCTCGTCGCCGGAAGCCGCCAACCCGAACTTGACGTGCACGGGATCGACCAGCGCTCCCGACTCGTGCGGCTGGGTTCGCGTCTGGCTCGGCAGCTCGGTACGCCCAACGTTCGGTTCTCGGTCGCGGACGCGACGGCTGTCCCGTGGGATGCATACAACGGGTTCTATTTCTTCAATCCATTCTGCGAAAATGTCATGCAACGCAGCGAGCGGTTCGACCACAAAGTGCCCCTTTCAACGCCGAGGTTCGGAGCAGAACTGCTGCGAGTCGAACGCTTGCTCGAACAGGCCGCTCCCGGCACGGTAGTCGTCACCTACTTCGGCCTCGGCGGCCCGATCCCTTCAAGCTACGAGCTCGTTAGCGACGAACGCGCAGGCGCCGATCGACTCCGAACTTGGGTGCAAGGCCGACGGCGGCGCTCAGGCTCCGCTTGGCTCGAAACGGTCGGCAAAGTCATGAGCGTCTCCCGGCGGGACATGCACCGGGTACTGGCAACTCTCGCGAGTAAGGCGACGTCCTAGTTTCTGCTTCAGAAGCGACGCCGACCAATCGACAATCATTCAATCCTTCGGCTTGCGCGCCTGAATGAGAAACAGCCGTTGGTGAAACACCAGTCGGTGTTGGGTAGCGAGCTGTTGTTCCAGTTTCAGGAGTTGAGGAAAGAAACGCTCGACAGAAAAATTGGGCACGACCCAAGGCATGGCGTTGAGAAAATAGACGATGGCTCCAACATCGCCGAAGCGGAGCTCCCCCTCCCACGCATCGGTTCGCTCGATGTGCAACCCAACCGATTCCACGAGCCTGCTGAAATAATCGCGTCCAAAGAAAGGCAGTAGGTCTACGGTTTCAAACGCGGAAGCAAGATCCCAAGGGTTGTGCCCATCTCCCTGCTGGGTCAAAAGCACGCCACTCGGTCGCAGAACCCGCCGAACCTCGGCGACGTTGAATACCGAATTCCGGGAGAGTGCTAGGTCGAAGGCTCCTGAAGCGAAGGGAAGTTTCTGATCCAAAGAGGGTTCGACACGAAACACCTGGATGCCACGTTCACCGAGACGTCGAGCCGCTTGCTCGAAACTAGGAGCGCTTCTTTCCGTAGCAACAACCGACGGCGGCTGCCGCGAGAGTAGTGCCAGCAGCGGCCTCCCGTCTCCGGCACCAATGTCGAGTAACGCCTGCGCCGTGCCAATCAGCTCGCGGGCAGAGCCATCGTAATTCCAGGGCGGCTCCGCCCCTTCCCATCGCCCGTCCAGGTGGGAGAGGCCCCCCCCTGCGACTGTGGCCGCTTCCTCAGCAAGCCACGCCTGTCGGAGTTGTTCGTCGTCCATTGACCCTGCGCAAATTCGTGAAGAATCGGAACTAACCAACGAACGTCGCCAACGCCCCGTAGATCTCCGCGCGCGTGGCCCGAGTCAGGTCCTGAGAAGAGTCGAGCCAGCTCCAGCCTTCCGTTTGCCGTTGCCGCTTCACCCAGACACGAAGCACGTCGGTTCCCGCCTGCTCAGCGTGAACTGGGTCGAAGCACGACGGAATGGGACCGCCGAGACCGTGATAGGTGACGACGACAGTCCCCACCCGTGTGGTCGCGAGGAGCTGCTCGATATGAATCAGGTCCGCGGCAAAACGCTGCCTCGATAGTTCGACGGCTCCGTCGAATTGAGCGCGCTTCGACAAGACATTTTCGGCGAACGGATTGAAGAAGTAGAAGCCCTGATAAGCGTCCCACGCGATCTCCACTGCATCCGCGAGCGAAAAGCGCACGTTCGTCACCCCCAACCGCGCCGCCAGGCGGGTTGCCGATCGAACGAGGAGGGAGCGCTGCTCAACGCCGTCGAGAAGCAACCCTGGTTCTGTGCGCCCGGCCACGATGCAGAACTTCCCGGGGCCACACCCCACATCGAGGACGGTCGTTACTCCGCGTTCGCGAAACAGCCGAGCTGCGCGACGTGCCACCGCCACCGGCGTCCAATATTGGTCAGCACGCTCGCGGGCACGATTGGGCAGGTGAGCGTCGAACCTCGCATCACACTCGAAAGTCGGCCCCAATGGCTCGAGCAAGCTGCGCTGCGCGAATTCGTTCATTCAAGGAGGTGCGCGCGCCCGTGCGCTCCGCGGTAGCAACACAAGCGACTTTCGTGCCAGTGCTTCGTTCAATCCGAGGTAACTCGAACCCCGCATTTCGAGCGTCGTTTCGTCTTCGAAGGATGAGCCGGCGCGGCACAAACCCCACAGCTCGAGAGCCGGAATACGACGACAATTTGTCGCCAATGCGGCCTACGAACAACTTTTGCCTGGCATTAGCGACGTGGCCGCCGCCCGTCAGCCAACAACCAACAACCAACAAGATTACTTTTTGTTCAGGTGGTGTCGCGAATTGCGCTCGACACGAGCATTCCGTCCTCCGTTTGCAGTGGACTCAAGCTGATCTCCGTTACACCGACAACACGATTGTCCACGACGGTGTCCTCGACGCGGGCGTGGCTTTCCTTCAAAAGCCGATCACTGCGGAACCGTTGCTTAGCAAAGTACGAGAGGTGCTCGATTCCGCGCAGACGCCGGCGGAGGGACGGTAAAGGGCCGCGATGCGCGAATCGACTGCGAAGACCCGCGAGAGAACCGCAGGCGGCGCTAGGTGTTCGGGCATGCCCCGATCATTTTACCCGCCGCCGCGCGCACGAGAGTGCCATTTCACGCCGTCCTCTACGGCCCGTTGCACTGCGGGCTGCGCGCGCTGGCTCGGCGATCTCTTGGGCTTGGCGCTATTGACGCAAGCCGAGGGGCTCGTTAACGCACTGTCGCTGGTCGCGTTCCCCGTCGCCGTCGTGTGGGCCTGGCGACAGTAGCGTACCCGTCATGATTCGAATCACGCGCTCCGCGCTGAATGAGCCTGAGCTTGGCTCGACGAACGATGCGACTTCGATGAGCTCTTCGCCGGACGTGAGGAGAGGAAGTTCCTCACCGTTGCCCCGCGTCTGTCCGAGCCCAATCGTTGCAAAAAGCTGATTGCAGAGGCAGAGCTTGTTCACCGTGTCGGCTTCACTGCCACCCTTTTTCAAGTACGTGGCCACTGGTTCGCCCGCACATCGGTAGCCGACGCCCCCGCCGTCTGCGTACGGCCGTCTGAGGTAACCCAGATCGCAGATGCGCTCGCGCCCGCGTTGCTGGGCTAGCTCGTGATCCAGCCCCTCCCGCTCCACTCTCTTGAATGGGTAACCGGTTGGCGAGGCTTCGAAGTCGGTGACCACGCTCAAGCGACGGGTCCGCGCGCGTACCAACACGTCACGCTTGAGCTCCGATGTGATGCCCGACTCGTCGCAGAATGCGAAGGCGGTCCCCAGCTGAACGCCCTCCGCGCCGGCCGCAAGCGCTTGCTCGAGCTTTATTGGCGACGCCGCAGAACCGGCAATCCAAAAGGGCAAGCCGAGTTCGCGAAACTCAGAGAGGTTCGGAACGTCGGCGCTGCCGAAGGCCGGCCCGGCAAGCCTATCCGCCGTCCGTGATTTGCGAGGCGGAGCGTTGTGCCCTCCCGCCGTATGGTCCTCGACGACGAAGCCGTCCACTTTTCCGTTGGCCTTCCGCGCGAGCGTCTTGGCGATCACGTGAGACGAAACAATTGCGAAGAAGTGTGGTCGCTTGGCAGTGAACAAGCCGCGTTCGAAGTGGTCGAGTGGCGTGAAGCGCAGTGCAACGGCTGAGCCTGGCTCGCTCTGCTCGACGTTGAAGCGAATCTCCGCGGGTTCGAAGTTTGCGAGTCGATCCAGGGCACCGGGAATCGACAGAGGAATGCCGGCACCCATGAGTACGACATCAACGCCCGCGAGGATGGCTCCGAAAAGGGCGGGCAACGTCGGCGTTTGAATCTTCTCAAGGTAGTTGATACCGACGAGCCCGTCGTGCCCCTCTTTCGCCAGGAAGACCTCGACGAAGTTGGCAGCGACAATAACGTCGAGCCTGGCACGGGACATGGAGGCGTTGGGTAGCGGCAACAGTCGAAACGAATCACCAGGCCTTTTCCCGCCCGGAATGAAGTACGCTTCCGTGATTCGCCGAGCCACTTCCGGGTTCGGGAATTGTGCGAGCGCACGACGCATATCGCCATTTTCATCGCCGAGTTGGAGCCGCCGGACGAGTACCGTGTCGATGGCCGTTCCAGAAACGACGCCCAGGGCACCCGCACGAGAAGCGGCGCGGGCGAGCCGATAGTTCGATACTCCAATGCCCATCCCGCCTTGAATGATTCGTGGCCACTGTTCGATTTTTCGCATTGGCGTTTCCTACACCCCTGATCGCTCACTCGCACGCTACGCTTCGCGTGCTGACTGAGATGTGACTCAGTCGCGCCTCGCCGTTGGCGTTGTTCGAACCCTCGCGCAAACCGCGCACCTGTGCGCAAGTCTTGCGCGGCGGAGACTCCGCCTTGACGCCGTATCGACGGATTCGCTTCGGGTACGCGCATTGCGACGCGACCGTGAAGGCATAGAAACAAATGGCTATTTCGCAGATCGGGTTTGGAAGCCTCGCGTTCTGCCCGGCTCCCGACCGTAAGCTGCGGTTCGCTCGGACCAACGCGAACGGCAAGTCTGACAGCTCCGACGGCTACCAAGTCGTGTCAGGCTGAGTTGGCTTCGTTACCTCGGGCGGGGATTCACACCGCTTGGTCGTCGTGGAAGGCCTTGGTCAATATCTCAGAAAAGCAGGCTCCAGAAGGAGCTGGCCGTGGGGGCCTGGCCCCATCGCAGCAATGACGAGGGCGGGATGCGCCGGGCTACCTAATTATCACGCGGCTCGCCCTGATGATCCAACTCGAGCGCGCAAACGCGAGACAGCATGCCCCATGAAGTCGCGTGTTAGCCAGCTGCCCCGCCGCAGTGTCGAGCTGTGCTCATGAACTGCGGGACAAGCGAGAAGGATTTCGATCCTCGGAATGTGTTGCAGAAATGCGCGAACGCGCGAGCGCGCGAACGCCTCACTCGGCACCACACATGCGCCCGTGAACCGATGTTTTACTTCTGCGAAGTTCCGAATGATACGGTCCGACGATGATGGGGACCGAAGAGTCGGGAGCCGAGGGCGCACTGGTGCGAGATCTGAGCGGCATTCGGATCGCTCGCGCATGTTGTGCGCTCGTCGCGTTGCTACTGATCGCGGCCGTTGTCTACGGGGGCGTGATGGTCCTCGAGAACTACGGGCAGATTGCCGTTTGAACCAGAGGCCCCATGACCAAGCGACAAACGCGCTTCTTCTTCCTTGGATCGACGTTACTTTTCGCGGTGATTTTCCTGGGGCTGACATTCGACAGTCACCGGCAATTCGTGACCCTGACGCATTCAGATCGGCTGACCGCGGAGGTCATCGCCGGCAAACGAGTGTGGCACGACAAAAACTGCACCAACTGTCATACTCTGCTGGGTGAGGGCGCGTACTACGCGCCCGATCTCACGAAGATCGCCGAACAACGCGGCGCGGCTTACCTGCATCAATTCCTGAAGAACCCTTCCACTTTCTACTCGGAGGAGAAGGACCGACGTCTGATGCCGAATCTGAATCTGGAAGACATCCAGATTCGGCAACTCATCGCTTTCCTGACCTGGGTGAGTCGCATCGACACGAATGGGTGGCCGCCGCGACCGCTACTCGTCAGTGGTGCTTTCCCAGGAGCCAATCCGACCAAGACGGAGCAAGCTGCCGTCTCGTCGGATCCGGTTGCGCTGGGCGAAGCCATCTTCCGACACTCACCCCCAGCCTGCTCCGCGTGCCACTCCACGGCGCAAGGCGTTCAGCTCGTTGGTCCGTCGCTCGCGGGCATCGCCCTGCGCGCCGAGCAGACATTGCACAATCCCGAATATCACGGCGGGGCAACGAGCGCCGAAGCCTACGTGCGCGAAAGCATCTTGGAGCCGAGCTCATTCGTGGTGGCAGGCCCGACGTTCTCGGCCGGTGGCCGTTCATTCATGCCCGACAACTTTGCGCGCTCGCTCAATGCGGACGAAGTGGACGAGCTCGTCGCTTACCTGATGTCGCTCAAGTAAAGGTCTCCATATCATGCGATTTCGAAGCCAGCGCGTCGCCTACTACTATTTCGTCGTCGCCCTGTTGCTCTACGGGTTGCAGATCGCCATCGGGCTTTTGTCCGCCGCGAAGTACTTGGGGCCCGACCCCTTACTGCACATTCTCCCCTTCGATCGAGCCAAGGAAATCCATACGAATCTATTGATCGTTTGGGTGCTCACCGGCTTCATGGGCGCGGCTTATTACGTCATCCCCGAAGAGTCTCGAACCGAAATCTACAGCGAGAAGCTGGCCTACGCGCAGCTCATCGCCTGGACCGGCATGGGGCTAGTGACCGTCACGGGCTACGTGTTCGGTTGGACAGCAGGCAACAAGCTGCTCGAGCAACCACTACCGATGAAGGTCATCATCGTGGTCGTCATGCTCGCCTTCCTTTTCAACATCGCAATGACGATTTGGAGAGCGGGGCGTTGGACCACCACTGAGGGCGTGCTCGTGGCAGGGTTGGCGCTTTCGGCCGTGTTGTATCTCCCGGCGCTGCTCGATTTCGACAACTACACGGTAGGGATCTTCTACCGTTGGTGGACGGTGCACCTTTGGGTCGAAGGAGTCTGGGAACTAATCCAAGGCGGCCTGCTCGCATTCCTGTTGATTCGTCTCTCGGGAGTCGATCGCGAAGTCATGGAGAAATGGCTGTATGTCATCGTTGGACTGACATTCATTGCCGGGATTTTGGGCACGGCCCACCACTACTACTGGATCGGCGTGCCGCACTATTGGGTCATGTTCGGTGGTTTCTTCAGCGCACTCGAACCACTCAGTTTTTTCGGCATGGCCGTGTACGCGTATTCGGCACTCCGCCGTTCCGGACTTTCGCACCCCAATCGGCTGGCGCTGCACTGGACAATCGGGAGCGCTGTGTACTCTGCATTCGGAGCAGGCATCCTCGGCCTCGCTCACACTTGGCCGGCGGTCAACAAATGGACCCACGGCACGTTGATTACAGCCATGCACGGCCACATGGCTTTTTTTGGGGCATACGTAATGATCGTGCTCGCGATGATCACCTTTGCAATGCCCGGCCTCACGGGGAAAGACGACGAAAAGTCGAGCGCCTTGGGGATGTGGGCGTTTTGGCTGCAAGTCACGGGCATGCTCGGCATGACCATGGCGTTTGCCGCGGCTGGTATCGTGCAAACGTATCTCGAGCACATCCTGAGCATTGGTTATCTCGATACCCAACATAAGCTAGCGGTGCATTTCATCATGCTGATGGCCACCGGCAGCGTCTTTGCGCTCGGCGTGCTGTTCTTCCTGGTGGACTTCTTTTTCATCATGGTTCGAGCGCCGCGCGCTGCCCGCCCCCTCTCAACACAAGGGCTTGCCTCGTTGACACCCGGCGGTGCGGAAGCCGGCGAATGACCGCCGCGATTCGTCCGCGTATCCATCTGCATTCGAGCTCTGATGGGCTCAGCCATCCCGCTGCAGAATCGCCATTCTACTTGGCTGGGGGAGACGAGGTCCGCGTCTTCGAAGCCTGCCAAGCGCAGGGACTCGCCGTCATGCTGAAAGGCCCGACCGGATGCGGCAAAACCCGTTTCGTCGAGCACATGGCATGGCGTCTGGGTCGGCCATTGGTGACAGTCGCTTGCCACGATGATCTGTCTGCCAGCGACCTACTGGGTCGTTACTTGGTGCGGGGCGGAGAGACCGAGTGGCGTGATGGCCCCCTAACCCGCGCCGTAAGAAGCGGCGCGATCTGCTACTTGGACGAGGTGGTTGAGGCACGTCAGGACACGATCGTCGTGATCCATCCGCTGGCCGACGATCGTCGTTTGCTCTCGCTCGACAAGACGGGCGAGTTGCTCGTGGCGGCCCCCGGATTCCAGCTCGTCATTTCCTACAACCCTGGCTACCAACACGTCCTCAAGGACCTCAAGCCGAGCACTCGCCAGCGGTTCGTGGCCATCGAGTTCGATTTTCCGCCAGCCGAGCGCGAAGCCGAAATCGTGGCGCACGAGAGCGGAGTCAACCGGCTTACCGCAGAGCTCCTGGTGAAGCTGGCGCGGCGGGTGCGCAATCTCCGCGACCGCGGCTTGGCCGAGGTGCCGAGCACACGACTGCTCGTTTCGACGGCACGCTTGGTGTCCGCGGGGATCTCGATTCGAGAGGCCTGCCAGACGGCGTTCGTTGCCCCGTTGTCGGACGACCCGACGATGCTGGCGAGCATTGGCGATCTCCTAGAAGCCACGCTCTAGTCGTCATGGCGGAGGCCGAGGAACTAGTCGTCGAAGGCGCGTTGTTGGCCACCCGCGTGGCGCGAGACCTCTGGCGGCGAAAAAGCCCTGCTGCCAAGACTGCACGGTTGGTCGACGTGCAGGAACGAGTCGAATCCCTAGTGACCGGGCTGCGCGGCGCGTGTCCGCAACTCGTCTTCGCGAATCCTCCCTTGCGGCGATCGATTATCGGGCGCCTCGCTTTACGCGTACCGACGCACTTGAATTCGGCTCGTGTCCTCCCAGGAACCGACGGACAGCGCATCTTTTTGCCACGTGAAATCGCGAACACGCTACTCGACCCGAGCGGATATCGCCGCTATCGCCTGTACGCGCTGTTACAAGCCGCGCGTATCGAACGGCGGGCTTGTTCGCGGGCACCCGCCGATCCGATCGCGCGAGCATTGTTCATCGCGCTGGACGGCTCGGCCACGCTACGCGCTCTCAGCTTCGAGCTCCCGTGTCTGCAAGCGGAGATCGCGAACAGCGTCGAAAGGAGCCTCAGCGCGCGCCCTCCGCTCAAGGCGCTCAATGACTTGGAGCGTGCGGTCGAATGCCTAGTGCAGCAAAGCCTCCGGGATTCACTTTCCGCCAAACCAGATCAAGTCAGCGAAGCCGAACCCCCGCTTGGAGAGCGTCTCGAACAGCTAGCCGTAAAGCTGCGCACTCAACTGGCGGGTCGGTACCGAGGCCTGCCCGGCGTCGAGTGCTGGGGTGATCTGGTCACCGAGCGGTGGCAGAGCAGCCTTGGCCAGCAATCGACGGCGGCCGGCGCCGAACAGAAATCAGCGCAGAAAGTCGCGCACTTGCGGCGCCGACCAACACCGCGCAGCGCCGCTGCCGACGAAGGTGACCATCGTCCAGGAATGTTCATCATCAAACCAGATGCGTCACAGCAAAGTGTTGAAGATCCGCTCGGCCTAGTACGCCCACTTGATCGAGGGCACGTCGATTCAGCGGAGCTTTCGGATGCGCTCTCCGAGCTCTCGGAGGCCAGAATGGTTCAGACCCCGGACATGGCTTGTGAGATACTTCTATCCGAGACTGCAATCCAAAATCGAGCCATTCATACCTCACCTCGTACCGCGACTGGGCAACGCTTCATCTATCCGGAATGGGACTACCGCAGGAGCTCGTATACGCAAGGCTATGCGACGGTGCGCGAGGTGGAAGCGCCTTGTGGCGACGACGGCTGGGCGGTGGGTGTCGTTCGCCGCCATAGTCAACTAGTCAATACAGTGTGCTCTAGCTTCGCCCACCTTCGTCCAAATCGCTCACGACTTCGCCGCCAGACCGATGGCTCCGACGTCGATATTGACGCCTGCGTGACTGCGTTCGCAGATCGGCGTGCCGGGTCATCCACGGATGAAGGGCTGTACGAAGACGTCCGCCCGCGTCAGCGCGATCTGGCAATCCTGCTCCTGATCGATTCCAGCGCATCCACAGACGCCTCGATCCGTGGACGCGAACGCATCATCGATCTTGAGAAAGAGGCCCTCTTAGTCGTGTGCAAGGCGTTCGAACAGCTCGGCGACCGCTACGCCGCATATGGCTTTTCCGGTGAATCAGCGAACAACGTCCGAGTGCTAACGCTCAAGCGCTTCGACGAGCGCTATGGCGCACAGGTCGAAGCTCGCATTGCGGGGCTCGAGCCGGACCGTTACACGCGTCTCGGCGCGGCACTCCGCCACGCCACGGCTCATCTGGCGCGAGAACAAGCCCACCATCGACTCTTGCTTCTGGTGTCAGACGGAAAGCCGAATGACTCGGACGAATACGAAGGCCGTTACGGGATCGAAGACACGCGCCAGGCCATCGTCGAGGCCCGAATGCAAAATTTGCAGCCGTTTTGCCTCACCGTCGATCGTGACGCCCCTCGCTATGCTCGTCACGTCTTCGGGCCCACGGGCTACACCGTGCTCCACGAGGCGCAGCTTCTGCCACGCGTGCTCCTCGATGTGGTCCGTCGCCTCGTGGTTCGCTAGAGCTCGTCGAGCTTTGCCACGTCGGGCTCAACGTGACTAAGGCTGGCCAGGCCGGCATAGCCAGCCCCAAGGTCGTCCACCGCGATGCGAAAGCCAAGACAGCGTAGCTCTCGAAGCCTAGTCCGCAAGTCCTCGATTCGATGCCAGCGCAGACAGCAGACAGGCTACGCCGCTCGGCGTCCAGCTTAGGGCGCGCGCTTCGGGTGAAACCTGGCCCGCGCTCGAAAGCCCAGCGCCCCAAACAGCGTGAATAGCGCGACTTGTGCGAGCGCAAACACCGGACCGGAACCGTGGGGTGCGAGCGGATGTAAGAACGGGATCTTGTCGAAGGCCTGCACGACGCCGACGAACGCGTTCAGGTAAAACGCCAAGACCGCGCTGACCACGTACGTGGTGCACCAAGGACCGACCAAGCGCCGAGCGTAGTACGCAAAACAGGCGAGCACGAGCGTGACCAGTGACACACCACCAACGATCTGCGGTGGGCCGATGGTGTGAGAGGGAAACAGGTAGCCGGACGCGCTGGTCGCGAACGTGCTGGCGATAAAGACGGCCGTCCACAGCGGCAAGAGCTGATTTCTCACTAGGCCGCTGACGACCGCTACGCCGGAAAGCAAGCCAACGATGCTGACGGCCACGTGCAAAAACAACAGCATGGGAACAACCGTTCTCAGAAGGTGAGTAGTGCGGACACGAGCACATCGGGATGGGCTAGAAATGGGGAGTGGCTACTGTCTAACGTCGCCGTTTTGACGAACGTGACCTGAGCCGTTTGTGCCTGCTGAGCTGGGTAAGAGATGGCGTGATCCTGTTTCGTGTACACGTAGTACTTGGCCACTGAGCCCCAGTTTGCAGTGGTGATGTGGACCGGCGTCGCGAGCGGGGCAATGGGTTCGGCGCGGTAGTGGGCTTGCAGTTCGGTTTGTTCCGCTGTCGAACAATCGGCGCAAAACACGTCGACGAGCTGCTTGGGATCGACGTCGCCGATGCCTTGTTCCTTGTTCACGTTCAGCGCCCCCTTGCCAAGGAGCGAGTCTGGGTCGGTCATTGCCAACGCCAAAGCGGTGTCGCCGTCTTTGGGCACGAAGCCTGCGACGAAGATCAGTTTGGCGATGTGCTCCGGCTCTTGCTCGGCCACTTGGGAGATGATCACTCCGCCGAGGCTGTGACCGATGAGCACGACAGGCCCGGGCGCAGCGTTGACCGCGGTCTCGACCTTCGTCACGTAGGCATCCAGAGTAGCGCCTGCAATCGGCGTGTTGTCGTTGCCGTGCGCCGGAAGCTCCACCACGCTCACCTCTTTGCCCTTCGCGCGGAGCTGCGCCGCCACTGCGTCCCAGGCCCAAGCGCCTGACCACGCGCCGTGAACCACGACATAGTTCGGCGCGGGCGAATCACTCGCCGCATTCGTTCCGCCATCGCCGTCAGCCGGCGGTGAAGAAGAAGCGCCGCCCTTGGCATTCGAGGCGGACGTGGAACAGCCAAACATGCTGCCAAGGCACAGGGCCAATACAGCGGGGACGCGAAGAATCGTTGCTGTGTGCATGAAAAAGACTCACTTTCAGGGCTCGAGAGGACGAAGCCGCATCACCGGCGCGGCGTGCGGCTTCGGGTGAAAGGGAGTCTGGAGAAGCGGTGCAGCGCCAACAATGGGACGTATTCCCCATAGCCATCGCAGCGCGCCCACGTGCTAAGAACAGCAAGCGCCGATGGCGGAAGCTGCGATATCACGACTGGCGGATGTGCTCGGTGCGTTGTCGTCGGCTGCTGATCTCGCCGCGGGCGTCCCAGCGGAGACGTCGCTGCGCGTCTGCATTTTGTCCACCGCGCTGGCGGGGCGCCTCGGCTTGAGCGGCGAGCAAACGAGCGATGTTTATTACGCCGGACTGCTCCGCCACCTAGGGTGCACCGGACTCGCGCACGAGGTGGCGGGCCGCGCGGGTGGAGACGACCACGAGGGGCAGCGTTTCGTGGATGGCCTCGACTTGAGCACCGTGAGCGAGCCCGAGCGACCGCTCTTCGCGAAGGCACTCGGTGGCGTGTGTCAGCAAGCGCTGACTCTCGCTGCGGACTTGAGCATGTCACCCGGCGTGGTGCTCACTCTCGGGCAGCTACACGAACGTTATGACGGTCGTGGCGTAGCGGAGCTGCAAGGGGATGCCATCGATGTCGTCGCGCGGACCCTGCACGTGGCCATGCTTGCCGAAACGCTGCATCGACAAGGCGGCTGGAGTCGAGTGAAGGAGGAGATCCAGCGGCGCTGCGGCGCGCACCTGGATCCCGAGATTGCCAAGCTGTTCCTCGTTGACTCCAGCTACTTCTTTCCGATGCTCACGGCTTCCTCGCTGTGGGACGTTTATCTGGATGCCGAACCCGGTGCTCCTGCGCAGATTTCAGGGCAGCAGCTGGACGCCGTGGCATTGGCATTCGCTCGCTACACTGATTTGAAGAGTCCAATCATGCTGGGCCACTCACCCGCTGTGGCGGCCCTCGTGGTGAAGGCGGCCGCGCTCGATGGGCTGGACAGTGAGCTCTTTGCCAGCCTGCGGCATGCCGGGCTACTTCATGATCTGGGGCTGGTCAGCGTGCCCAATGGCATCCTCGAGAAGCCAGCACCACTCACCGCCCCCGAGTGGGAGCGGCTCCGTCTGCACGCTTACTTCACTGATCGCATCCTGGGCAGAGTGCCTGCGTTTGCGTGGGTTGCGCGGGTTGCCGGGTTTCATCACGAGCGCTTGGATGCCAGTGGCTACCCGCGCGGCGTCTCGCCCGCCGCCACGGACCGCGCCGCACGTTTGCTGGCCTGCGCAGACAGCTACCAAGCGCTCACGGAAGCCCGCGCTCACCGGCCGGCGTTCGAACCCGCGACGGCGGCAAAAGTGCTGAAAGATCAGGCGCACGGCGGCCGTCTTTGCCCTCGAGCAGTAGACGCAGTGTTGGCCGCGGCCAACCAGGGCATCGCCCCCTCCGCGCCAGCGCGCCCGCTGCCGGCGGGGCTCACTCCGCGCGAGGCGGAGGTGCTCGTGCAAGTGGCGCGGGGCTACACCAGCAAAGAGGTCGCGGCTCAGCTCGAGCTCTCCACTCGTACGGTGCAGCATCACCTCGAGCACATTTACGCCAAGCTGGGCGTGTCCACACGCGCTGCGGCTGCGCTGTTCGCCGTGCGCAACGAACTATTGACCTGACGCCACCGGCGGCCGTAGCCGAAGTCCCTCCTCGGGCGCGAACGAATCTGACTCGCACGAAACACCGCGCCGTTACACCCCGAGGGGACTTGCACCGGCCTAACAACGCGTGCCCGACACTCCCCACGCCACACCCCGAGAACCCACGCCGCCCACCAGGTCTAAAGTCCCGATCAACGCCACGCCGCTGATCGAAAATCTACGCCGCTCTCTGGATTCAATTGTGCACGAGGAGGGACTTGAACCCCCACACCTTGCGGTGCCGGAACCTAAATCCGGTGGGCGCGTAGTGAGGGGTGGCGAACAGACGTCGGCGACGTGCTTCCGCGAGGGGTTCGCTACCGTTGGCGGTGTCTCGATGCGGCTGGAGACGATTCGCGGACGATTCGCATCGGCCTAGCTAGCCCCAAGGCCCGCCCGGTTTCCACGACCCGACATTCGATGCCCCGTTCTTGGCCGCCTCAATCACGGGCGCCAAGAACGAAGCCACGAGGCCCACCACCGCCGGCAGAAGAATCGCAGTGCCCACAAGCTGCGAGCGAGCAACGAACGCTGACCACTGCGCCTGCTTCGTGGGATCGAGCGCAAACGTGTCGGTCAGCGCCACTGGCAGCCCCGCAGGAATCGGCGTCTGCCTTCGTTCGAACGTCCCGCGGATAGCAGCAACGAGTTGGTTCCCCTCGAACTCGAAATCCCGCGAAAGAAACCACACATCGAAGAAGTCCTTCATCCTGGAGTTCGCCATCCCGAGGTCCACCATGGCGTGCAGCTTCTCGGCAACCACAGTCTCCCTGGCATAGGCTCGGATGACGGGCCCTGGAAACGGAAGCAGCGTCGGGAATTCGATCGTCATTGGCGGGGGAACGACCGAGTCGCCGAAGCCGACGTCAACTTGCACCGCAAGCTGCGCAGAACCGAGTTTGCCTCCAAGGGTGATCCTCACGCCCTCGTACTCGGCATCCTCCTTGATCCGGCGTGCCTCGACGCTGCGTGGCGCAAACACGACCCCGTCATCTTCAACAGGGGCGGAACAGACGTCGCGGAACGCCTGGGCAAGTCGGCCGAGATCCGGCGGCCCTGACCCGAGCAGATCCATGTCCTTGGTGGCCCGGTGAGGATGCTTCGACCAGATCGTGAAGAGCATGGCACCCTTCAGAGTGAACTCGCCGCTGTGCTCTGACTTGCTCAGCCGATAGAGCAAGCGCTCGAGAGCGTACCGGACGAGCACGAAGTTGAACTGTTCACCGCGCTCCTTCGCGAGCTTGAGCAGTCGATCTCGCACCGAATGCGCTAGATTCTTTGGCGCTGTCGGAGTCACGCAAGGGCCTCAACGTAAGGTCTGATGACACGGCCAACGCGACAGACTGCGGCAGCACGTTGGAGCTCATCCATCGACCGACCTCGCTTACCCAGGTACCCGCGAAGGGCCTCGATGGCGACGTCTACGCCGATCTTATTCCGATACTTGAAGCAATCCGCCACCGTCTTCGCGCGCGACGTGATACGCACCTCGACGCCCTCGATCGCGTGGCTCTCGACCCCGAATGTCCGCGCTACTCCTGAGAATCTAACGATGCGCATCGGCGGCCAATCGGCCCTCGGCTTCCGAGCCTTCACGTCGATCGCCAGCCATACCTCGTGCGGACTTTGCGTTGTCAGGCTGTGAAAGCTCAGTGCGGACAGCAGGCAGACCACGCCGCTGGGCACTCGCGATGCAGCCTCGACCAGTGTGTGGTGTTCGGTGATCCTGGTGCCGGCGGGAACGTAAAGGCCGCGCCCAACCCGCTCCAGTTTTCCAGAATCGGAGAGTCGTTGGATCTGAGTTCGCGATACCCCACTCGCCGCGACATCCCTTGGACGAAGGACCCCGAGCCCGCGGGGAATGACGTACCTTTTGCCTGCTCCAATAGTCGGCATATGAATAAATATACCGACATAACGCAACAGGTCAAGGTGCTCCGGGCCGCGAATCGCGCGGCTGCTCGAACATGGTTCCGGTCGAAACGCGCGGCGTTTATGGAGCTCTGTTTGGTGCAGTCGTCTAGTCGTCTTGGGCAGTCTCACGCGACGCACGGGAAGGTCCTCACGGCTTCCCTCACGCCCCAAGGAGCTCGAGTCGTGGCGTCATGCCATTCGGCGGTCGATGCGGTCGAGTCGCGCATGCTCAGCAGCATGGATGCCCGCGAGCGGGCCACCTTGCAGGCGCTCCTGAAACGCTGCGCCGTCGCGCTAGAAGACGACTGAAAAGGTCACTGGCGCTCCACGACCGGATGGTACTCGGCTGCGCGCTCAATTCGCCTCCACACTCCGCAACATGAATGGAAGGTTCGGCGGCATCCCGGTGAGCAGCGAGGACGTGAGTTGCCCCTCAGTTACCCAGTACGCGCCTCCGACGACCACAACGGAAGTAGGCGCGTCCAGCCCCATGCGAATGACCGTTGTCCGAGCGTCGTCGTTCTGTGCGATGACCAGCTTGGAAAGCGTTCCCGCGTTGTCCACGACGAGCAACGTGTGGGGGTCGAGTTGGCGCTGTCCGTCGGGATGCTGCAGCGCCGGCTGGATAGTCAACGGTGTGATCGCGCCTGCGCTGCCGTCAGCGTTCATCGCTATCCGAACGACCGCGCCGCTGTCGTTGTTATTGACGTAGAAGCCAGAGCCATCCCAAGAGATGCCGTTCGCGCCGAACGCGCCCATGTGCACGGGCGCCAATCCGGGATCGGTTGCCCACAAGCTCATCGTCGAGCTCTTCTCGAGGTCCGAAACTCGGTACACTGCCCCCCCGAACGATTCGGTGACGAACAGATGGTGGGCTGCGTCAAAAGCTAGGTCGTTCGGAAACCCGAGGGTCGGCTTCGGCGGATCGGTGTCCCGGGGCGCACCCGGAAACGAATACGTGGCCAAGAGCGCGCCGCTCGAGAGATCGAACCTGCGTACGCTGGGCGTAGTTTGAAATGAGGCGTCTACGGCACAGAGGAAGAGCGAATGGCTCGCCTCGTCGACGAGCACACCGGCTACTCCCGCGAGCGCGTCACCAGGCGGGAGAAAGGTCGTGGGCACTGTTTGGCCGGGCTCGAACTTTACCACCGCGCCCGTGGCGATGCTGCCCACGTACACCGTCCCGTCGCTCGTGGCGTTCAGGCTTTCGGGGTAGAACTTATCTCCCGGTAGCTGCAGGCTGGCGACCGTCGCACCGCCCGCACCTCCGGCCGCTGCGTCCGGCTGCGCGTCGTTTGACGAACAACACGGGAACAGCAGAAGCGCGACTCCGCAGACAAGTCTCACCCCCACATCGAGGGTGCGCTTGCTCACTTGCCCCCCAGGGCGAGCAAGACGCTCGGTAGCGTGTTGACGCCCCAATGCTCGACGAACCGCCCGGTTTCGATGCGCACGATGTCGATGACATCGATCTCGATCGCCCTGTTGGTTGCAGGGATGCCCAGCAACGTCCCACGATGCGTCCCGCGGATCGTCTTGCGGGTGGTGACCAAATCGCCCTCGGCGACCTGCTCGTGGATCTCGACCGTCAGATCGGGGAGCGCTGGGCGCAGGATCTGATTGAAGAAGTAGGCCATGCCCTCGGGCCCCGCGGGTTGGCCGGGGCCAGCTGAACGATTCACGAAGTGCGGCGCCATCAGCTCGCCAAAGGCGGCGACACTGCTTTGTTCGATGACCTCGCGGTTGAAGCGCCGCGCTACTGCCTTGTTTGCTTCAAGCATTTCCTTTTGATTACTCATAGTTAACTCCTGCTCCGGCGAGCGGATGGGGCTCGTTCGTTCGAGCTGGGTTAGCTATAGATCATGCCAAAAACTGATGCACTCGTTGATCCTGGAACGCATCATTCCTTATTTGGAAGCATGCAGGGAGCGCGGGCGGGGCTGTTCGACGACGTCGCGGTGTTCGTGTGCGTGGCTCAACACGCGGGCTTCAGCGCGGCGGCGCGCCAGCTGAAGCGCCCGTTGACGAACGTGAGTCGTTCCGTAGCCCGTTTGGAAGACGAGCTCGGCGTGAAGCTTTTGCAACGCACGTCGCGACGCGTTCAGGTCACCGATGAAGGGCGACAACTCCTCCTCGGAGTCGCTGGCCATCTTGACGGGCTCGAGGAGGCGCTGGCTGCCGCCGCAGATCGCCGACCCGAGCTCAGTGGCGTCGTGAGGGTCACGGCACCCGCTTACACCGGCTCGACGCGCGTCTCGCTCGCGCTTACCGACTTTGCTTTGGCACATCCGGGAGTGGCAATCGAAGTCGACGCAACGAATACGCGCCACGATTTGGTTCGAGACGGCTTCGACTTCGCCATCCGCACCGGACCCTTGGAGAATTCGGATCTAGTGGTTCGCCGGCTGTGGGAGGGAGATTTTGGTTTGTTTGCGGCACCGTCGTTCATCGATAGCCGACTGGATGGCAGCCCCGCACTCACACGCCAAGCGTTCGCCAACGCGCCCTGTATCGTACTCCGCTCCGCCATTGTCTGGCATTTCCGAGATACCAAAGGGCACGAGCTCGAGCTCACACCCCGTCCACGATTTGCGGTCAATGACCCGCGCGCGGCCGTTGCCGTCGCGGCGCGCGGTCTCGGAATCGTGCTCGCACCCGTGGACGCGGTCATTCCCGAGCTTGGCTTGCGCCGCCTGCTGCCAGACTTCGGCGAGCCGGCGCCAATCGAGCTAGTCATTGTCTACCCCTCGCGGCGCCTGTTACCCCGCCGCGTACGCGCAGCCATCGAATGGCTCGCCCAGCCGCGCTACGCCGTGGCCACGAATCTCCTGGGCTGAGTCGCAAAGTGCGGAGCTGCAATCTGTAGAATCGCTCGCGGTGCGACTCGCCACCGCAACCGCCGTTTCGCAACGCGGTGAACGATGCATGCTCATTGATGCGCTAGGACGGCCCGTCGACATCGATGAGAAGGACAAGAGTGAACGGCAGGCATTGCTGGCGGCGGCTCCACCGTCAAAGCATCTGCCATGGCTGCCCGCTCAATCGTCGGCGAATCGTCGGCAACGCCGACCAATTCCCTCAACAATCGTTGTCGCGCCGCTCAGCAACTCCAACGATTTCACTTCAGTGCACGAGGAGGGACTTGAACCCCCACGCCTTGCGGCGCCGGAACCTAAATCCGGTGCGTCTGCCAATTCCGCCACTCGTGCTGGGTGGGCGGAGGGATAGCGCGAGGTTTGGCGTTCGTCTATGGCGGGCTGTGGGGGAGAGGCAGGTTTTTTGCGGGGGCGGTGGCGGCGTTGTGAGCGGTGGGGGCTTCGCAGCCGTTTTTGGGGTCGGCGTCGGCGTCGCTGAAGGCGGATTCGCAGTGCAGGATGCGGCAAATCCCGCCCACGCAGCCGGTGGTGGCGTGGAAAGCGGCGCAGTCGGTCCCGCACGCGCCGCAGTTTTCGGGGTCATCGGTGAGGCTGACTTCGCAGCCGTTTTTCTGGTCTCGGTCGCAGTTGGCAGTGCCTGTCGCGCAGCTCGCGGAAGGGTCGTCGAACAGATCTTCTGCCTTCGGTTCGGCGGCGGCTTCGCCGGCTTCGGTGCGGGGCACGTCATGAGGTGAAACCGTCGCCGGGCTGTGCTCGGCACAGCTCCCCAACCCAAATAAAAGCCACGCCACGTAGCCGAGTGTCGTCGCAACGAGCGCTCTTCTCATGCGGCGTGGGACACGGCATGCGGCGCGCGGCTTGGGTGCCTTTTGCGCCGCGGCGGTGTAGGCTCAGGGCGCGTGAACGAGACCGATTCATTTCGCGTGTGCAGTACCTGCAAGAAGCCGATTGCGTTCGGCGCAGAGTATTTTCAGTGCAGCGTGTCGACCTGCAATCGCAGTCGCCTGGCGATGTATTTCTGTTCACTCGCATGTTGGGATGCGCATCTACCGATGATGCGCCACCGCGAGGCGTGGGCCGAGAAGGTCAAAGCGCCCACCCGTGAAGCGTGGCAGCGCGAGGAGGATGAAGAGCAAGCGCGCGAAGCCAACTCTGTCGCGAAAGAGAAGCAGATGAGTGAAGAAGCCGAGAAGCGCCGTCGCATCGTGGGTGCGCCCGCCGACGATCTGCCGCGCGAAGTGCTGGTCGTGGTCTCGAAGCTGAAGGCGTACGTCAAAGCACGCTCCGGCATGAATACCTCCGATAGCGTGACTGACGTGCTCTCCGATCAGATCCGCAAACTGTGTGACGCAGCGATTGAAGTCGCAGCGCAAGACGGCCGAAAGACCGTCCTCGACCGCGACTTCAAAGCACGTTGAGCGGGTGAACGTGAATCGGTGTTTCCACTGGCACCCTAATTCGCGGCGATAATTCCCACTCTGGGATTCAAATAGTCGAGCTGTTTGTAGGGCATCCGGACACCTTTGCGCATGAAGTCGTTCAACGTGCGTTTTGGGGTCGCATCGCTTTCTTTCGCAGGCCTGGCGGTATTCGTCGCAGCCTGTGGCGCTGCCGGATCGTCGGAGTCTTCGGACGGTTCGGAGTCCGCGGTCGAGGCAACGAGTACGTCGGCGAGTGAAAGCCTCATCGTCGGCAACTGCTTGTCCGGCGCGCTGCCGCGCGTGAACGCGACCGCTTCCTCGACGATCATCATTCCCTCGGGGCACAGCTCGGGTGGCCCGCCCACGAACGCCATCGACAGCCACAAGGACTCGCTCTGGTACAGCGACATCACGGGCCCGCAGTGGTTGCAGATCGATCTCGGCGTGCCGCGCACCGTCAATCGACTCACGCTTTCTCCGGGCCCCGTGCAACCCCTCGAGATCCAAGGCAGCACCGACGGCGTCAATTACACCACGTGGAAGCAAGTGCCCGCAGTTCCGAGCGGCGCGGACATCGAAGTCACGGGCTTCGAAATGCGCGTGCGCTACGTGCGCATCTATTCGAGCACGGGCAGCGTTTCCATCGACGAAGCGGGCGTGTTCGGCGACGCGAATCCACGCTGCGCCTCGCTCGCCCCAGCAACAGTAACGCGCGATTGCGGATTCGCCGGCACGAGCACACAACTCGGCTTCGGCCGTTACGACCTCTCTCAACTGCTTTCCCTCGGCGTGTTCAACGACGACATTTCCGCCGTGCGCGTGGCCGAGGGCTACGGTGTCACCCTGTACCAGGACGCGGGTTTCGCCGGTTTCCAGGTTTCGCTTGCGACGGATCAATCGTGTCTGGTCGGGCTCACGGCAGGCCGCAGCGACGCTCGCACTTGGAATGACGACGTTTCCTCGATCGAGGTCAAGCCGGTCGGCGACAACAGCGGCGCGCTGCAAGTGTTCTCGGACGCGAACTTCGCCGGCAACTCGCAACGTTTCGGCGAAGGCATCTTCGACGCGAACTCGGGTGAGCTCGCGCGCGTCGGCAATGACGCAATCAGCAGCTTGCAAGTGGCGCCCGGCTATCGCGTCATCGTGTGCAGCGGAGACAGCTTCAATGCCGCAAACCTCGGCACCTGCCGGCTGTTCAGCGAGGGTGATCACGCCTTCGTCGGTGCGGATTTGAACGACCAAATCTCGCTCGTCGCCGTGGCGACGACGCCGACGCCCAGCGCAGGCAACCCGCTATTTGCCGCCGCCGACGCAAACCTCGCCGGTTCATTTCAATACTTCGGCCGCGCGCTGTACGAGGCCGAATCCGGCAATCTGAACATCGTCGGCAACGATACGATCTCGTCGCTCTCGATCGACGGCGCCTTGCAGGCCATCGTGTGCGCAGACGACGGCTTCAATCACACCAACGTCGGCTCACTCGGCTTGTGTCGCCTGTACGGGACCGGCACGCAGAATTTCGTGGGCGCCGATCTGAACGACAAGATCTCGCTCATCCTCGTCGGACGCTGAAAGGCGTTGGGAGGCTTGTCGGAAATCCGACAAGCCTCCGCGCTCGGCCAATAGGCGTCGGCAAATCCGACGAGGCCTCACTTCACTTCGAGCAGCTCGACCTCGAACAACAACGTGGCGTTGGGCGGGATCACGCCGCCCGCGCCCGCTGCGCCATAGCCGAGTTCCGGCGGGATCAGCAGCGTGCGAGCGCCGCCGATTTTCAGCGAAGCGACGCCCTCATCCCAGCCCTTGATCACACGGCCTTGGCCGAGAGGAAACGTGAACGGCCGACCGCGGTCGACCGAACTATCGAATTTCTCGCCCTTCTTGCCGTCGATCCAAAGCCAGCCCGTGTAGTGCATGACGCAGGTCTGGCCCTTTGCCGGAGTCGCACCGGTGCCCGGGCGAGTGTCTTCGTATTGGAGGCCGCTCGAGGTCGTGGTCATTGCCATGGGGCGGGAGTATTACGCGGCCGATGACCGAGTCGCAACCGGTGAGCCTCGCCGATCTCCTGCGCAAGCTGCTGAGCCTTCCTGTCGTGCGTTTTGGCGTCGTCGGCGCGAGCAACGCGGCCGTGGGTTTCGGCACGTTTTGGAGTGCGCTGCACGTCATGCGTGCCGCCTTCGCACAGGCCATGGCCTACGCGGTCGGCACCGCGTGGAGTTACTATTGGAACCGACGTTGGACGTTCGAAAGCTCGGGCGCGGTCGCCGGTGAAGCGACGCGCTTCGTGAGCTTACAGGCCGGATTCTTGCTGTTCAGCTCGGGCTGCATGGGCTTCTTCGTCGATCGCCATCACTTGCCCGCTGGCCCCACTTGGCTGGCGGTGATGTTCGTCGTCACCGTGTTGAATTTCGTCCTGTCGCGCTATTGGGCGTTCCGGAAAGACTGACGCGTAGACGCTGCAGCACGTCCGAAAAGTCTGCGGGCAACGGTTGCTCGAAATCCAACTCGAGCTGGGTGCTCGGGTGGCGAAAGCCGAGTTGGAACGCGTGCAGCATCAAGCGCGGCGCCGCGATCGTCGGGAAGGGATTGTTCTTCGCGTATACGCGCTCGCCGACCAACGGATGGCCGGCTTCCGAAAGGTGGATGCGAATTTGGTGCGTGCGGCCCGTCTCGAGCCGGCACTCGATGTAGCTCGCGCCAGCCAGCGCCTCACGAAAATAGACGTGTGTGGTGGACAGGCGTCCGAGCGTCGGGTTGTTCGTCGAACCGCGCCGGCCATCGCCGCGATCTTGCACCAAACGCGAGGAAAACGTGCGATCCGCGATCGGACCGTGCACGATCGCGCGATAGCGACGGCGCACGCTGTGCACGCGAAATTGATTTTTCAAATCGTGCTTGGCGCTCAGCGTGCGCGCAAAGAGCACGAGCCCCGAGGTCTCTTTGTCGATGCGGTGCACGATGCCGAGCGGCGCTTCGCGTCGCCCGAGTTCGGCGCGCACGAGTTCGTCGAGCGTGCCGGTTTCGTTCTCGTCGTAGGGCACGGTGCTGATGCCGGCCGGTTTTTGCACGACCACCACTTGTGAATCCGCGTGCACGATGGCGCCGGCGGGCAAACGCGGCCCTTCGCGATGCCGTGCTGCCGCCATGCGCAGTTCGATGGCAGCTCCGCCGGCGATGCGCTTCACCGTTTCACGCTCGACCGCGCCATTGACAGACACCTTGCCGGTTTCGATCAGGCGACGAACTTCTGCCCAGCTCGAACCTGGGTGCTGTTCGCGGAGCAGCCGATCGAGTGGCTGCGCGCCGCGCCCCTCGGCTGCCACGAAGGCCACGTCTTTGAATTGAGCGCGCGGACCGTCTGCCGTCACTCGCCGCGCCCGCGCGGAGAATTCCAGCGCGGCCTCACGTGAAGTCGGAGCACGTCGCGGTATTCACCGATTTGCGCGCAATGGTCCATCTTGTCGTTGCCCGAAAAGCCACGCACGTGGAAATTGCCCTTCGAGTAACGCGAGATCAGATCCATGCCGAGTGGGCCCGCGCCGCGCGCGGTACGGGTGGTGCCGCCTACTTCATGCACCAAGTAGTCCGCCGTCTCGGTGGTGGAGGCGTAGCCCGGCGGAATGATCGACGAATGACTGACGAACATCAGCGTCTCGCCCGTCGCCGCGCGCTTGGCGAATTCGGTGAAGGGCGCAATCTGCGCGCCGTTCAAGGCCACGCCTTGGTAGCCGCAATGTAAGCCATCCAGCAGGATCACCGTGTCCACGCGTTGCTTCGCGTAGGGCTGCCCGAGGATCCACTGCAGCGCGCCGTAACCCGCGCTCCAAGAGCTGAGCCCGATATGGCGCGCGTGCGCGGTTTTGCGCCCGGTTTTCTTGGCGACGGCCCGCTCGACGCTCTCGACCAAGCGCGGGAACACGTCGGGGGCTTGAAACGCGGTCTCGTAGGCGCCCGAGCCAATGCCCAGATCGATGCCAACGAGCACCGCGCCGTCCATCACTTGCACCCACTCTTTGCGCACCGGCTCATGACCGTGAAAATGGATCATCACGTCGAAATCACCCTTAGGAGTGATACCGCCTTTGCGCGGCATGATGAATTGCCCCATGGCAATGCCCGTCTCCCAACGGCCGTAGATGCCGAAGCCGGGGTCGGGCGTGTCACACGGGTTCACGCCGCGCTCGGTGGCGGTCTTCTGCACCTGAGTGGCAGGTGAAGGCTTGCGCGCGACGAACGAAGCTTGCGTCGTTTCGGCCGCCGCAGGGCGCGCCGAGCCGACAGAAAATAGCCCGCACAAGAGGAGGCACGCCGAAGCGCGAAGTCGAAACCAGGAAGGGGCTCGGGTCAAAGCCGCCCAAAGGTGCCTCCGTGCCGCCAATATTTCAAATTTGCGACGCGAACGCGCTATTCCGCTGCCAGCGTTACGGGGCCCGCGCTAAGAGCAAATGCATGTCGAGCGCGTCATTGGCGGGAAAAGTGGTGCTCATTACGGGGGCGTCGGCGGGGATCGGCGCCGCCCTGGGGCGCGAGGCGTCCGCCCAAGGGGCGCACGTGGTGCTGCTCGCGCGCCGCGCCGAACGGGTCGTGGAGCTGGCTCGCGCCCTCAGCGAGGCGGGGCCGGAGGCGCTCGGCCTCGGCTGTGACGTGACGCGAGACGGAGAGTTGGAAGCGGCCGTGGAACGCACACGCAGCGTCTTTGGCGGCGTGGACGTGAGCATCGCCAATGCAGGTTTCGGCGTTTCTGGCGCCCTCAGCGAGCTTTCGCTCGACGACTACCGACGCCAGTTCGAGACCAACGTCTTCGGGGTGATTCGCACGGCGCAAGCCACCCGCGTCGAACTCGAGAAGCGCGCTGGATCGTTCGCCGTGGTCGGTAGCGCCAACGGCTATTTGAGTGTGCCGCGCTGGTCGGCGTATTGCATGAGCAAGCATGCGGTGCGCTCGTTTTGCGCGAGTATTCAGCACGAATTCGAGCCAAAGGGCGTGAGCGTGACCCATCTCGTGCTCGGCTTCGTCGACAGTGACTTTCGGCGCGTGAAAAATGACGGCACTTTTCAGCCGGAAACGCCTGATCCGGTGCCCTCTTGGCTGGCCATGCCGGCACATCGTGCAGCGCGTCAAATGCTCGAAGCCATCGCCTCGCGCCGCGCAGAGGCGACGATCACGGGCCATGCGCGGTTCGCCGTCGACGCGCAGCGCTTCGTTCCCCAGCTCACGTCGCTCGCGCTCGGTCTCAGTGGAAAAGTCGTGCAGCGCTTGAGTAAGCGCGCGCGCTGAGCGCGAAAGCAGCGCCGCCCACGACGCGCTCGAGTCGGCAAAAAACGATTTGCCGCTGACCCGAAAATAAATGAGCCGCAAGCGGCTTTGAAAATACCACTGTGGCGGTCGATTCACGCGCACGGTCGCGCGAGATTTTCAGCGGCAGACTAACTCTCATGGTTGATTCACTGATTCATTGTCGGGAGATGTACAGATTGCTATTGTGACGTTTAATCGCTTCTTGTCGCCTGCTCTCGCGTCAAGAACGTCCACTCTAATCGCCCCCCTTCGGGCCACGGGAGATCTGCATGAAGAAGCTAGGTCTAGGTGTCGTCGTGTTCGTTTTCGGCTGCGGCAGCGGCGCGAGCGACCCTGCGGGCACCGCGAATTCTTCAGAGGATATTGCGCTGGCCACGTATAACTTCGGTGCGCTTGCAAGCCCAGGCAAGTGTCTCGATGTGAGCGGAGGCGGCAACGCCGACGGCACCAACGTTCAGCAATGGCAGTGCAATGGCAGCGGCGCGCAATCGTGGCGCGTCGAACCGAGCAACGGCGCGTATCGGCTCGTCAACACGCCCACGGGTAAGTGTCTCGACGTGTACGCCGCCGGCACGGCCGATGGCACCAACATCCAGCTCTATTCGTGCAATGGCACCGGCGCGCAAACCTTCCGCATCGAAGATGCAGGCAACGGGAACGTGCAAATCGTCAACACCAACAGCAATAAATGCGTGGACGTGTACGCCGCTGGTACGGCCGACGGCACGAACGTGCAGCTCTATTCGTGCAACGGCACCAACGCGCAACACTGGCGCCCCGCGCAAATCGACGGCGGCACCGTCACCCCACCCGTCACGCAACCGCCCGTCACGCAACCGCCGAACAGCGGCAACTGGGCGAGCCTGCCCGCGCGCGGCGACGGCAAGTGGGTGCGCGTCAAGAACTCCTGCCCGTTCCCGATTTGGGTGCACGGCGCCGGTAGCTCGGGCGTGCTCTCGCCGGACGACGCGCAGCTCAGCACGGGCCAATCGCGTGATTACCTCGCCCCCAACGAGTGGACGGCCGCGCGCGTCACTGCCTACGGCGATGGTCCGCGCCAAACCGAGCTCGATAAAGCCGAAATGACACTCACGGGCGGCGTGCTCAACTTCAACGTCACGTACGTGGACTGGGTGGGCCTCCCGCTCGAGATCGTGGGCGTGGGCGGCAATTGTGGCGGCGGCGGCGCCACCACCGGTTGCTACGCGCAAGAATCTCAAATCACCAACGGGTGCCCGGAAGGCTTCCTCCGTGACGGTAAGAAATGCCTCTCGGCGCGAACCTACTGTTTGAACCCCGTGAACCAGGGCAACGCCTATTGCCACGCGCTCGACGGCGCCATCGCCAGCTGTCCCAATTGCTTCGGCGGCTCCACCGCGGACGTCTACGCGTGCGCGGGCAACTACGCGCAACAACCGCGCATGTGCGCCGCACTGAACCGCGGCATGGTCAGCAACCCCGACAGCAACAACGCGGCGCTCTACTATCAGAACGGCCCGTACAACACCTACGCGAAGTGGGTGCACCAGGTCTGCCCGAACATCTACGCCTTCTCGTACGATGACTGGCAGTCGCAAGGCGGCTTCCGCGCCTGCAGCGGCGACGAACTCCGCATCACCTTCTGCCCCTCGGGCTGAAGTCCGAACACACCGAGCCAACTCCCGGCAAAGCGCGCTGCTTCGGTCCTCACTCGAGGATCGAGCAGCGCGTTTCTTTATTTCGTCCGCGTAGCGAAAACCAGCGCGCTACAACGGCGGTTCCACGGGCGAGCGAGCGACGAGGGCGCGCTTGCGTTCGCGCAGCTGCAACTCTTCGAGCAAGCGCCGGTTGACGCTCAGCAGATCGGCGAGGATGGCGAGCAGGAACGTGAGGAAGCCCAAGATCAGCAGCACCGCCGCCAAGATGAGCGACTGCACGTGCCCGTTGCCGCTGCCGTGCAGATAATAGACGACGAAACGCCCCGCGATCACCGCACCCGCCAACAGCGGGAAGACGCTCACGGTGAGGAAGAAGCGCAGCGGCTGGTACACGATGAAGATGCGGAACATCGTGACGATCGAGCGCTTGATGTAGCTCGGGATGCTGCGCACCAGGCGCGAGGGCCGTAAATCGCCGTTGACCCGAATGGGCACGGAGACCACCTTCATGTTCTTCTGACCGGCCTGAATGATGGTCTCGAGCGTGTACGTGTAACGACTGAACACGTTGAGCCGCAGCGCCACGTCACGGGTGATGGCGCGGAAACCGCTCGGCGCATCGGCGACGTCAGTGCCGCTCACCATGCGCACGACCGAACTACCGAGGCGCTGCAACAGCTTCTTGATCGGTGAGAAGTGCTCGATATTGACGATCGGGCGGGTGCCAATCACGAAATCGGCTCGGCCTTCCAAGATCGGGCGCACGAGCTTCGCGATATCTTCGCCGCAATATTGGTTGTCGGCATCGGTGTTGACGATGATGTCCGCGCCGCGTTCGAGGCAAGATTCGATGCCGAGCATGAACGCGCGCGCGAGCCCCTGATTGCTGCTGAAGCCAACGACGTGCTGCACGCCGTTCTTGCGGGCGACGCCGACCGTGTCGTCACGGCTACCGTCGTCGATGATCAGCACCTCGATCGCGTCGATGCCTGGAATGCTCTTCGGTAAGTCCGCGAGCGCAATGGCGAGAGTTTCCGCCTCGTTGAGGCACGGGATCTGGATGATGAGTTTCATGAGCAATCGGGGAGCGCCAAAGCGGGGGGATATTGGCCCGAGAGCGGCCGGCGCGCCACGAGGGCAGCCATTTTTCCCGCAAACCGTCGGCACTCACTCGTCACGGAGGGCGTTTACCATGACCGCCATCGCCTCGGCGACGTCGCTTGCCGCCCGCGGGTGATTATGCTCGAAATCCCGCCGCAAGCTGCAGCCCCAGGCGTCTCCGACGCCGCACTTTTCGAGGACACTATGACTCAGCACAGCGTGAAAATCGGACTGATTCAAACCACCGTGGGCCTCGACAAGCACGAGAACGTGGAAAAAACCGCGCTGCGCATCCGCGAAGCCGCCGCGCGTGGCGCCCAGCTCATCTGCCTGCAAGAGCTGTTCGCGTCGCAGTACTTTTGCCAAGTGGAAGACGCGGCGTTCTTCGATCTCGCGGAAGCCATCGACGGTCCGACCGTCACGGCCATCTCGAAGGTCGCCAAAGAGTGCGCGGTGTCGATCGTGACGCCCATCTTCGAGCGACGCGCGCCGGGCATCTATCACAACAGCGTCGTGGTGCTCGGGCCGCAGGGTCAGAACCTCGGCCTGTATCGCAAGATGCACATCCCGGACGACCCGCTGTTCATGGAGAAGTTTTACTTCACGCCCGGCGATCTCGGCTTCAAGAGCTTCGCCACGCCGGCCGTCAATGTGGGCACGTTGATCTGTTGGGATCAGTGGTACCCGGAGGCGGCGCGGCTCACCGCCATGCGCGGAGCCGAGGTGTTGACGTACCCGACCGCCATCGGTTGGCACCCGAAAGAAAAAGCCGAGTTCGGGGCCGCGCAAGTTTCGGCCTGGCAAACCATGCAGCGCAGTCACGCGATCGCCAACGGGGTGTTCGTGGTCGCGGTCAATCGCGTGGGCCACGAAGGGCCGAAGGAGGGTGGCCTTGAATTTTGGGGTCACTCGTTCGTGGCCGATCCGTTCGGCGTCGTCCTGGCCGAAGCCGGCGAAGGCGAAGAAGTGCTGGTCGTGGAATGTGATTTGACGCGCCAAGAGTGGGTACGCCGCAATTGGCCGTTTTTCCGCGATCGCCGCATCGACGACTACGGCGACTTGACCAAGCGCTTCCTCGATACGAGCGGCAAGTGAAGGCATCGCCCGTGAAGTCACCGAGTTCGAACGAGAAAAAGCCGATCGCGAAGGCGTCGAAGCGCGTGAAGCAACCATCGCGCGTTGTCAGGAAGCAGCGCGTGGCCTCCGCAGCGGCTACGCTCGAAACGCCGCACACGCTCGGCTACCGCATGCCCGCCGAGTGGGAGCCGCACGCGGCCACTTGGCTCGCGTGGCCGCACGAGCCCACCGATTGGCCCGGCAAATTCGACGCCATTCCGTGGGTGTTCGCCGAAGTCGCGCGCCAGCTGCAAGACGGCGAGCGCATCCGGCTCATCGTCTCCAGCAAAGCCGATTTGGCGCACGCGAAGAGCGTGTTTCAACGCTCGGGCGTCGCGCTCAGCAACGTCGATTTCTTTCATCTGCCAACCGATCGCTCGTGGACGCGCGATTTTCTGCCGCTCGGCGTGGTGCGCGGCCACGGCGCGCGGCGTGAACGCGCGCTCGTGAAGTGGAAGTTCAACGGCTGGGCGCGCTACCCGAATCATCGCCGCGATGAAGAGGCAGGCCTCGCGGTAGCGCTCGAACTCGGCGCGCCACTGGCCCTCCCGGAAGCCGAATTTGGCCGCAAACGCGCGCGCGTGGTGCTCGAAGGCGGCGCCATCGACGTGGACGGCGAAGGCTCACTCCTGTGCACCGAAGAGTGCTTGCTCGACGGCCGCCAGGCGCGCAACGCGCCGCTCGGCAAAGCCGGCATGGAAGCCGTCCTGCGCGATCACTTGGGCGCCGAACGCGTGCTGTGGCTCGGCCGCGGCATCGCCGGCGACGACACGGCCGGTCACATCGACGACTTTGCCGAGCGGCG
>Ga0105245_10000492_pt1 | contig 36233 bp, 27 predicted proteins | sample KBSM54metaG_FD_81523 | JGI IMG/M metagenome (GOLD analysis project Ga0105245, IMG submission 81523) | Miscanthus rhizosphere microbial communities from Kellogg Biological Station, Michigan, USA - KBS M5-4 metaG | ecosystem: Host-associated > Plants > Roots > Rhizosphere > Soil | place...
GGAGAGATCGAGCCGGCCGCCCATCGCCGGATGCTGATAGTTCAACACCGCGTCGTAGCCGTTGGTCTCCGTGTCGATGGCGTTGGTGAAGAAGCGCGCTGCGGTGGCGCCGAGCGGCTTGATCAGCGCCTGCACCGCCGCGCTGGTGAAGTTGCCGGAGAAGACGATGCGGTCATCGATGTCGATGTGGAAGTAGTCGAAGGTCACCTCGAGGTTCGACAGCGGCTGCCACACCATGCCGGCGCTGAGATTCTTCGATTTCTCCGGCTTCAGGTCCTGCGCGCCGAGGACGCGGGCGATCGCGCTGTCGACGCGGTAGGTGCCGGTCTCGAACGGTTCCACCAGGCCGGTGGCCTGATTGAGCAGGAAGTTCGTGCTGATGGCGGAGAAGTTCCCCTGGCTGAGCGACGGCGCGCGAAAGCCGGTGCTCGCCGCGCCGCGCAGGATGAACTGCTTCACCGGAGAGAAACGGAGCGTGATCTTGCCGTTCGTGGTGTTGCCGAAGTCGCTGTAGTTCTCGAAGCGGCCGGCCAGGCCGACGCGGAACTTCGGGTGGATGTCGCCTTCCAGGTCGGCGTAGACCGCCTTGCTGTTGCGCGACACGTCGACTTCGTTCGACGGCTGGAAGCCGGGGAAGACCTGCGCGCCGGCCGGCGCGATGCTGCCGTCGCGCGCCTTGACGCCGCCCTGGATGTACGAATTCGGCTCGCCCGCTTTCTGCTCGAAGCCGTCGCGCCGCAGCTCGGCGCCGACCGCCACGTTCAGCGGACCGCTCATCATCGCCATCTTGTACTGCTTCGAAAGATCGAGGTTCGCGGTGAGCTGCTTGTCGCCGAGCGATCCGGAGTAGAAGCGCGTCTGATTCGGCGGGATCGTGGGACCGAGCGACGTATTCAGCGAGTCGGTGACGTAGAAATCGAACTTGTTCCGGCCATAGCCGACGCTGCCGTCGTAGAACCAGCTCGCCAGCTTGCCGCGCACGCCGGCGGTGAGTGACGTATCGCTGATCCGCGGCTCGATCAACGGCAGGAAGCCGAGCGGATAGATCTGCGGCCAGTTCTGCACCTGGATCGAGCGGCGGTAATTGCCGCCGTGCGAGCCGTGGCGGAGGCTGTGTCCGCCGAACGCGTAGAAGAGCTGCTGGCCGTCGTCGGAGATCGGCACGTTCAGGTTCAGGAACGACATCAGGTCGCGCTCGTACGAATCGCCCCAGTGCGTGTTCGGCTGCGTCACCACGTTGTGTCCGGCGTCGCCGGAGACGATCTGGTCGCGCGGATCGGCGCTGGCGCGGTTCGTTTCGTACCGCACGCGATACTCGCCGGTGAAGAACAGCACGCCCTTGCCGATGCCCCATCCGCCGTTGACGCTCGTGTCGAGCATCTCGCCGTCGGACTGCGCGGTCTGGCCGATCTTGGCGTCGACGCGCAGCGGCTGCGGATCGGATTTCAGGACCAGGTTGATCACGCCGGCGATGGCGTCGGAGCCGTACTGCGCCGCCGCGCCGTCGCGGAGGATCTCGATGTTCTCGATGGCCGACGCGGGGATGGCGTTGAGGTCGACGCCGCTCGAGCCGCGGCCGACCGTGTTGTTCGCGTTGACCAGCGCGCTGGCGTGGCGGCGCTTGCCGTTGACCATCACCAGCAGCTGATCGGGCCCCAGGCCGCGCAGCGTCGCCGGGCGGACCGAGTCGGTGCCGTCGCTGATCGTCGGGCGCGGGAAATTGAACGACGGCGCGATCTTCTGAATGATCTGGCTGACTTCCGTCGACGGAGACGACTCGATCTGCGCCTGCGGGATCACGTCGACCGGGACGGCCTTCTCCTGCTCCGCTCCGATGGCGCGCGAGCCGACGGTGATCTGCTCGCCGAACGAGACGCGCAGCACGAAGTTCTGCGTCGCCTCGCCGTCCGCGCTCAGCACCTCGGTGCGGGTCTGGAATCCCGCCAGCGAGGCGGTGAGCTTCACCGGCCCCCTGGCCCGATCGGCCGGAACGGTGAGGACGTACTGTCCATCGGCGCCGGTGATCGCGGTGGTCCCGAAGTCGACCGCCGTGACGGTCACCCCGGGCAGCGGATCGCCTTCGGGCAGCGTGACGCGGCCATGGACGGTCGTCGTCTGGGCCAGGAGTGGAAGTGCGAACAACGACAGCAGGCAAAGAAGGCGCACGAGCCTCTTCATCGTTTCATTCCCCCGAATTTTCGATTTAATTCGAGACGAGGTTACGCGCTGAAGGATGGATTTGTATACATCTGCCGCTTTTTGAGCCGTGGGTCAGGATCTCGTCCGTACGCGGGTGGAGTGGCCTGCCCGCCTCCGCGCCGAGTGGTCATTGCGCGATCACGATCACGGGGCTCAGACTTGGCGGCGTCATGAAACGGGCGGTCCTCTGGTTGTTCCTCTTCTCGATCGCGCCCGCGCTGTACGCGGCGAACTGGCCCGAGCGGCCGACGCTGCACGCCGTGCGCGCCGCGTCGCCGGTCGTCCTGGACGGCGATCTCTCCGACGCCGCGTGGCAGGCCGCGCCGGAGTTCACCGATTTCACGCAGCACGATCCCGACGACGGCAGGCCGGCCTCGCTGCCGACGAGCGTCCGCATCGTCTACGACGACAACGCCATCTACTTCGGCGCGAAGATGACGGACGACCATCCGCCGACGGCGCTGCTCACGCGGCGCGACAACTTCGTCAACGACGACTTCCTCTCCATCAACATCGACTCCCAGCACGACCGTCTCTCCGGCAATGCCTTCACCGTCACCCCGGCCGACGAGCAGCTCGACACGGTGCTCTACAACGACATCGGTGAAGACGTGAGCTGGGACGGCGTGTGGGAAGCGGTGACGAAGATCGTCCCCGGCGGCTGGATCGCCGAGGTCCGCGTTCCGTTCTCGCAGCTCCGCTTTCCGGAACGCCCCAGCCAGGTGTGGGGACTGAACATCACGCGCCGCACCACGCGCACCAATGAGACCGTGCGCATCGTCAACACGCCGAAAGGCGGCACGGGATTCGTCTCCCACTTCGCCGACCTCGCGGGCCTCGACGGCATTCACCGCGGCCAGTCGCTGGAGATCGTGCCGTACGGCGTGGCGCGCTCCGACGTCCGTTCGCGCTTCGACCGCGCCAATCCGTTCCTGCAGCAATCGAAGGAGAAGCTCGACGGCGGACTCGATGTGAAGTACGCGCTGACCTCGACGCTCACGCTCACCGGCACCATCAATCCCGATTTCGGCCAGGTGGAGGTCGATCCCGCCGTCGTCAATCTGAGCCAGTTCGAGACGTTCTATCCGGAGAAGCGGCCCTTCTTCACCGAAGGGCTCAACATCTTCAACTCCGGCGACTCGCCCGCGCCGGAGCATTGGAACTTCTTCAACGCGCCGACGGTCTTCTACTCCCGCCGCATCGGCCGCTCGCCACAGGGCTTCGTCGACGCCGACTTCGTCGACAGTCCGACCGAGACGACGATCCTCGGCGCGGCGAAGCTGACGGGGAAGCTCGGCAAGTGGACGCTCGGCGTGCTCGACGCGCTGACCGACAACGAGCGCGCGCGCTTCATCGCCGGCCCGTCGCGGCAGCGGCAGATGGTCGAGCCGATGACGAACTACTTCGTCACGCGCGACACGCGCGAGATCGGCAGCAACGCGCGGATCGGCGTGATGGTCACCTCCGTCAATCGCCGCCTCCCCGACGAGCTCTCGAACCTGCGTGACCGCGCGGCGACCGCGGGGACGGACGGCTACGTCCGATTCGCGAACAACGATTGGATGTTCGAATGGTTCGCCGCCGGTTCGCATCTTGCCGGCAGCCCCGAGTCGATTGCCATCGCGGAGAGCTCACCCTCGCGTTACTACGGGCGCCCCGACGCGACGTCGTTCCACTTCGATCCGACGCGCACGTCGCTCGATGGCTGGGCCGGCAAGGCGATGCTCTCGAAGACGACGGGCCGGTGGCGCGGATTCGCCGAAGTGCAGGCCTACTCGCCGGGGTTCGAGACGAACGACGTCGGCTTCATGCAGCGGACCGACGTGATCTCGTCGCACGCCGTCATCCGCTATCAGAACGACCATCCCACCGATCGCTTCCGGGAGAAGAACGTCTGGTTCGGCGCGTGGATGAACCGCAACTTCGACGGCGACGGCCTGGGGCGCGGAGTCTTCGTCGAGCATTCCGCCGTCCTGGCGAACTACTGGAACTACAAGGCGACGCTCTACCTCTCGCCGGGCGTGATCGACGATCGCCTGACGCGCGGCGGGCCGGTGGTCCGCACGCGCCGCTCGTGGGATTCCACGGAGAGCATCGGCAGCGACGACCGCAAGCGCTTCTACTTCATGGTCAACGCGCACGGCGAGGGGACCGGTGACGGCACGTACAACCGCACCCTCGGCGTGACGCTGACCGCGCGGCCCTCGCCGAGTCTCGTGCTCAGCGTCTCCCCCACCGTCGGCCGCCTTCACGATCACACGCAGTACCTGGCGACGATCGCCGATCCGGCGGCGACGGCGACATACGGCAATCGCTACGTCTTCGCCGATCTCGAGCAGCGCACGTTCGAGCTCGGGACGCGCGTCGACTGGACCGTGACGCCGAAGCTCTCCTTCCAGCTCTACATGCAGCCGTTCGTCGCCTCGGGCGATTTTCACGACGCGCACTCGCTGGTCCGCGCGCGTTCCGCGGACTTCGAGCCGTACGGCGGCGCGATCGGCAATCCCGATTTCAATTTCCGCAGCGTGCGCGCCAGCGCCGTCACGCGCTGGGAGTTCCGCCCCGGCTCGGCGCTCTACATCGTCTGGAACGAGAACCGCGCCGACACGCTCGGCGCCGGCGATTTCCGGATCCGCCGCGACCTGCGCGGCGTGGCCAACGCGCCGTCGCACGACGTGTTCCTGGTCAAGATGTCGTATTGGCTGCCGATGTGACGCGTCGCGTCAAAGCCCGGTCCTCTTCTCCAACGCCTCGGGATACCGCGCCCCCTGCACCGTGACCTTCGCCAGCGCGCGCTCAATCTCGCGGAGATCGTCGGACGTCAGATCGACGTTCGCGGCTCCGATGTTCTCCTCCAGTCGCGTCACCTTCGTCGTGCCCGGAATCGGAACGATCCACGGCTTCTGCGCGAGGAGCCAGGCGAGCGCGATCTGCGCCGGCGTCGCCTTTTTCCGCGTCGCGATCGCACCGAGCAGATCGACCAGCGAATGGTTCGCCTTGCGCGCCTCCGGCGTGAAGCGCGGGACGACGTTGCGGAAGTCCGACTTCTCGAACGTCGTGTTCTCGTCGATCTTGCCGGCGAGGAAGCCTTTGCCCAGGGGACTGAACGGAACGAAGCCGATCCCGAGCTCCTCCAGCGCCGGCAGCAGTTCCTCTTCCGGCCGTCGCCACCACAACGAGTACTCGCTCTGCACCGCGGTGACCGGCTGCACGGCGTGCGCGCGGCGGATCGTCTGCACTCCCGCCTCGGACATGCCGAAGTGCTTCACCTTTCCTTCGCCGATCAGCTCCTTCACCGTCGCCGCCACATCCTCGATCGGCACGTCCGGGTCGACGCGGTGCTGGTAGTAGAGATCGATCACGTCGACTCCGAGCCGCTTCAGCGATCCTTCGACGCTCGTCCTGATCGCCTCAGGCTGGCTGTTCACGATCTGCTGTCCCGACTCGATCCTGATCCCGAACTTCGTCGCGATCACGACGTCCTTGCGGAACGGTGCGAGCGCTTCGCCCACCAGCTCCTCGTTCTCGAACGGGCCGTAAACCTCGGCGGTGTCGAAGAACGTGACGCCGCGCTCGACCGCCGCGCGAATGAGCGCGATCCCCTGCTGCCGGTCCGCGGCCGGACCGTAGCCGTGGCTCAATCCCATGCAGCCGAGACCGAGGGCCGACACTTCGAGGTTGCTGCTTCCGAGTCTGCGTTTCTGCATCGATTCTCCTTCAGCCATTCGAGTACTTGAGGACCGCTTCCGGAAGCCGGGCGCCCTGGACCGGGATCTTCGAGAACGACTCCTCGATCTCGCTCACATCGTCTGCGGTCAGCTCGACCGACGCGGCGCCGAGGTTCTCGTCGAGGCGCGCGAGCTTTCGGGTGCCGGGAATCGGCACGATCCACGGCTTCCGCGCAAGCAGCCAGGCAAGCGCGATCTGTGCCGGCGTCGCGTTTTTCCGCGCTGCGATCCGCTTCAGCAGATCGACCAGCGCGAGGTTCGCCTCCCGGGCCTCGGCCGTAAAGCGCGGGAACGACGCGCGAAAGTCGGAGCTGGCGAACGTCGTCGTGGTGTCGATCTTCCCCGTGAGAAAGCCCTGCCCGAGAGGACTCCACGGCACGAACCCGATGCCGAGCTCCTCGCACACCGGCAGCACCTCGGCCTCGGGGTCGCGCGTCCAGATCGAATACTCACTCTGCACGGCAGTCACCGGATGGACCGCATGCGCGCGGCGGATCGTCTGCGCGCCGGCCTCCGACAATCCGTAGTGCCCGACCTTCCCTTCGCCGATCAATTCCCTGACCGTGCCGGCGACCTCCTCGATCGGCACGTCAGGATCGACGCGATGTTGATAGAGCAGATCGATGCGATCGGTCCGCAGCCGCTTCAGCATCCCTTCCGTCGCCGCCTTGATGTGCTCCGGACGGCTGTTCAAGCCGGGACGGCGCTCTCCCGTCTGCGGGTCGATGTTCCAGCCGAATTTCGTGGCGATGATCACCTGGTCGCGGATCGGCGCCAGCGCCTCGCCGACGAGCTGCTCATTCGTAAACGGCCCGTAAGCCTCGGCGGTGTCGAAGAACGTCACGCCGCGCTCCGCCGCCGCGCGGATGATCGTGATTCCCTCCTGCCGGTCGGTCGCCGGACCGTAGCCGTAATCGAGCCCCATGCAGCCGTAGCCGAGGGCCGACACTTCGAGGTTGCTTCCCAATCTACGCTTCCGCATGTGTCGCTCCTCCGACGCCTTCTTCGCGTAATCGATTGATGTCTTTCGTCGGCGCGCTGCCGAAAAAGCGGCCGTATTCGCGCGAGAACTGCGAGGCGCTCAGGTAGCCGACGCGACGCGCCGCGCTCCCCGCGTCGATCATCGCCGTCAGCATCAGCCGCCGCGCCTCCTGCAGCCGCAGCGCCTTCTGGTACTGCAGGGGACTCATCGACGTCACGGCCTTGAACTGCCGGTGAAATGACGTGACGCTCATGTTCACCAGCGCGGCCAGTTCTTCGATGTTCACCGGCTGATCGTAGTTCGCGCGCAACCGCGACACCGCCTTCGCCACGCGCTGCAGGCTGGAGCCGGCCTGGCCGATCTGGGCAACGCGGCTTCCCATCGGACTGCGGAGCAGGCGGATCAGGATCTCGTCGATCACCAGCGGCGCGAGGAGCTCGGCGTCCGCCGGCTGCGCCATCAGCTGGAGCAGCCGCGCCGCCGCGTCGATGATGTGCGCGTCGGTGTCGCCGACGTACAGCGCGCGCGTGTCGCGCGGTTGCGGCAGGCCGTGCGGAAACACTTTCAGCGCCAGCTCGGCGATCTTCTGCGCGTCGAGATCGAGCTTCAGGTTCAGGTACGGCTCGGCGTGACTGGCCCGCGTGATCTGCGCGGCCATCGGCACGTCGATGGAGTACACGGCGATCTGCGCCGCTTCGTATTGCCACGTGTCGTCGCCGATCGACACGCTCTTCGCCCCCTGCGCGACGATGCACATCGACGTGCGCTGCGTGTAGTGCGTCAGCTCCTCGCTCGTGTGCGACACCCGGATGGCGTGGACGCCGGGCACGCGCAACTCGAAGCTGCCGTCGTACGGAGCGTGAGCGTCGATCAATTTCACCAGCGCGGCGATGCCCGGTTTGATGTCCATTCAGAAACTCCCGTCCGTCGATCTCGACAGCTCGGCGTATTGCCGGATCTCCTGCACACGCGCTTCCAGCGCCGGGATGACCACGGCGAGCGCGTCGCTGCCGGCGACGAAATGCCTCGGCGGCGCGTCCATCGCCGCGATCTTCACCAGCGCCGCGCCGAGCTTCGCCGGATCGCCCTGTTGCGTGCCGTCGTACGGCTCCCATTCCGCCTGCACGCTGCCGGCGGCGCCGTAGTCGTCGACGACATTCGTCCCCCATTCCACGGACGACTTGTCGAGCAGGCCCGTTCGGAAGAAGCCGGGCTCGACGATGGTCACCTTGATGCCGAACCGTTCCACCTCGGGCGCCACGGAGAGCGACAACCCTTCGACGGCGAACTTCGCCGCGCCGTACGCGCCGCAATGTTTGAATCCGACCGCGCCGGCCAGCGACGACACATTGATGATGTGCCCGGACCGCTGGCGGCGCATGACCGGCAGCACGGCGCGCATGACGTTGACGACACCGAAGAAGAGCGTGTCGAGCTGCCTCTTCACCTGCGCCGGCGTGAGCTCTTCGAAGTTCCCGAGGAGGCTGTAGCCGGCGTTGTTGACGAGGACGTCGATGCGGCCGAATCGCTCCACCGCCGCATCGACTGCCGCGAAGGCTTGCTGCTCGGCGGTGACGTCCAATGGCACGAATGCGATCTGATCAGGCGACGAGTTCGGGAACGCGTGGCGCAACGTGTCGAGATTTCTTCCTATAGCGACGACGCGGTCGCCTGCTTCGAGCGCCGCATTCACGACTCCGGCTCCGATCCCGCGAGCCGCTCCGGTAACGAACCATACTTTGCTCATGCGACATAGATAACGCCGCGGCGGCGGGAATCGTTGCCTGAAACTTCCAACCACTGGCCCGATCCTGCCAAAAGGAGGAGTGCGGACGTCTCGTCCGCACAGACATGAGCGGACGAGACGTCCGCTCCCCTCTTCTATGATGAGCGCCTCATGGCTGTCTTCCAGATCGTCATTGCGCTGCTCCTCGGCGGGGCGGTCCTCGCCGCGATCGCGCGCCGCATGTCGACGCCGTATCCGGCGCTCGTCGCCATCGCCGGCGCGGCCCTCGCTCTGTTTCCGCGCGTGCCGTCGCTGGTGCTCGATCCCGAGCTCGCGCTCGCGCTCTTCGTCGCGCCGGTGCTGCTCGACGCCGCGTTCGACGCGTCGCAGCGCGACCTGCGCCGCAACTGGCGCGCCGTCGTCAGCCTGGCACTCGGCGCGGTCGTGCTCACCGTCGCACTCGTCGCCATCGCCGCGCACCTCCTCGTGCCGGACATGCCGTGGGCGGCCGCCATCGCCCTCGGCGCGATCGTCGCGCCGCCCGACGCCGCCGCCGCGACCGCGGTCCTCAAGCAACTGCGGCCGCCGCATCAACTGCTCGTCGTCCTGGAAGGTGAAAGCCTCTTCAACGACGCGAGCGCTCTCCTGATCTATCGCTTCGCCATCGCCGCGAGCGTCGCCGGATTCGTCTCCACACGATCGTTTGCCTGGACGCTCGTCGCCGTCGGCGCCGGCAGCCTCGTCCTCGGTTTCGTGCTGTCGCGCGTCGTCATCTTCATCACCGCCCGCATCCACGACGTCGCCACTGCGGTCATCGTGCAGTTCTGCGGCACCTTCGCCGTCTGGATGCTCGCCGAGCGCCTCCATCTCTCCGGCATCCTCACCATGGTCGTCTTCGCGATGGCCGTCTCGCGCCCGGCGGCGCAGACCATCCCCGCGCGCATCCGCGTGCCGTCGTACGCCGTGTGGGAGGTCGCGGTCTTCGTGCTGAACGTGCTCGCGTTCATCCTCGTCGGCTTCCAGCTCCGGCAGATCGTCCAGCGCGCGACGTGGGCGAACTACCTCGGCGTCGCGGCCGCCGTCTGCGTCGCGGTGATCGTCGCGCGCATCGTCTGGGTGTCGGGCGCCGCCGCCGTGAGCCGCTGGCGCTGCCGAGAGGGGAGCGGACGTCCCGTCCGCTCATCCGCGTTAGCAGATAAGCCGGCGCACGATGCCCGCCGTGCGGACGAGACGTCTGCACCCCTCGGTAGCAAAGGCGATCGATCACCCGACGTCATGGCCCTTTCCGGCCGCGCCGCGTACGTCGTCGGATGGTGCGGCATGCGCGGAATCGTGACCCTCGCCGCCGCGCTCGCGCTGCCGGTGAACTTCCCCTTCCGCGATTTGATCTTCTTCACGTCGTTCGCCGTCGTGCTCGTGACGCTGGTTGTCCAAGGCATGACGCTCCGCCCGCTACTGCTCTGGCTCGACGTCCGCGATGACGGCACGGTCGAACGGGAAGTGCAGCTCGCGCGGGTGGCGACGCTGCGCGCGGCACTCGCCGCGGTCGAGGCGTGCGGCGGCGGCGAAAGCGCGGAGCTGTTCCGCCGGCGCTATGAATTGCGGCTGCGCCGCGCCGAACAGGATGAAGACGAGATCGATCCGGCGGATGCCGCCGTGGTCCGCGTCGCCACGGAGGCGGAACGAACCCGGCTGATCGAGCTGCGCGACGACGCGACCATCGGCGACGCCGCCTTCCAGCAGGTCGAGCAGGAGCTCGACATGAAGGAGCTCGACCTGCTGTAGACATGTAGCACACACGAATTGAATGCGCATCGCGGTCATCACCTTCGACGGCTTCAATGCGAGCGGCAGCTCATCGGATCGCAATGCTCCGGCGCGCTGGCCGCGGTCGCGCCGTACGTGACGGGCAGGACGATCAGCGCGAACTTGCGGTGAGCGGTGTTTGCGAAACTAGCCGACGACTGGTTAATATCGTGCGATGCCGAAGATGAGCGCCTTTGAAGCGAAGACCCGCTTCGGCGAGCTGCTGCATCGCGTCGAGCGTGGCGAAGAGATCGTCATCACCCGCCACGACCGTCCCGTCGCCCGCGTGGTGCGAGAAGGGACACCGAACCTCGATGCCGTGAAGCGGTCCGTCGAAGGTCTGCGCCAGTTGCAGCAGCGCATTCGTAAACGCAGCCGAGGCCGGTCGGCACTCTCCCCGGCGGAGGTTCGCGCCGCGATCGGACACGGCCGGAAGTGAAACGTGCCTTCGTCGCCGACGCCTCGGTCGCGATTGCATGGGTACATCCCTCCCAAGCCACCGCCGAAACCGACGCAATGCTCGATGATCTCGCCGCCGGCGGCTCCCTCGTCGTTCCCGCGCTATGGCCGCTCGAAGTGGCGAATGCGCTTACCGTTCTTCGCCGCCGCCGAAAGCTCACGTCCGACGAAGCTCGGACCGCCATCGAGATCATTCGCGAACTACCAACCGTCATTGATCACGAAGCCGCCGCTATCGCCTTCACACGTCTCGTCGATCTGGCGTCAGAACACGAACTGACCGTCTACGACGCGACGTACATCGAACTGGCGACGCGTAGACAATTGCCTCTTGCGTCGAACGACGCGCGGATGAAACAGGCGGCAATCCGCTCCGGCGCAGATCTGTGGCAACGCGACACGCCGGAGAAATGAAATCGCGACGGGATTTACGGCCGCTCCATCGCACAGCGGAAGCCGATGGTGTTTTGTAAATACTCCGGCGCCGCGCTGTAGCGGATCGAGACCCGCGCGCCCCTGCCCGTATCTGCCCAGGAACCGCCGCGCACGACGTGCTTTTCGCCGGTCGCCGGACCGGAGGGATCGGTCACGGCGGCGTCCGGATAGTCGTTTGTCCAATCCGCCGTCCATTGCGAGACGTTGCCGGTCATGTCCAGGAGAGCGAAGCCGTTCGGGCTGAACGTGCCGACCGGACTCCTTCCGAAGAAGGGATAGCACACCATCGCGCTGGTCTGTTCGAGGCCGAGCGCCTCGACTCTGCGGCCCTCGCTGTCGGCGAGATTGGCGTTTCCCTTGCCCACCGAATTTCCCCACGGGAAACGCCACCCCTCGACGCCGCCGCGTGCCGCGTACTCCCACTCGGCCTCGGTCGGCAACCGCCCGCCCGACCACGCACAGAAATCGCGCGCGTCGTTCCACGTCACATTGACGACGGGATTCAGCTTCTTCGTCAGGTCGGGATTGCCGTAGCAGACGCCCGCATCCATGCAGCGCTGATATTGCTCGTTCGTGACCGGAGTCCGGGCCAGCAAGAACGAGTTGCTGATGGTCACCGCATGCGCCGGCGTCTCGTTCTCGCCACAGTCGAGATCTCCCTTCGTGCAGCCCATCGTGAACGTGCCGGCGGGGATCGGCAGATATGGGATTCCGGACATGGTGACGACCATCGTCGCCATCTCCGCCGCTCCTTCTTTCGCCGCCGCGCTCCTTCGCGCCTCTTCCACTCCGGGGTCGGTGACCGCTTCTTCCGCATCGGCGCGACGCAGTTCCAATTGCGCGAGCGCCTTCTGATATCGCGGCACCTGCGGCGCGATGGCGATCGCTCGCGAGTAGTACGCGCGCGCCGCTTTCCAGTCCTCCAGCGACTCACAGAGCGCGCCGAGGTTGTAGAGCAGCGGCGCCGAGTTGGGCGAGGTCGCCAGGGCGCTTTCCCAGAGCGCGAGCGCGCCGTCGTGATCGCCGCTCTCGAACTTCACCATCCCTTCGCGGACCAGCGGCGCGTCCGGGTCGAGCGCGACCAACTCCCACCACCGCTGCGGCGCGAAGCCGCCGATGATCTGATCCGCCGCGTCGTTCATGGCGTCGTCCCATGCCGTCTGCTGGTCGGGGGCGGAGCCATATCCCTCCGCGGTCACGCTGCCGATCCGGTCGCCGGTACGAGGTTGGAGCAGCTCGAGAAACTCGCGGCACTCGGCGCCCCATCCCACGACGTCGTCCGTGTCTTCGCTGCCGTCGTCACGCGTCCGCTCGTACACCCGGCAGTCCTCGCCCGGCACCCCCACCTTGACGATCACGTCGCCGGCCGTTTCATCCAGGTACTGCTGCCACTCCGCGGCTTCGTAGAAGCCATGTCCCTTGTTGATGCCGTAGGCGAGCTCACGCTCGTCCTTCACGTCGTACTGCTCGTATCGGCGCAGTTTGCTGAGGACGAGATAGATGAATTCGTCCTCATGCTGTCGTTCCTCGGCGTTCCTCGCCTCGCCGATCACGGCCACGGTTTTCGCCGGGATGATGTTGAACTTCGGCGGCACGGTGTGGATCACATGGACCGACGGCGCCGACGCGCAACCGGCGAGAGCGAGGAGCGTGAAGAGCGCGAACGTCCTGGTCATCACCAGGGATACGACGCAGCACCTCTATTGCTGAGCCTGCGAGCAACGGGTTTGGATTCGCGATCGAAAAGGCGAGTGTCTGAAGCAGCGTCTCGAGATGCGGGGCGACCAATTCAATTGGGGTCAAAGACGAGGGCCAGGATCACGATGAGCACGATCAGTCCGCCGACGATCGCCACGGCCCAGAGACATCCGCGGACGACCGGAGGCAGGGTCGTGCCGCCGACCGCGCTGAGCTCGCGCTCGGTCACGGCAACCTCCGTCGCAGCGCCGGCCGTTCGGAAATAGTCGATTGCGGCACGGAAACGTTGCCGCGCGTTGTCGGGACGCTCAGCGGCCACGAGCCAGCGCCCGCAATCGCGCGCTGTGGTCCCTGCCTCGAGCGGATGCGTGTCGGCGAACGCCTTCTCCGCCGCGGACGCGATCTGTAGCGCCTCCTCGATCCGCTGTTGCGCGAACACCGTGCGCGCGAGCCCGCTCAACGCCCGCGCGTACGGTTCGCTCGTCCCGAGGGCCTGGTAGACCGACAGGCTCTTGCGGAAGGCGGCTTCGCTATCGGTCCATCGCAGAGCGCCGGCGTAGGCCAGGCCGAGGTTGGCCTGCACTCCGGCCAGCGGCACCACCCGATCGCGGCGGAAGAGGATGGAGGTGACATCGCTGAAGTTGGCGATGGCTTTTTCATACTCGCCACGGCGGTAATGAATGAGGCCGGCGGCGTTGCGCGCGGCGGCAACGGCGTCTTCGTCGCCAAGGAGTTCCGCTTCATGGATGGCGGTCGTGAGATGTTTGAGCGCGTCATCGATGCGGCCGAGGTCGCGGAGGGCGTTAGAGATGTTGATGGCGATGGCCGGAATCTCTTTTCGGATGCCTGCCGCAGTCGCGAGCTTCAACGCCGCGGTGAAATCATCGAGGGCCAGCTCGAAGTGATGCTGCGCGTCATCGACGAGGCCGAGGCGATTGAGCGCGCGGACGCGGAACTCGGCGGGTGCGGCGGAGTCGTCGATGATGCCCCGGAGCAGATCGGTCGCCCGGCGCCAGTTGCCGAGGTCGGCGGCGATCTTTCCTTCCTCGTAGTGGAGTGCAACCCGTTCGGCGGCGGCGAGGACGGAGTCGTACTCGTGCGCCAGACCGAGCATGCTCGAACAGTTCGCAAACTCGAAGCGCTCGCGCGCGGCGGCACAGAGACGGATCACGGCATTGAGGCCCTGCTCCGGATCGGCGCCGATGAGATGGAAGACGCGACGACGCTCCAGCACCGCGCGGCGGCCGTTCGTCTGCGCGTCGACGAGATGCGCGTAATAATCGGCGAGCCGGCGGTTGATCGCGGCGAACTCCGGCTTGCGGAACCAGGTCGCGAACAGGCGGTGGCGAACGGCGTCGTGCATCGTGAAGCCGGAGGCGGTCGGCGTGACCGTCGCACTGGTCGAGAGCGCCTCCACGGTTTTCGCCACGGTCTCCGGCGGCACGTCGGGAATCGCGGCGCGAATCGTCGCGGCGTCGAACTCATGCGGGATCGCGCAGACTCTGGCCACATACGCTTCCTCGGGCGGGAGGAAAGCGATGAGCGGATCTTCCCCTTCCGGCCCGGTCGCGGCCATGAAACGCTGAAATTGCAGCAGGTCTTCGCTGTCACTCATGGCGAGGCTTGCCCGCTCTGTCCGCGCTTGTAGAGCTCCGTCTGCTGCACGACGGCCAGCGGCTCGCCGTTCGTGAACTGCTTCATCAGCGGAGCCAGAACCTTGTTGCAGCCTTTCAGTTCCAGGTACTCCTCGATGTCCGGCACATCCAGTGGCGGCAGCTCCGTCCGCTCGATGTAAATGTCGACGTCGCTGTTCGCGTCGGGAGGGATCTGGCTGAGGAAGACGATCTTGACGCAGCGGATCTCGTGCTCGCCGAGCGCGGGAACGAACGTTTGCCAGAGCCAACTGAGCGTCTCCGGCATGAGTTTTTCAGCGGCATCGAGGAAGACGACCAGCGGCGCCGCGACCGTCGCGGATTGGAGATCGGCCAAAAACTCCGAAGTCAGCTTCCGCCGCAGTTCCATCGGCGTCACCGTCGGGAGACCGGAGACGTTGAACTGCGGGTTGTTCAGGATCAGACCGGTTACTGCGCCGACCGATCCGGAGATCTGTGCGTTCTCCAGGACGCGGATGTTGCCGGTGTGCAGATTGACATCGACTGGCGCCGTCACGGGTGTCTTCAGCGCGGCCGTGAAGCGCGGGAACTTTTCTTCGCCGAATTTCTGGTGACAGCAGCCCAGGATGGCGCGGAAGTCATGAAAGTTGTCGCTGGTGTTGACGAGAACGGCATAGTCAATGCCGTCGTCCGTACACTTTTTCACGAGCTTCATCCGCAGCAACGATTTGCCGCGGCCGGTCGGACCGGCGACCGCCAGCGCGATCTTCTCCGGGTCGCTAAAGAAGCGCTCGAAGCGCTCGACCTCCCCTTTTCGGTCGACGAATTCTTTCAGCCGCCGGTCGAGATCGCTCATCGGTCGTTGATCTGGCCGCTGATGTCGCCGACTTCTCCTTCGATCACGGCATTACTGGCGACCTCGACGCTGTCGGGTCCTTCGCCTTTCGTCTTCGACCCGGTGATGTTCCCGACCTTCCCTTTTTCCTTCACCTGCAGACGGTCGGCGACGACGACTTCCTTCTTCCCCGTGACGGAAGCGGAGAAGAACGGCAATTTGACTGTACCGCTGCGGCCGAGGATGGCCCACAGGGCGAGGAGCGCGACGACGGCAATCAAGGCATAAAGGGCGAGTGGGCCGGTGAAGGGAGAGGCATCGAAGGTCATGGGGGCTCCTTCAGGACCCGGCGGAGAGGTCCTGCATCAACACATCGGGCGTAAGGCCTTCTTTGCGCGCCCGCAGCTCGTAATAGAGAAGGACGGAGATGATCAGGCCGACGATCTGGGTGATGCCGTTGACGACGTTCTGAAAAAGGACGTCAAGCCCGGGGATCTCCGTCCTCTGAAGAAGCATAACGATCGGCAGCGCAAGGAGTGCAAGGCCGAACGCAAGGAGGAAGGCAAGGCCGAACGCACGGAAGTTTCTCCAATGTAAGCCGGAGCCCAACTGCCGGCTGCGGCGAAGGGCGGCCATTCCCCAGCGCTTCTCTTCCAGGGTGCTGATCGGCGCCACGAACATCAGCTGAACGAAGGCAATGATGCCCGGAACCACGAAGAGCATGAAGCCGAGGACGATGATCACGAGCACGATCACCGAGTTCACGATGACGACCGGCAGGCGCCGGAGAGTCAGCGACGCCGCCCTCCGCAGGCTCGGCTCCATCCCGCGACAGATGTCGCCGATCATGATGGTCAGCAGCGGCTGCACCGCCGTCACAACCAGTAAAAGGAGCAGCAAGCCAACCACGCCGATAGCCGGCTGCCCCGTCGTCTGCCCATAAATGATCATGAGATGTGCGGGAACGGTCGCGGCGAGGTAAACCCCGGCGAATCGCCAGAAGTGCCGGCGGAGCAGGCTCAGGCTCGCGGAAAGGATCTCCGCAACCGACTGCGGACGCAGGTAGACCGTTTCGACAGTTCCTGGCGGCACTGACAAGCTGATTGTGGTCATGGCGCGACTCCCCTACCTAAGGAGTGACGTAGCTCGCGAAAACCACACCCATTGCGTCGAAACCGGACAGCGGGCAATTCAAAAAACAGGAGCGCGCAATGGCTTCCTTTACGCGAGCTTCGGCAATGCGGGCAGACGCCATTGGTGATGCGGAACGCACCATTCGCGCGTGGTCTCGATGAGCCGTGCGCGGCGGCGAGGAAAAGGTCCGCGACTGTGTTCATGACCGCGCTCGTTGTGAGTGTCGTGGGCAATTCCGATGCGCTCTCCAGCGGACCGGTTCTGTCCAGCGCACTGTCACTTGCATCGGCTATCTACTTGCCACGTCTCATCGAGTAGCAGATTCCGTCGTTCGGCGCTCAGTCAGCCGGCGCTCCGCAGATACTCCGCGACGTCCCTGCATTGCGGGTTGTTGGTCACATCCGCCGACACCTCGGCCCACACCAGCGGCGTCGTCTTGTGCTCTTCGTCGACCAGCGATCGATCCGCGCCGGCGGCGACGAGCATCTGCACCATGCGCAGATCGCCGTTCCATGCCGCCGAGTGCAGCGCCGTCTGACGCGACTGCGCGTCGGCGCGCGCATTCACATTGCCGCCGTGCGCGAGCAGCCACTCGACAAGCACGTAGTGCCGGAAATCGACGGCGGCCATCATCACGGCATCGAGTCGCGCGACCGCGGGATCGTCCTCGTACATCGCCTCGAGCGTCGCGAGATCGCCGAGGCGCGCGTACTCCTTCGGCGCGGCGGGGACACCGCGCGCGATCAGGTGGCGCACGAGCGGCGTGCCGCGCGCGCCGAGGCGGCTCAGCGACTCGATCGGCGTCGTGCCCCAGCGGTCCTTCGCGACCGTGCTCGCGCCGAGGGCGATCAGTCGATCGATGGCGCGCGTGGTTCGCGCGAAGGCCAGGAGCGAGCCGCCGTTCGGAACAGAGCCGGGCAGTGTGCGCTCCTGCTCCACGCGCGCGTCATCGCCCATCATCAACGCCTCGACCACTCCGATGTGCGCACCGCGCCGCAGCAATTCGTCGCGCATCTCGATCCGATCGCGGTGCAGCGTCAGCATCAGCGGAGACCAGTGGTCGTATTGATCGTTGCGGCCGTTCACGTCGGCGCCACGGTCGAGCAACAGATCGAACAGGTCGCGGCGTCCCGTTTCGATCGCGACGTGCAGCGCCTGCGGACGTCCGCCCCAGAACGGGTGCGGACCGACCGCGTGAACGAACTGCGGCGCCGCGTCGAGCGCGGCGCGGACGTCGTCGATCCGCCCTTTGCCGACGAGCGTGAAGAACGCCTTCACGATCTGATCCGCCGTCGGTTGGGCGGCCTCAACCTGCTCCTTCATCTTGCGCCAACTCGCGAACCCGTATTCGCGTGCGACCACCCGCTGCGCGTCCGCCAGCTTTGCGCCCGGATCGGTTTTGCGCACTTCGACAAGTCGTTGTTTTGCGGTTTTACGAAGCCACTCGAGATTGGGACGGGAGGGAAGCGACGAGGACATCAGAACCTTCCTTTCTCACGTGCCCGTTGTCCGCGCGATCGGGCGAAAAGAAGGTGATGTCTGTCGAAGCAACAGGTGGGTTCAACCCTTTTCGCGGACCGATGGCCGCCTGTGCGGCCGGAGCCATATTACGCCCGCTACAGGATCTCGCGCACCTTCTCCGGCGGCCGCCCGACGACCGCCCGCCCGCCCCGGACCACGATCGGCCGCTCGATCAGGATCGGATGCTCCGCCATCGCGCGCAGCACCTCGCCATCCGGCGTCGCGTCGCCGAGGCCGAGGGCGGCGTACTGCGGCTCGCCGCGCCGCACGATGTCGATCGGGCGCACGCCGAGAAGCTGCACGATCCGGCGCAGCTCGGCGATGGACAAAGGATCGTGGAGATACTCGCGGACCGGCAGCTCCACGCCGGCGTCGCGGACGAGCTCCAAGGCAGCGCGGCTCTTGCTGCAGCGGGGGTTGTGGAGGAAGAGGTCGGGCATGGGGGGAAGGATATACGTGCGCGCATGGAGCTTCGCTCCGCTATCCGCTTAGCGTGCCGATGATCCGGCTCCTCAGACGGTGACGGTGCCGAATGCCGCTCCGGTCAGTGCATAACAACGCCCTGCACACGCAGGTCCGCAAGAAACTCCGATCCCGGCGCGACCGCGGTGACGAACAACTGGTCCCTCGCCCTCGTGCACGCGACATACAGCAAATGTCGCTCGGTCTGGTAAACCTCATCCAGATCCGATTCGTCTGCAACCGAATCCATTCGCTCCTGAAGCGGAACCACTTCGTCGTCACACGCCATCACGACGACCGCGCGGAATTCGAGGCCTTTCGCGAGGTGCATCGTGGCAATAGTGAGATGCCCGGACCTGGTCTCGATATTTTCGTTGAGGATGGTGAGCGGTAGGCCGGCCGCGAGCGCTGCGGCTTCGGCTCGTGGAATTTCGTTCGCGGAGCGAACGAAGATCGCCATTTCGTGGGGGCGCAAACCCTCCGCTGTCCGCTCGCGAAGCCATGCCGTGACTCTCTCCCGTTCCTTCTTCTCATTTTGCTCGACAGCGACGGTGGGCTCCACTCCGTTGAAGACGGAGATCGTTCCGCGGCGCTCCTCCGTCACACCATCGACGTCCGAAAGCTCGGCGCCGAGCAGCCGGTCAGCGTGCAAGCGGATCTGATGCGATGTCCGGTAATTGATCCTGAGACGCGATGAACGACCTCGAACATCGACGCCGAGCTCCTTCCATGAGAACGGCTGCTGAAAGATACGCTGGCCAAGATCGCCGGTGAAGAAGAGACCATTCGCCCGTCCGCCGCCGAGAGCCGCGAGCAATCGCAACTCCGCGACGCTGACGTCTTGCGCTTCGTCGACGATCACGTAGTCGAACGTTGGCCGCGCCAGATCGCTGACCTTTGCAGCGAGCCGGTGGAACATCGTGGAGACCGTGATCACCCCGCGCGCTCTCAACTTCGAACGTACGGCATCGAAGACTCCCCACAGGATGAGGCGCTGCTTCTCCGCCAGCCGCGTCTTTCTGCCGAGGCGTTTCACGTCGAGGTACGCCTCCCACGAATCGAGCTGCCAGGCATCGACGACCGTCGTCCATTCGGTCCAGAGGAATCGCGATGAGAACTTGTTCGGCCCCATCGCACCTGCGGCTTCCGCGAGCATCGAGCGCACGTCCGCCTCGGCGGCGACGTTCGCTTTCCCGAAATGGACCTCATACAGTCGGCGGCCGATCGCCGTCATCGAACACACTTCCAGCCGTTCGGCGATGCGAGGCTGGTTGCCGATGAGCAGTCGCAGGCGCGAACGGAGCGCGTTCGCGAGCGTGTCGGAGAACGTCGTCAGGAGCACACGCGCGTCGTCCTGCGCACGCGCGAGTTGCACCGCGCGATGAAGCGCGACGATGGTTTTGCCCGTCCCCGCGGAACCGGAGACGCGCACCGGCCCGCTGTACTCGCGTTCGACGAGCTGGCGCTGCGCCGGGTGAAGGAAAACCGTCCACTTCTCCCACGGCGCCTCGAGCGCGCGCTCCAGTTCCTCACGGCTCTCGATGATGCGAAACCGGCTCTCCGCATCGCGGTGTTTGAAGGCGTCAATATGCGGCGGAAGGTCCGGGCCCAAGGGCGGCAGCGGCGCGCCGGTAGCAAGGTTCAGCAGCAACTCGGCGGCCTCGCGCGGCAGGTGCTCCGCAACCTCGAACAGCGTGTCCTCCGTCGCGGTGCGGACATCGTCCATCCACTCCGGCGGCACGCCGTAACTCAGAAATACCCACTCCGGTGTATCGGTGAACAGTCGTTTCGCCCGAGGAGCCGGCGTGGCGGCGTCAACGTACTTCGGGATGAAGATCTCCCGCACCGTCTCCCGCACTTCGACGAGCTGCGCGGCGCCGGTCTGCGGATGACGCTCGATCTTCCGCCGCTCCGCCCATGCGTACGCCGCGTCGTGGTGATCGACGTAGCAGAGCATCAGGCTCGACTCGGTCTTGTGGACGATCAGGCGGAGATCGCTGCCAACCCGGACCGACCAGAAGTGAGCGTCCTTCGACTTGGTCAGCCGGTGGAACTGCATACCCGGATTCGCGGGGTTCAGTTGAAGATCGAATGCCGTGGTTTTTGCCAGCTTCTGCTCATCGCCTGTCAGTCTGGCGAGACTGTCGGTGAAGGTATCGGCGATTCGGAAATCCATCACGTCAGCCTTCGATCCTCACCAGCCGGGACACCGCGGCGATCGCCAGAGCAAGCTCCTTCTGTTGCGCTTTCTGCAGCTCGGCGTCCGCGTTCAGAGGCCAGTTGACAATGTTCCCGTGGCGAGGCGGAGGCTCGTCGGCCACCACATCGAGGAGCTGCTCTCGGATGGACCTTGCTTTACAGATCGCCGCACCATGGAACTTGATCTCCGGACCGAGAAAGAGCCTTGCCAGGGTCCACAGCTCTTCGCGAGGTTCAGCGCCGTGGCGGATCACCGATGTCTTGCCGTCTTTAGCCGGTATGAACGCCGATGCCTTGACGACGGTGGAGCTGAAGTGACCCGACGACCGGAGGAGCCTCGCCAGCTCCTCCTCATCCGCAACCGTCTCAGGCAACCCGGAGGGCAGCGGCTGGGCCATTCGTGAGCTCTCGAATTCCACTGAGGACTCGCGCCGGCACGGCATGGCCATCGAAACGCGCGACACCATGGCCGCGATCCGTCCCGTCGATCCATGCGAACGAAAGGCGGTTCGTGGGGCCAACGCTCAACGAGAACACGCGCGTCCGCGCTGCGATCCAATCGAAAGAGATCGAGCCATCAGGTTCCGGAGCGGTCTCCGGCAGCCAGACGCCATCGGGAAGAGCCCTCACGAAACTAACGGCACGATCGACGACGAGCGGCGAGATGCAGAGTCCTTCCTCGCCGTCCCAGCCGTCGTGGTCGCATTCCGACGCTAACTCGTAAATCCGGTCGATGACTCTTCGCTTTGCGCCAAAAAGTGCGACCGATCGTTCGCGAGAGGCAACGATAGCCGACGCGGCGTCACGAAGCGCCGCCGCTTCCCGCGACACCGCGCTCCCCGTTCGTGTCGAGAGATAGAGCGCAAGGGTGTATCCCGCTACGGCTGTCGAAACAGGTTCAGGCATGTTTCGGTCAACGTCCTTTCGAAAACCCGGTTCTTCAAACGACGCAGGGAGAGGATCGCTTCCCGAACGTCCTGCCATTGCTCGGGAACCCGGATCCGAGGATCCAACGTCTCGATGTCGAGAATGATCGGCATCTTGTCGTTTTCCTGCGGTTGCATGGCCATCGTGATATTAACGCGGTTTTCCGTCGCAATTTCGACCGCCGAGTGCTGATTCAGAAAACCGGTGAATACGAGCGTCTCCTCATCTGGCAGCTGCGGGCTGACGCGCAGGTATTCGTTCAGCTTCACGCGACCATCGACGATCGGCAGCAAAATGCGATTGATGAAGCGAAGCCCGATCGCACGAATCTGCACCGGACGAGCGAGCTCGCGGAAGATGTTCCAACTCCATTCGATCTCGGCGAGATAGTCATCGAGCCGGCCGTACGGGGCCAGGCGATTGAACGAATAGCCTTCACCGCGGAACTGGATGACCTGCTTCTCAGTGTCGCTCAGAAACTGTAGACCGGTCACTCGCTCGCCTATAGTTGGACGTAACCGACGCTGTGTGATCTGCAGTACTTTGGGATACGCACTACTCAACGCCTGCTTCGCCGGCTCCTGCAGCGCGGAGAAATCCATTCCCGGAGGCAGGTCGCAATTGATGTCGAGCACCGCCTCGACAATGGGAGCGTGCGTCAGGTGTAGCCCTTCGCTCATACGCGAAACACTTTCATCACTTCATCTCCGAGGTGGTTGATGACCTTCACCGCGATTCGCCCATTCGCGGGTTTGGCGAACGGACGGGATATGTCGCTGTTGAGCGTCGCCCAGGCTTCTTCATTGATCTCGGCCTTCAGCGTCGTCTTAAGCGCGCTGTAAGGGTCGTTCTGGCCGAGGAAGTAGGCGTGTCGGACGAAGAAACTCTCTTCGTTGTAGTCGGTGTCGATGAACCAGCAGGCAATGCCTTCCGGTCCGTCGCTCCTTACTTCGCCCGTGCCCGGATGGAACACGTCGACGCCCTTGATCTTCACCTTCACCTGCCCATCCCCCGCGTCGAGGACTTCGATGTCCGGCTCGCCGAAGATGACGAAGAGATTGCCCTTGCCGGTGTTCTTGAGGTCCTCGGCCATGTGCAGATCGGCGTTCATCCGCGCCTTCAACACCGGAACGCGGCCGAGCTTCGTGAATTCGGTGGTGTGCGCCTCGAAGTTGAAGGCGCAGGCAATCAGGACGTCAAAGTCAGCGTCGGCGGCTTCGCGCGCTGCGTCGACGAGGTCGACGCGGAGCACCGTGCCGAACTCCGGACCGATGAAAATACCGGCCCGACGCTCGACTGCCGTAGCGCCGTTTCCCTCCATGTAACGTCCCTCGCCGCAGATGTACTTACCGGGCCAGGGGGTGAGGGCGGTGAAGGTGATCCGATCCTCCTTGTGCGCTTGCTGGACACCGGCGGTGCGGAGATTGTCGAGGATCATCGACGGGAAATCGCGCTTGGCTTCGTAGCCGGTGCGCTTGTCGGCGAGGCTGTCGATCAGCTCGTCGTTTTCATTGACGCCGAGGACGCGGTGCGGCGAAAGGCTCTCCACTGTGAACGGTCCGGCGACGCGAACTTTCTTCGGGTCCTGGTATGGCTTGTCATAGAGGTACTCGAACTCCGCCTTTGCGGCGATGGAGGCGTCGATCTCTTGTTGGCGGGCGATGCGGGCCTGCCACCAGTCGGCGTGCAGTTTCTTTGCCGAGTCGGACCACTTTGCGTCGGCCTCGCGTGGGATCTCCCACTCCTCCCACTGCTTGTGTAGCGCGTGGTTGAGTTGCTCACGCAGTGGCTCGAGCGTCTTCTGCCATTTCTCCCAGATAACATCGATTTCGGCGTTATTAGCGATCGATTTCAGCGTGATGTGCGGGACGCGTTCATACACGAAGCCGCTGCGGATGCTATTGTGCGTCAGTTGTGGCGAAGGAATAGTGCGCGTGATCTCCGCCTCTTTGACTTGGCCCTCGCGCGAGTCCGTCAAAAAGTAGTATGGATACCGAGCTCCCATCACTCGAGCGCGAGCAAGCGCAAGCGCGACGCGAGATGTGTCAATGGTTATCCAACGACGGCCCCACTGCTCCGACACTGTCGCCGTAGTTCCGGAACCACATGTCGGATCGAGAACAAGATCACCGGGATCCGTCGTCATTAAGATGCAGCGTTCAACAACTCTAGTATTCGTCTGAACAACGTAGATCTTCGGGTCGGTGCGACTTTGAATCCCCCCCCCCACATCGTCCCAAAAATTTGTCAGCGCAATAGCGCCAAAATCGTCAAAATATTTTCTGAAACGAATCTGACGCTGGGTGGCGATGATCCTATTGGCTCGAACCACGCGTTGCATGCCGGACCGCGTGGTACGCCACGTACCGGTGGGTAGTGGAAATAACTTGCCCTCGAATTCGATTGCGAAACGCTCCTGCTGTGTACCTTGGCGTCTTGACGTAAGACCTTGATCAGTGAAAAACCGCGTGCCGTCCGGATATTCACCCCCCACTTCACGTCCGTCCGCACTCGTCGCACGGAAGGTGCCGTCGGGCAGATCAGCGTAGTTGTACCTGGTGGCACCACGTTCGCCGCGCTGCAACAGAATATTCAGTGGTCGGTACTTCGCGTGATCAGAATCCTTCGAATACCACAGAATATCGTCGTAAACACGGTCAATGAAACGTGCACCAAGGCCGACCGAGGTCTTGAAAGCAATTGTTGCGACATGATTAGAATCACCGAAAACCTCGTCCATCAGAGCGCGGACAACGTGAGCGTTCTCGTCTCCAATCTGCACAAACACCGATCCGGAATCGGCCAATAGGTCTCGCGCCACCACAAAGCGATCGCGAAGGTATGTCAGATAGGAATGAATGCCGTCGCGCCACGTATCACGAAAAGCCTTCACCTGCTCCGGCTCACGTGTTATGTGTTCGGCGCTGCCATCCTTCACGTCCCTGCTCGTCGTCGACCACTGAAAGTTCGAATTGAATTTGATCCCATACGGCGGATCGATATAAATGCATTGCACCTTCTCTCTCAACCCTTCGCGCTCGGCAAGACTTGCCATCACCTGCAAGGAATCGCCGAGGATCATCCGATTCGACCAGTTCTGGTCGTGCTGGTAGAACTCGGTCTTCGCCTCAGGGCTCGGCAGACCATTGAAGTCGGCGAACAGATCGAAGTTCGAGCCGGCCTGTTTGGACTCGCTCTCGCTGCTCCGCTTGAGCAGGTCGTCGATCAGAACCTTTGGGTGCACCTTTTCCTGTATGTAGAGCGGCGGCGCCGGCACCACCAGATCGGACCAGTCCTGCTCGTCCTTGCCGCGCCAGACGAGCTGCGGGTCGAGATCGCGGTTCCGCCGCTCGTACGCCACTTGAATCGGGGTCTGGCTCTCCTTCTCGATCAGCGACTGGTATTCGGCCGTCGGGATGTTTTTTCGCGATGCTTCGTCGTGCTTCAGCGTCTCGACCTGCTTGAGGGTCTTCCCTTTTTTCGCCATTCGATTCAGAGCCCCTCGCCTGTCGTGACGGTCTTCGCCGGCATCATGACCGCACCCACCATGTCATTGAAGTGCCGTTCGATCTTGGCGGCGAAGTCGTTCTCCATCGTCCAGAAATCGGTCAGCTCAGCGAAGGCCCAGCGGCCCCAGTCGCCGCGATTGTTCACGCCCGGCACCCAATAGGTTTCCATCGTCGACTTCTTTTCCTTCGCGTCTTCGTAGCGATAGCCTTTGATCTCCACGACGACATGGAGCAGGTCGCCGGCTCCGCGACCGTCGTCGACCAGGACGATGAAGTCGGGCCGATAGCGGCGGGACGTGGAGCCGAACTGGTACGGCACCTCGAATCCGAGGCTGTGGTTCTTCACATACGCGCGAACGCGCGGGTGCGCCTCGGCGACGCGGCAGAATTCCGCCTCCCAGTCACTGTCGAGAATGACCCAATTCAGATGGGAGCGGCGCGGGTCGGTACGCCAGCGATTCTTTTTCGACGTATTGAAGCTGACATGCCGCGTCGATCCGGCCGGATTGTACGGGTCGAGAATGGCCTGGATCGGCCGTTCATCCGAATGCCCGCGAGTGATGGCTGCGGTGATCTTCTGGCAGGCGATGTCAGCGAGCGAGAGATACATGATCTGCGCGGGATACGTGTCGCCCTTGCAGATCAGATACTTCTCCAGCCATTCCCGCGTAATCCGCTTGAGCTGGCCGAACAAGGCGTACTGAGGCTCGCCACCCGGATCGCGCCACTTCGTCATGAGCAGCCTGGTAGTGAGGTGATAGAGGATGGTCGAGTGACGCACGTCGCCGGTATGGACGAGCGTCAGATCGATCCCCTCGCCGATGATGCCCTCGTTTCGCGTGCGCGTCGCGCCGACCACTTCCGGCGTGAGTACATACGTCGACTCGTCGTTGAAATGCGCGGTGAGCCGTTCTTCCGGCAGCTCGACGCGGTAACCCTCGACGCGCGGGAAGCGGATCTCGCACGCGTCGCGGTCGGGACTGACGGCGTGGACGTGGATGGTCTCACGCGGCGCCTGCGGCGGAGCGATCACCGGCTTGGCGTTGAAGTCGAAGGGAATGCCGAGGACGTCGGCGTACTCGACGTTGAAGAGGCCGTTCTCATTGAGGTCGTACGACTGCCGGCGTAGCGCACGTCCGATGACCTGCTCGCACAGGAGCTGCGTGCCGAAGGCGCGGACGCCGAGAACGTGCGTGACGGTGTTCGCGTCCCACCCTTCCGTCAGCATCGAGACCGAGACGACGCAACGGATCGACTCGCCGAGGCGATCCTTTTTGCCGACGGTGTTCATGACCTCGCGGAGCAGGTCCTGATCGGTGATGTTCTGCGCTCCGACGACGTCACCGCGCTCGATCAATTCGCGACGGAAACGTTCGACCTCGTCAGCAGCCATTTCGCGGAATTTGTCGTCGAGCCCTTCGCCTGACTCGAGTTGCTCGCTGTCGATCAGAAGCGTCCGAGGACGCGGCAGCTTGTTGCCATGCTCGTCGTAGTTTCGGAACAGCTCGAATTTTCCGAGCCAGGGCGGCGGTGTGCGCCCTTGCGCATCCTCCGGATACTCGAAACCGGAGATGAAGTCGTAAACGAGCTTCGACGTCGAGGTGTTGTTGCATACGACGATGAAGCAAGGCGGGACGCTGATGCCGGCTTTCTCCCAGAGGTCGAAGGTCTGCTTGTAGTGCCCGTACAGTGCTTCGAGTGCCGTCTGCAGGGCGACCGGTAGGTTGAGCGGGTCGAGCCCTTTTGCCTTCGCCCGCCCCTTCCGCGGCATGGTCGTGCGAATGTGCTCCCAGAGATTCCGGAATACCGGCACTTCGTTGTTTGGAATGTTGTCGGAGACGGGTACTCGCGGCAGCTTGACGATGCCGGATTCGATCGCGTCCATGAGCGAAAAGTCGCTCATGGTCCAGGGGAACAGCGTTCCCTCGGCATAGCCGGACCCGCTGAGGAAGAATGGCGTCGCCGACAGATCGAACACGCGTTGCAGGCCGAGCTTGCGATTGACCGCTTCGAGGCCCGAGATCCAGAGGCGCGCGGCTTCCTTGTTCTTCTCGGCCTCCTCTTTCTCATCGCCCTTGAGCTCTTCTTCGTCTTCCGCTTCGCTACGCGGCCGTTCGCGGTAGCAGTGATGCGCCTCATCGTTGATGGCGAGGACGTTCTTCATCCCCATCAACTCGCCCATCACGCGCTGCAGCATCTTCCCCTCGGTCTCGAGGGTCTTGATCTCAGGGCCTGTACGTCCCTTCAGCAGGGCACGCGTCCCTTTCGACACCTCCAGTTCCTCGCGGAGCTTGAAGGCGTGGTAATTCGTGATGACGATCTTCGCGCGGCTAAGATCTGGAAGCATGTCGCCGGGCACAAGCTCGCGCGTGCGGTAATAGCTGTCGGGGTCGTTCGGCTGCAGAACCCTCAGGCGGTCTTTGATCGTGAGACCGGGCGTAACGACGAGGAAGCCGCGCGTGAAGTGTTTGCTGTTCGGACGCCGGACGGCATTGATGGTTTGCCACGCGATGAGCATGGCCATGACCGTGGTCTTACCGGCGCCTGTAGCAAGCTTCAATGCAAGCCGTGAAAGATCGGGGTTCGATCGCTCATTCGCAGCGCGGAGGTACTCGAGAAAACGCCGCCCTTCTTTCGTCCCCGGCGCCACCTCCGTCAGCCAGATGGCCGTTTCCACGGCTTCGACCTGGCAGAAGAATGGCCGGACGTCATTGAACGCGTAGTCGCGCCAATGCTGGAGCAGGCGCGCGGTCTCCGGCGTGACGTTCCACTGGCTCGGGTTCTTCAGGTCGCGCCAGCGATCGACGTGAGCGCGCAGCTCGTTGATGATCGGCGTCGGGTCGTACTGCTGATCTTCGGTGGAGATTCCCCGCCCCTCATCGAAAACGAGATCGCGCTGCCCGCGCTTCTGTTTCTTCGGCTTCGGGATCGGGGTGATGTACTTTGCCGGCCGCCGTAGCGGGAGGATGTGATTCGTCGGTTGACCAGTTTCGTCGAGCTCCCAGTGCCGCGCCGGATACACGTAGGGAGAATTGAGGATCGGCTTCTCAAAAAAGGATTCGGACATGTAGATTTTTCGAGGCTCGAGACTGCTCTCGGCGTACGCCGAGCTGCTGCGAGAGTCTACGACTTTCCGCATTATCGGACGATTGTTCGCTCACTTCGGCAGTAACGCACGAAGATCCGTTTTGTCGAACGCCCCCACGAGATCCATCACTTTGCAGTCAAGGGCGACGGCAATGCGGATGATGGTCGTGAGGCTCGGCACCTTGAGGCCGTGTTCCATGTTGCTGATGTAGGTCAGAGACATCCCGGCAAGATCCGCCAACGACTGCTGCGTCACGTTGCGCTTCAAGCGCAAGTCGCGAAGGCGTTCGCCGAACAACTTACCTTCCGGCTGAATCTTTCGCGCTTTCACGCGTCGCACCTCTTGCTTTTTCGAGCAAATGAATGTACTCTATTGAGCAAATACGAAGAGGCGCCACACATGCTCGACCCAGACCTCATCAACCGCATCCGAACCATTTTCCTCCACCCCCGCCCCCACGTCGGCATTTCCGAGGCTACGGTACTCCTCGGATGGTCGCGTGGGGAGATGTCACGGGCGATTGCGACGGGGGAGGTCGAGGTTGCGTCGACGTCTGTCGGCAAGTGGATCTGGCGCGCGGAGTTGATGGCGAAAGCGATGGAGCTTTGGGCGCCGGAAGTGATCGAGGAGGCTCTCGGCGCCGATGCCGCGAGCGTGTTGCCGGAAGCAGTGCGGTTGATCGACCTGCATGTGCGGCTGCCGCGGCATCATGTGGCGATGCTGGAGCATTTCGCCGAGCGCGATCGCACGACGGTCAGTGGCGTGCTGGCGCGGGAACTGGACGATGTCGCGAGCGCGCACGCGGACGAGCTTTCGGGGGTCATCGCAGGATTCGCGGATGCGCTTGCATGGCCCGACGCGGATGCGGCGCAGCTTCCCTGCTGATCCATGGATGTGGCCATGTCGTATTCGCGGATCACTGCAACATCCATGGCTGCGTGATGACCATGTGATCAGAGTCATGGCACACCCACGGACGTATCCAAGACGCATCAAAGCGCCTTGATAACGGCCATGGCTGTGAATGTCTCAGCATCAATCACCAAGCACCACATCTACGGGTGTGGCTACGACGCGTGAATGCCACTTGAGCACATCCACGACTGTGAATAACGCGCAATTATCCGAATGGAACTCATCTAGGGATGTGGTGAGTGCCCATGTATCGGCTCAAATCACATCCATGGCAGAGGCTACGACGGAGTATCATGACGCCAATGCCCAAACTCACGTCCACCAATCATGACGCTGTCCGCTTCGGTGCCATTCTCCGGCGGCTTCGCGTCGCGCGCGGGTGGACGCTCATCATCGCCGCGCAGCGCTGCGGCATGAATCCCAACTACCTCGGCGCGCTCGAGAAGGGCGGGAACATGCCGAGCGTCGACACACTGCTCGAAGTGGCGGACGTCTACGGCGTGAACGCCTCCGACCTCGTGCGCGAGGTGGAGGAGGCGCGCCGTGCCGTCCGCAGGGAACGGGCGGCCGCCGTGATCGCGAATACGCCGCGGGTCGAGTGACATGATTCGAAAGGCTGAACGTCGCGATCTCGATTCGCTCGGCCGCCTCGGCGCGATGCTGATGCGAACGCATTACGCCTTCGACCGGCAGCGCTTTCTCGCCCCGGGCGAAGGAGCGGAGCGCGGCTACGCGGCCTTCCTCGGCAGCGTCCTCGAGTCGGCCGACGATTGCGTGTTCGTGGCGGAGCAGGACGGCGTCGTCACCGGGTACGTCTACGTCGCGCTCGAGCCGCACTCCTGGAAAGAGCTCCGCGGCCCGGCCGGCTTCATCCACGACCTCGCGGTCGCCGGCGAGGCGCGGCAGTCGGGCATCGGGACGAAGCTGCTGCAGGTCGCCATCGACTGGCTGCGCGAGCGCGAGGCGCCGCGCGTGATCCTCTGGACCGCTGCGTCAAACGAAGCGGCACAGTCGCTCTTCCGGCGATTGGGATTCCGAGAGACGATGATGGAGATGACGCTGGAGTTGCCGCCGTCCTCCTGACGCGTCCCTACTTCTTGTACGTCACCTTCACCCCCATGTCGTCGAGACCCTTCTTTGACGCGGCGAGCTTCTGCAGTTTCGCGAAGTCGTACTCCCAGATCAGGGTGTTCCCTTCCTTGCGCGTGGCGTTGCTGGAGACCACCTCGAACGGGGCGGTGATCTTCCACGCCACGCGCATGTTCTTGAAGGCGTCGTTCATCATCTTCTCGGTGTCGGCATCCATCGGCGGCCCCTGCTCGCCCGCCTCGGACTTCACTTTTTCCGCGGGGTTCTGCGGCTTCGTGTGAATGGAGATCGTGGTCGCCGTCTCGGAGAGCTCCAGACCCTCGAACGGCGTGTCGATGACCGACTTCTTCGTCGGATCGGCGGGCCCTTCCCCTTCCTTCTTCGTGCCGAGCTTCACGCCGACGAGACTGGAGAGCTTGTCGAACGCGAACTTCATGTTCGTGGTGACGCCGAACTCCTTCTCCTGGACCGCGACGTCGAGCAGCTTGACTCCCGGCGGCAGGCCGCCCTCCGCTTCCTTGCGCGGATCCTCCTTCACGGCCGAGCTCTTCTTCTCGTTCTTCTTGAAGTCCGCTTTCGCCGCCGCGATCTCCGCCGCGGTCAGCGGACTCTTGTCCCCGCTCATCTCCTTCTGCACCTTGGCCATGATGATGACCATCGGTTCCATGTCCACGCCGAGCTTGAAATTCGCCGTGCCGGAGAGGTCTCTCTTCAGCTCGATCGATTGCTCGACTTCGAAACAGCCGGTGGCAAAGAAGGCGAGCAGCGCCGCCATGAGGATCCCGCGCGTACGAACCATTGAACTCTCCTTTTTCGCAAAGTATCAGCGCGGCCGGGCGGGCCGAATGTGTCGCCGATCACGGCCGCCGGACAAATCCCCTCAATGCCTGACGGCGTGACGCCCTCGCGTTTCTACGGACGAAACGCGCGGCGGCGAATGATCGACGGTCCGCCGATCGCCCACAGCTCCCGGCCGATGTTCGCGGAATCGGCGGAGAAGAAGAGGCGGTCGCCGGCGACGGTCATCTCGTCCGGCAGCGAGTTCTTGGTGCCGGCATAGATGTCCGCCACCATCTTCGTGCCGGCCACCGTGCCGTCGCTCGTCCACAACTCCCAGCCGTGCGCCGCGTCCCAGCCGCTGAAGTAGACGGCGTTGCCGCGCGCGGTGAGCGTGCGGCATCCCGCGCCGACGTTCGCGCTGCGCGGCGGCTTGATGGTGGCCAGCGCCGTCGTGCCGGTGGCCGTGCCGTCGGAACGCCAGACCGTCAGCGTGTTGCTCGTCAGCACATACGACGTGAAGAGGAACGCGTCGCCGATCATCGCGCCGCTGGCGGGACATGGTGAGCCAATCGCCAGATCGATCGTACCGCCGGCCGTTCCGTCACTGCGGTAGAGCGTTGCATTGACGTTGAAGTAGACGAGCCGGTCCGTCGCGCCGACGAACGCGCTCGGAGTCTGCGGCGGGCCGAAGTCCTTGACCATCGCCGTTCCGGCCGCGCTGCCGTCCGACCGCCAGAGCCTGTATCCGTGCTCGGGCGTCGACGACGATTCGATGAAGTACGTCCACGGGCCGGAGCGGAGCGCGTCGTACAGTCCGGACGTCGGCGCCGGCGACGGCACGACCTGCACGGTCCCGGCCTCGGTACCGTCCGTCTTCCACAGACTCGTGCCTTGCGTCAGCCAGGCGTAGCTCCCGGCGGGAAAAATCCTGAGCGACGTGAATGGTACGAAGGTGTGCAGCTTTCGCGTGCCGCCCGCCGTGCCGTCCGAGAACCAGGCATCGCCGCCGGAGCTGAAAACGACGCCGCTCGACAGGGCGTACGGCGTCGCTGATTTCTCGAAGATCGGCGTCGTTCCGGCAGCACTGCCGTCGCTGGCGTAAAGCCCGTTCGTCGAAATGGAAAAGAAATAGCGGCCGTTCGCGGCTGCCGCATTTCCGATGGTCCAGGGAAAATCGACGATCGTCGCCGCGGTGCCGTTGGCGGTCCCGTCCGAGACTCCGATCGCCTGTCCGCCGGCGAGCTCCGCGACGAAGAAGAGCCGATCGCCCGCGGTGCGCAGGAGGTGCGGAGAAGAACCGTTGAGCGAATCCTCTTCCGCGCAATTCTTCAGCAGTCGCGTGCCGGCCGCCGTGCCGTCGGTGATCCAGGGCTCGCGTCCGGAATTGAATTCCGTCGCGGCGAACAGCAACTTCCCGTCCGGGCGTTCGAAGACCAGTGCCTCATCGACGCCGTCGCGATATCCCGGATTGATGTCGACGACCATCTCCGCCGTGGTGCCGTCCGTCCGCCACAGCTCCATCCCGTGGATGCCGTCGTCGTTCCGGAAATAGTAGTTGCTGCCGACCGCGAATCCCTCGCTCGTGTAGTAGAACGAATGCTGGTCGACCGGGATGATGGCGTGCGTCGACGCCGCCGTTCCCTCCGTCACATACAACTTCGTCGTCCACGCGCCATTGGCGAAGATCTCGGCGACGAAGAAGAGCCGGCTCCCTGCTGCGAAGCCGGAATGGATGATGGCGTTGGTGCCGGCGAGAACGTCGGTGTGTTTCGTGCCGGCCGCCGTGCCGTCGGTCATCCAGATGCCGCCGCCATTGAAGAAGAGCTGTCCGTTGGCGACGCCCATCGCGTTGAAGCCCGAGGAGAGCGTGGCGATCTGCGAGGTCCCGGCGGACGTGCCGTCCGTGGCCCAGAGCTGATTCGATGCGAGTGGGAGTACGAAGAGAAGCCGGTCGCCGAGCACGGTGGCGCTCGATGAGTTGTTGAAGAGCGCGCTGGTGGAGAGCGGCAGCACGAGCGTCGTGCCGGCAGGCGTGCCGTCGGTACGATGCAGCCCCGTCCCCTGCGCCGTCACGCCGTAGAAGAGCATCCACTGGCCGAGGCTGTAGAGCGCCGTGTTGTTCGACGGGTTGAACGCCCCATCGGCGCCCGGCATCAGATCGACCTTCACCGTCGTTTCCGGAGTCCCGCCCGTGCGCCACAGTTCGTGCTCGCCGTTCGCCAGCCCGGAGAAAAAGAGCGCGCCGCCGCGAACGACGCCGTTCGCGAGATAGACGAGCTGGAAACGGCCGAGAAGCACCGGATCGCCGCCGTTCGTGTCGAGCGCGAATACGCCCTCGCCGCCGGCGTCGCGTCCGCCATAGACGAGCTTCCCGCCGACCACGCCGAGGAATGGGCCGAGAGACTGCGAGTCAGGGACGCCGACGCCGTGCGTGACCTGCACCGTGCCGGCGGTCGTCCCGTCGGTCTTGAAAATCTCTATTTTTTTGGACGCGATCTCCGCGATGAACCAGGTCGTGTCGCCGACATTCGTCCAGAACGTGCGGCCATACGGCATCGAGTCGTGGAGCGTCACGCCGGGAAGGTCGCGAACGAGATAGGGCTGCTCATCAGCGAATGCGGAGAGGGAGAGAACGAGGAGGACGAGGAGAACGAAGGAGAGTCGTCGCACGGACATTATTAAATGACGGAGGATGAGCATGGATATTGGTGGAGCTGAACCTCTACCGCTCCTGAAGCGCCTTCCGCCAGTTCAGCACGACATTGATCGACGGCAGCCCTTGCTCCGTGCCGAGCCGGAAGAGGAAGTGTTGTTTGTCGGGCGTGATGCCGCTGATCACGGGCCGCGACACCGATCCGGACAGGCGCGGCGCGGCGTGATGTCCCGGAATGCGGAAGAGCGGCGCGGGAGTGCCGGGATTGAGCGCCGCGCCGCCGCCGATGGGGACGCGCATGATGGTGTCGCCGGCGGCGTAGAACAGCTCTTTCCCGTCCGGGCTCCACATCGGGCTGCCGCCTCCCGCGTTCGAGATCTGCCACTGCTCAGGGCCGAGGGGATAGCGGCGGACGTAAACCTCGTTGCGCATCGATGCGTTCGACTGATAGGCCACCCATCGGCCGTCGGGAGAGAACGTCGCCGCGCTTTCGTCGAACGGCGTGGCCACGAAGGGCGTCATCACCGGTTTCTCGCCGAGGCTCAGCGTGTAGAGATCGCCTGCCGCCGTCGGCGTCTGCACGAAGGTCAGGAGCGTGGTGCCGTCGGGCGAATAGTCGTTTGGCATTTGCCACGTTCCGGACATCAACACCGGAGTGCGCTCGGCGCCGTCGAGTGACCTGGTGCAGACTTGTCCGGTGGCGTCCATCTGAAGGAAGAAGGCGATCTGCTTCGAATCGCGGCTCCAGCACGGGAAGCCGTACAGGCCGGGATGGAACGTGAGGCGCGAGAAGCTGCCGTTGGAAGCATCGACGAGCCAGATGTCGTTGCCGTCGGGCGCGCTGCGCGCGACAGCAATGCGCTTCCCGTCGGGTGAGAGCGCAGCGTCGTCGTAGCCGCCGGCCTCGCCGATCTCGCCGTCCTCATGCCCTTTGCGGTCGACCCACACCAGGCGCGTGGCGCCGTCGGGCTCGGGAAGAAAGGCGAGCGTGCCGTTCTCCGACGCGCTCACGATGCTGAGCTGCTTCGAGCTCATGTGGGCGACGTTGCCGAAGGGGAGCGGGGCGGCCTCGCCGCTGACCGCGAGGGCATCGGGATCGAAGCGCTGCGACATCAGCACCGCGCCGCGCGAGAAGACGAGGCGGTCGGGCGGGGCGAAGACGGCGTTGGAAACGTTGGCGACGATCCGCTTGTGCAGCTTGCCGTCGAGCGAGCCGGCCATGAGGTCGTCGCCGGCGCCGTAGAGAAAGTGCTTGCCATCCGGGAGAAACCACGGCCAGCGGTGCCGGATCTGCTTCCGTTCAAACTTAGTGACCCGCTCGGGACGGCCGCCGCCGGCGGAGATGCGATACAGCTCGCTCGAGATCGTCGGCGCGAAGACGATCACGCCGTCGCGGTTCCACGTCCCGCCGCGGGCCGAGGCCGCGTCGGCGAGCGTCACGGCCGTGCCGCCCCTGGCGTCGATGCGGTGCAGTTTCTGGCCGGCGAAGAAGCCGAGCTGGCTGCTATCGGGCGACCAGAACGGATACGACGCGTCGTCGGTACCGGCGAGCGGCGTGATTTTCATCGTGGCCAGGTTGCGGATGTACAGCGACGGCTTTCCCTGAACGTCGGCCGCCACGAACGCGATCATCGTCCCGTCGGGCGAGATGGCCATTCCTTTGGTGTCGAAAGGGAACAGCGTCAGGTCCGGCGGCATGTCGATCGCGAACTGCGCGAGGCCGCCCACGGGCGGCGTGCGCTTCATCGCGGTGATTGCGATGACCGTGGCTGCGACGACGGCAGCGGCGGCTACGATCCACGCGCCGCGCTCGCGCCAGGCGCGGCGGCGTGCGACGGGGGCGGGCACGCCCGCCGCGGAGCTGCTCTCGGCGATGAAGCGCAGCTCGAGCATGACGTCGTGCGCGGTCTGCCAGCGGTCGTCGGGATCCTTGGCCAGGCAGGCCTGCACCACGCGGTCGAGGGCCGGCGGGGTCATGGGACGGAGCTGTGCGATCGGCGGCGGCTGCGTACCGAGGATCGCCGCGATCAAACTGGCGCGGCTCTTCCCCTCGAAGGCGCGGCGGCCGGTGGCCATTTCATAGAGCACGGCTCCGAGGGCGAAGATGTCGGTGCGCGCGTCGGCGTTCGCGCCCTCGAGCTGCTCCGGCGACATGTATTGAAAGGTCCCGACGATCGTTCCTTCCGAGGTGAGGCCTTTGGCGACGGTGGCATCGGTCTGGTCGTCGCCGCCGAGCGGGCTCTCTTTGGCCAGCCCGAAGTCGAGCAGTTTCGCTCCCGACTTCGTCAGCATGATATTGGCGGGCTTGAGGTCGCGGTGGATGATGCCGCGGCGGTGGGCTTTGTCGAGCGCGTCGGCGATCTCGATGCCGGTACGCAGGAGCTGCCCGATCGGTACGGAGCCGCGGGCGATGCGCTCGGCGAGGGTCTCGCCTTCGAGCAGCTCCATCACCAGGTAGTCGTCGCCGACGTCGTA